>OGZT01000514.1_pt1 | contig 30801 bp, 20 predicted proteins | sample 1576891 | NCBI WGS metagenome assembly OGZT01 (sample SAMEA3541521, study PRJEB24748) | human gut metagenome | biome: human gut; feature: human-associated habitat; material: faeces | place: China | collected 2012 | reverse complement strand
GATGCTGCATTCCATCAAGGATTGCGGAATCTTCCAGCGCGGATATTGCATACAAAGAGGCATATATCAACGCGAAAGAGGAAGACATTGTGATCGTTAAGAGTCCGGTTGGAATGCCGGGCAGAGCGATCAAAAATAAGTTTTTAGAGCGTGTTGCTCAGGGACCGGTGAAGGTGGAGCGGTGCTTCCGGTGTCTGGAACACTGTAATCCGGCGGAAACACCGTATTGCATCACGAAAGCGCTGATCAACGCCGCAGAAGGAAAGATTGATGAGGCGCTGCTGTTCTGCGGAAGCAATGCATACCGTTGTGAGAAGATCGAGACGGTGCCGGAGGTTATGGCGGCGCTGTGCGGAGAGTAAAAAACTCAGAGAGGCTGTTGTGCAGATCATGTGAATCAGCCAGAATATAAATTTTCAGGAAAGCAGTTTTATAAAGTTCATAGATCCCGTATTTCTGTCATAAGATAAAGAAATTCAGGTGGTGGTTTGGCGTATCTGCGCTTCGAGTGCAGGCAGCCGAAGCGTCGCCGACTTTGACAGAAATGCGGGATTTTTTATGTTAAATATGCTCTGGGCAGGAATGATGGCAGCCGGGATCTTCTGGGCGGCGTTTCATGGAAATATGGGGGCAGTGACGAATGGGTTGCTGGATTCGGCGAAAGAGGCGGTGACTCTGGGTGTTACGATGCTTGGGATCATGTCGTTCTGGTGCGGGATCTTAAAGATCGGGGAGCGGGCTGGGCTCATCGAGGCGTTGACGGAGAAGATGCGTCCGGTGATCCGGTTTCTCTTTCCGAATCTCCCGGACGGACATCCGGCGGGGAAATATATCGCGACAAATATGATTGCGAACATGCTGGGACTCGGCTGGGCGGCGACACCGGCAGGGTTAAAGGCGATGGAAGAGTTGGGGAAACTGGAGGATGAGAGACGGGAGGAAAAAGCGCCGGATAAGAGGAAAAATACGGCAGGGCAGAGCAGTCTGGCGAGACAGTCGGGCACTGCCAGCAATGAGATGTGCACGTTCCTGATCGTAAATATTTCCTCACTCCAGCTCATTCCCATCAACATGATCGCCTACCGCAGCCAGTACGGCAGTGTCAGCCCGGCGGCTATCGCAGGACCGGCGCTCCTCGCGACCATCGCCAGCACGGCGGCAGGAATCACGTTCTGCAAGGTCATGGACCGGAAAAACGTTGATTTTTGAAAAAAAGTCTACTATAATATTACTATTATGTGGCTGAAGCCCATACTCATAAAAGAGTTCCCCGCCCAAGGCGGTTTAAACCGAGAAATATTTACTGACGCAGGCATCGGAGCCAGATGCACAGTCTATAGAGACAAATAATACAATACCAGGAAGGTTGATGCATACAGAAAGTATGCCTCTTTCTGGTATTTTTAGTTGTGTGAGGCTTTGGATATTTTTAGGTACTAAAAAACATAGAAACGGGGATAAATTCATGAAAAAACAAACAATAAAGACAATAGTGACGGCTTTGACCGCTGCTGCTATGGTATGTTCCCTGACGGGCTGTGCCGGAAATAGTTCGGGAGCAACAGAAACCTTCAACGCGGAAAAGTCGTCTGCGGCGGAGAATACAGAAGCAGCTGCCGGGGTGGAGCAGGATAATGAAAAAGATTCTGTTATCGTTGTAATGGGACCGTCATCTGAGCCTGAGGCTGGATTTGACCCGGCATACGGATGGGGCGCGGGAGAGCATGTCCATGAGCCGCTGATCCAGAGTACGCTGACGGTAACAAAGGCAGATATGACGATCGGTTATGATCTGGCGACAGATATGAACGTCAGTGATGATGGCATGACATGGACCGTGACGATCAGGGACGATGTAAAATTTACGGACGGGGAACCGCTGACAGCGGAGGATGTGGCATTTACCTACAATACACTGCGGGATACCAGTTCTGTCAATGACTTTACGATGTTAGAAGAGGCAAAAGCCCTCGACAATACCACTGTGGAATTTGATATGACCCGCCCGTATTCCATATGGCCATATACGATGGCAATTACCGGAATCGTCCCGGAACATGCTTATGGACCGGACTACGGTTCAAATCCGATCGGCTCCGGCCGCTATATTATGAAACAGTGGGATAAAGGGCAGCAGATCATCTTCACGGCAAATCCGGACTATTATGGAGATGAGCCGAAGATGAAGACGGTGACGGTTTTATTTATGGACGAGGATGCGGCCTATGCGGCGGCTCTCTCCGGGCAGGTGGATCTTGCATACACTTCCGCGGCATATTCCGACCAGACTGTGGATGGATTTTCCCTGCTTGCATGTAAGACGGTTGACAATCGCGGCTTCAACCTGCCGGCGATCCCGGCGGGGGAGACAGATGAGAACGGAGTCCCACTGGGAAATGATTTCACCAGCGATATCAATGTGCGCCGGGCCATCAACCTGGGGATTGACCGTGACGAGATGATCGAGCATGTGTTAAACGGATATGGAACGGCGGCCTACAGCGTCTGTGATCAGATGCCGTGGTATAATCCGGCGGCGAAGGTTGATTATGATCCGGATATGGCGGCAGCGATCTTAAAGGAAGCCGGATGGACTGCGGGAAATGATGGAATATTAGAGAAAAACGGCGTCCGCGCCGAATTCACGATGCTCTACCCGACCGGGGATTCTGTTCGTCAGGCTCTTGCAGAGGACACTGCAAACCAGTTGAAAGAGATCGGAATCAAGGTGACGACAGAGGGCGTCGGCTGGGATACGGCCTATGACCGGGCACAGTCCACACCGCTTATGTGGGGATGGGGCGCCCACACACCGATGGAACTTTACAATATTTACCACACGGCACCGGGAAAGGAATACGCGGAGTATTCCCCTTATGCAAACGAAAAGGTGAACGGATATATGGACGAGGCCCTGGCGGAGAGCGACCTGGAAAAGTCCTATGAACTCTGGAAAAACGCCCAGTGGGACGGAACATCTGGAATTACCCAGGATGGTGACCTTCCGTGGATCTGGCTTGTAAATATTGATCATTTATACTGGGTGAAGGATGGTCTGCAGGTGGCAGAGCAGAAGCTTCACCCACATGGACATGGCTGGTCGATCGTAAACAATGTCGACCAGTGGACATGGAAATAAAGAAAACGGGTCTGTGGTTTGGCAGACAGGCAGTGCGGATGTGTCTGATGGTGCTTCTGGTAAGCATTCTGGCGTTTGGGCTCCTGACGGTCTCACCCATAGATCCGCTTCAGACAAATGTCGGACAGACAGCTCTGGGCTCTATGAGCCCGGAGCAGATCGCAAAGCTGAAAAGCTACTGGGGAACAGATCTGCCTCCGGTGGAGCGGTATCTGAACTGGCTGAAAGACTTTCTCCACGGAAATATGGGAACATCCCTTTTATATCGCCGTCCGGTGGCAGAGATCATCGGGGAGAAGGTCATGAATTCCATCTGGCTTTTATTCACGGCATGGTTGTTTTCTGGTATTCTTGGCTTTTTCCTCGGCGTTCTCGCAGGAAAAAAGCGCGGTGGGATCATGGACCGGATCGTGACGGGATATTCCCTGTTTGTGGCCAGCACCCCGGCATTCTGGGTGGCAATGGTGCTGCTTATGGTATTTGCGGTGAAGCTTCACTGGTTTCCCATCGGATTCAGTGTGCCCATCGGCATGGATGCCGGGCAGATCTCCATTGCGGACAGGATCCGCCATGCGATTCTCCCGGCGGCGGCCCTCAGCATCACGGGAATTTCCTCCATCGCCCTGCACACGAGGGAAAAGCTCATCGAGGTCATGGAGAGCGACTATGTGCTGTTCGCGAGAGCCAGAGGCGAGTCGGACTGGTCGATCTTACGTCGTCATGGACTTCGGAACATTCTTCTGCCGGCCATGACGCTGCAGTTCGCGTCGGTGAGTGAGATCATCGGCGGCTCCGTCCTTGTAGAACAGGTATTTTCCTATCCGGGATTGGGCCAGGCGGCTGTGACGGCAGGACTTGGAAGCGATGTGCCGCTTCTTCTGGGGATCACGGTGGTTACAGCGGTGATCGTCGCGGCGGGAAACCTTGCGGCGAATGTTCTCTACGGCGTGATCGACCCGCGGATCAGAGAGGGGGCGAAGCGCTGATGAAGAAAAATCGCAGAATACAGAGCTTCGCGCTTCTGATCCTGGCGGCTGTGCTGTTAGCGGTCATTGCGGTGCTCGGAAGTTTCTGGCAGGAAGCTGCCATCAGGACGGATTTTACGAGAAAAAATCTGGCACCGTGTATACAATATCCTTTTGGAACGGACTGGATGGGACGTGACATGTTCGTGCGGACAGTTGCGGGACTTTCTTTGAGTATCCGGATCGGACTTCTGACGGCGGCAGTCAGCGCGGTGATGGCCTTTATATTGGGACTCAGCGCGGCGGTCTTCGGAAAGTTCGTGGATAGTGCGGTGCGGCTGCTTATCGATATCGTCATGGGAATTCCCCATATGCTGCTTCTGATCCTGATCTCCTTTGCCTGCGGGCGTGGATTCTGGGGCGTTGTCTGCGGAATCGCGTTTACCCACTGGGCATCCCTGGCGCGGCTGATCCGCGGGGAGGTCTTGCAGCTGAAGCAGAGTCAGTATGTGAAGATCGCGGAAAAGCTTGGAAAAGGGAAATTTTACATCGCGTTTTCCCATATGGCACCGAATCTTGTTCCGCAGTTTATCACGGGCCTGGTGCTCATGTTTCCCCATGCGATCCTGCATGAAGCCAGCATCACGTTCCTGGGCTTCGGTCTGTCTTCCGAGAGTCCGGCCGTCGGAGTGATCCTTTCGGAAAGCATGAAATATCTGGCTATGGGAAAATGGTGGCTGGCGCTGTTCCCGGGACTTTTCCTCGTTGGGACCGTGCTTCTGTTTCATTATATCGGACAGGAACTCTGCAGACTTTTGGATCCGGGCAGTGTTCATGAGTAAGGAGGCGGGGAAGATGAATGATACGATTTTGGAAGTTAAGGACCTCTCCGTCACCTTCACCCAGTATGAACGGGGATTTTCCAGGCGGACGATCCATGCGGTGGAGAAGATGGACCTGGAAATAAAAAGTGGTGAGATCGTCGCGGTGGTGGGATCCAGCGGTTCGGGAAAAAGTCTGCTGGCCCATGCGATCATGGGAATTCTTCCATACAACAGTGAAATGGACGGAGAGATACGGTTTCTTGGGGAGCCGCTTACGGAAAAGAAGGTCAAAAGACTCCGGGGACATGAGATCGTTCTGGTGCCCCAGAGCGTTTCTTACCTGGATCCGCTTATGAAGATTGGGGATCAGATCCAGAACGGGAAAAAGGATGTTTCTGTGAAGGAAAAATGCCTGGCGGTGCTGAAGCGCTATGGCTTAGCCCCGGATATCCGGGGAAAATACCCATTTCAGCTCTCCGGCGGCATGACGCGGCGTGTCCTGATCTCCACGGCGGTGATGGAGAAGCCAAAGCTCGTCATCGCGGATGAGCCGACACCGGGACTTCACCTGGAGGCGGCAACCCGCGTCATGGGACATTTCCGGGAGATGGCGGACGATGGGGCAGGCGTGCTGCTGATCACCCACGACCTGGAGCTGGCGCTCCTGACAGCTGACCGGGTCATCGTGCTCTACGGCGGCAGAGTCGTCGAGGAGACAGATGCGGCGGCATTTCAGGATGAGAGGAATCTCAAACATCCGTACACGAAGGCGCTGTTTCGGTCCATGCCGAAGAACTGGAAGAAGGATGGGGAACAGCTCTGCGATATGGGGGAGATCTTAGAGGACATGCGAAAGGAATACGGCAGATGAGGCTGGAAGCGAGAGATATTTCTTTTAAATATGGAAAAGGGACGAGACAGATCCTGGATCATGTGAACCTTACGGTGGAACCCGGAGAGAGTGTGGGGATCATGGCGCCCAGCGGATACGGGAAGACGACGCTCTGCAAGATTCTGGCGGGGTACGAGAGGCCGGATTCGGGGGAGGTTCTTGTGGACGGGATGCCGGTTCTTGAGCTTCGTGGCTACTGCCCGGTGCAGATGGTATGGCAGCATCCGGAACTCTCGGTGAATCCGAAGAGACGGTTGAGTACGGTTCTGGAGGAAGGCGACTGGACCTTTGAGAATCCCAGCGAGCGGGCACGGATCGAGGCGGGACTTGGGATCCGGGACGATTGGAAAGACCGGTTCCCAGTGGAGGTCTCCGGCGGCGAGCTTCAGAGATTCTGTATTGCGAGAGCGTTGGGGCGACGGACGGAGCTTCTGATCGCGGACGAGATGACGACGATGCTGGACCTTATTACACAGGGACAGATCTGGGATTTTGTCTTGAAGGAACTGAAGCGCCGGGAGATGGGGATGATTGCGGTGAGCCATTCGCCGGAGCTTCTGGAGAAGGTGTGTGACCGGGTGGTGCGGCTATGAGTCGTACAATACAGTGGTGGTAGTGGATTTGCCGATTTGGAATGCGAAGCAACGGCGAAGATATTGAAAGTAGACCGTCTGCGGACAATACATTGACAAGTTTTGTAAGATTCCGTAAAATAACATTATAAAAATATTGAATAACATCATAAAAATATTGATTTTACACGGTGCAGTGGATAACTGCGCCGTTTTGTTTTACCGCAGGCGACTACGCCCAGCACGGAAATAGGGGGGAAAGCTTTGTATGAAAAAGCGTAAAAAGCTTGGAGCAGAAAGGCTGTCGGAGTTTTTCAGGCAGTTTTCTGTCCTGGTGGAGTCGGGATTATCAATTCCGGAAACATTGGAGATCATGCAGCAGGATGATACCGACCGGGAGTTCTGTCTGGCGTGTCGAAAACTGGGAGCGTTCATGACCGAGGGGAAGACCGTCGGGGATGCCATGGAAGAAACCGGGCGGTTTCCGGAACCGGCGATCCAGATGATCCGGGCAGCGGAGATGAGCGGCCAGCTTGTCAGGACGACGGCACGGCTGGCGGTCCATTATGAGAAAGAACACAGGACAGAGGGAAAAATCCGCAGCGCGGTTTTGTATCCGAAGATCCTGGTTCTGATGATGATCTTTCTAATGCTGTTCGTATTTCTGGAGATCCTGCCGACGTTAGAGCCGATCCTGGTGGATGTGACGCTGCCGCTTCTTACAAGAATCCTCATGGGGATCAGCCATTTTCTGTATGCGTACCGCTATTTCCTGCCAGTGGCGGCTGTTATGATCCTGGCAGGATGGAAGATCCTGACGGAAAGAGTATGGTTTCGTTACAGCTATGACCGGGTAATCTGCAAATTTCCGGTGGTCGGACGGCAGATAAGGATCATCTGTACGGCAAGATTCTGTGAGAACATGTCCAGCCTTTATTCCAGTGGACTTCCGATCACATCCTGCCTGAAATATACGGAAGGAACGACCGGAAACATGTATCTGGACCGGGAGATCAGGACGATCATGGAGCGTGTGAGCAGCGGAATACTTTTGAGCGAGGCAATCCGGGAGAGTGGTGGATTTGAAAAGAAACTGGCGGCGGTGATCGTTACAGGAGAAGAGGCGGGTCACCTGGATAAAATGCTGGAGCGGATCGCGGGAAGCTATGAACATGAGTCGGATCTGGCGCTGAATAAGCTGGTGAACCTGCTGGAACCGGTAATGATCCTGCTGATCGGGATCTTTACCGGAATCCTGATCCTTGGAATCATGGAGCCGATGTGGAACATGTATGGAAGTATTCGATAAGGAGGGAGTGGCGGTGAGAAAGAACCGGAGCGAAGGATTTGTGATGGCGGAGGTTCTGGTGACCGTGCTGTTTGTCACGGTATTTACCTCACTTCTCTTTTCGTCTGGGGCAAGGCGCTATCGTTCAGCATTGAACTTTGCCGCAGGAACGGAAGCGAGGCTGGCAGCCGAGGCGGTGGTGCAGATCCTTGTGGAGAATATGTGTCAGGAGGAGCCGACAGGAATCCTTGAAAAATTACAGGGACCGGAGGGACTTCCGGAGACGGAGGCGGCAGTGTGGGCAGAGACTGGAAATGGGGAGAAAAAGAGGATCGAGACAGTCATCTCCTCCTATTGGAAAGAGGACGGTTCAGGACTTGTGTTACAGGCGGTCTGTACTGTAAATGACCGGAAGGAAGGTGCGTCGAGACTGATCCCCATGGCACCTGTTTTCGTGAGTACGCCGTCTTCGGCGGAACGGAGCGGGGAGGAAAAGCCATGAAAAAGAGATGGAAACGGAATGAGAATGGCTCAACACTGGTGGAGCTGATGACGGCGTTTCTGATCCTTCTTCTGGTAGCTGAGGCGATGCTTCTCAGTGTCTCCGGCTATTCAAAGACCGTGAAACGGTATCGGGAGATTTATGAGGCAGGAAACAGACTGGAACGCCATATGGGAGATGCGGAATACGGGGAACCGGCAGAGATCCATCTGGCGGTTGATGGAGAAGAATTTCTGGAATCGGGATATTTCGCGGAAGAAACGTCGGATACCGGAACCGTCCAGGTTTCGGGATTCTGGGTGTCCATGACTTCGGAAGAAGAGACAGGTGAAAGGAAAGATTAAAGATGGAGAAGGGTCATAGACGGGGGTTTACACTGGTTGAGGTTATGATCGTCATGCTGCTTTTCAGTATGCTGCTCCTTATGATCTTTCCGATGCGGCGGATGGCGGTGTGGGTACTGGATCACGCAAGGACACAGGAGCAGGCAGAAATGCTTGGGGACGCGGCATGGAGATATGTGGCGGACCGGCTGGAGACAGGTGCTGTGGAAGTGGAAGAACTGGACGGACTGTCCATGGACGCGTTTCATATCGATACGCTGAAACCGGAAATTGAGGTGGAAGAGAGCCGGTCTGGCCGCGTCCTTGTCACGGTACGGGTGATGGATGGAAAAAAGGACCTGTATGAGAGGAATGGCAGTGTGCAGACCGGAGATGGTGCTGGATACAATCCCCGGCAGCCGCGGATCCGAAGTACAGACAGCAACTCACGAACCGTCTGCGTCAGCGAGAGGGGAATGAGTTATGATAGAAAGAGGAAAATGGGATGTTGGGCATATTAGGCGGAGAAGGAAAACAGGAAAATAAGAATGAGGTCCAGGAGATGGAGAACTATGGGGCAGAGGCCGGATCTGCGGTGAAGCTCCTTGAGGAACTTTTAAATCTGGGATACCGGAAAAATGCCAGTGACATTCATCTGGAACCGCAGGAAGACCGGATGGTTGTCCGGATGAGGCTGGACGGCATGCTGCTCCATGTGCGGGAATATGACAAGGAAATGCATCAGCCGTTGGTGACGAGGGCGAAGGTCCTCAGCGGAATGGACATTGCGAAAAAGAGAGTGCCGCAGGACGGGCATTTTAAGGAGATGATCGACGGGATCTGCCTGGATGTGAGGACCAGCGTGGTCCCGACGATCTTTGGCGAGAAGATGGTGCTGAGACTCCTGAATATGAAAACGGAGATCGATCATGGCAAAACCTTTGGAATGCGTGAGAAAAATTATGAGAAGATGAAGAGGATCCTCAGAAGTCCGGGTGGGATCCTGTATCTTACAGGACCGACAGGATGCGGGAAGACTACCACATTATATATGATCCTGGAATATCTCGCGAAACAGCCGGTGAATATCGTGACCATCGAGGATCCTGTGGAGCGATATCTTCCGGGGATCAGCCAGATGCAGGTGAATGAACAGGCGGGGATTACTTTTGAAGCAGGACTCCGTGCCATTTTGAGACAGGATCCTGATATTATCATGGTCGGCGAGACGAGGGATCCGGAGACAGCGAAAACCAGTGTCCGCGCGGCAATCACCGGTCATCTGGTGCTCTCGACTCTGCACACGAAAAGCGCGGCGGGCGGAATCACGAGAATGGCAGATATGGGTGTCGAGCCGTATCTCACGGCGGACAGTTTATGCGGCATGGCGGCACAGAGACTGGTGAGAAAGGTATGTCCGCACTGTGCGGAGACGGTGGAACTTACGGATGAGGAACAGAAGCTGTTTGGAAGAAAGATCCGGAGCGCAAGGCGCGGACGCGGATGTGAATTCTGTCGGAATACAGGATACAAAGGGAGAACTGCGGTTCATGAGATATTTGTGATGGACCGGGAACTGAAGAAGATGACTGCGGAAAACCGGCCGGAGTGGGAGATCGAGGATTATGTGGTGAAGACACAGGGGATGCGGACCATGCGGGAAGAGCTGGCGGATCTTGTGTGCGCCGGCGTGATTTCAATGGAGGAATTTTTGCGGACGGTGGAGACGTGGTAAGACAGGTGAAAGGCAGGACGTGCGCGGCATGTCCTGTCTTTTTTGACATCGAAAAACGCTTATAAATAATGCTTTTATTGGCATCGGTGAAAAAATGGTATGGTAAAAGTGACGAAAATGCAAAAATATTTTCGTGAAACTGGCTAAATAATGGGGCTTTGGTTTTACGGATCCGATATGGATTCCGGGTATGGCCTGTGATATAGTTATGGACAAACGGAGGAACGAACCGGTTGGGGAGTTCCAGTCAAATCATAATAGATCTTTTGGAAGTCTTAAAAATCTTTGAAGGCAGATATTATCTGCTTTATCGAAAAGCCGCCGGCGGCTTTAGCCGGAATATCCAGGAGGAAAAATGAATCGAAAGAAAGTGGCGAAGTGGCTTGCTGCGGCCGGTTCTCTTGCTGTACTCACAAGCTGCCGGGGAGAACTCGTTCCCTACGCGGCGGAGAGAACGGCAGAATTTCTGACAGCAGAACCTGTGATCCTGAGGGATCGGGAAGCGGGCAGGCGGTTTCTGATGGAGACGGTATCTGCCGCAGAACGGGAAGGGCGGCAGGAAATTGTGGTAACGGGAAAAGACAGCTCGTTCGATACGCTGGTGATCGCGCAGATGTTTCCCGGAGTGGTAAATATTTCAAAGCTGGATCTGGGGACCAGGAATGTGAACGGTGAGACGGTTACGGACTGCCGGATCGGCTTTGAATGGCGGGGGCGGGCGCCGGATTTTGGGGAAAATACCGTTCCAGGAACGGGAGACAAGTTCGGGGAGGAGGAAGACCGGGCCGCATGGAGGACCGGGGATGTGACCCCGCGGGAGATTGCGGGAAAAGTATGCCGGTTTCGATGTATCGATGATGATTACCAGGACGGCAGAGGCAGTTATGGGAAACGTGCGCTGTTTCTGGCGGAAAATGTGATTCGGTCCGATGTGGACAGTACTTATGAGGAGCGGATCTTACTTCCGTTTGGAGAAAACAATAATTATAAGAAATCCCGGGTGAGAGAATGGCTGGGGGAACAGGCGGAGACTGCGGTTCCAGATGCATCTTTTGTATACACGGGAGCTTTGACGGCATTTACAGGGAAAACAGGGGATGGTGATTTTACTGACAGCCGTCTGGATGGTCTTGAGAGCCATTTGCTGCCATACCAGGACTGCAGGGATAGATTCTTTCTGCTGTCTTTGGAGGAAGCATACCGGTATCGGGATGAGATCTGGAATCTGGAAGAAAAGGGAAGTTCTTACAGCCGGGGGTTCTGGCTTCGGACACCGGCTTATGAGGTGGATGAAAGAGGCAGTTTTGTATATGGAAACAGGGAGTATGTTGTAGATCTTGAAAATGGATGCTTCAGACAGGCGGATGTGTCAGATGTTGGGATCGGGATCTGCCCGGCATTCTGTCTGCCGCAGGCATAGAGGGGAGAAAAGAAATGAAGAAGAGCAGAAAAAACAGAGGCAGAAAGAGCCAGATGATGTTAGCAGGGTTAGGACTCTGCATGGCGCTTGGAACACCGGTAAGAGGAATGGCAGTTTTGAGAAGTGTGGAAACAGCGGCGGAGAGAACGGCGACGGCATCGGATGCAGTGGAAAATATTGCTGTGCTCGCTGCGGATGAGGAGATCTGGGGCGCTGATGTGGGTGATATGAGCTTTTTAAGTGGAAGAACTGGGGATGGAACAAAGGAAAAGCCGTACCAGATCACAACGAAGGAGCACCTCATTGGGCTCGCTGCCCTTGCGTCCATGGGAATGGAGGTTGGAAGTGGAGAGGGCACTTATCCGGGAAATTATAAAGGTGCCTGGTTTGAGTTAGGGAAAAATATTGATCTCGGTGGAATGAACTGGATCCCTATCGGATTCTATCACACTGGGGCGGATATGCGGGCCGGAAGAGTATCGCCGTTTGAGGGGCATTTTAGCGGAAACGGAAAAACTGTGTCCAATTTCCGCATGTACCAGCCGTCCTGGGACTTTGGGGGACTGTTCGGTGCAGTGGAGAACGCGGAGATCACAGAGCTCAAGGTAAAGCCGGGGCATGTGATCACGGTAAAGGAGAATGGGGGAATTCTCGCGGGCCGTGCGAAACATTCAGTGATACGGAACGTGACAGTAAACGGCACATTGAGGACTACCGGTACAGCCGGTGGAGTTATTGCGGATGTCCTGGAAGACTCTGTGGTGGAAAACTGTATTTCCGACCATGTGGCTATCGATACGGGAAGCGGAAAGGAGATCTTTGCCGGGGGAATTGCCGGACGGGCGGCAGAGTCTTTGATCGCGGATTGTGAGGTGAATACAGGGGACAGTCTGAGTGCCAGGATCCAGGGCGGCGGCTATGTGGGCGGAATCGTGGGATTCCAGAATTCCGCGGATATTTTCAATACGCATGTGATGGGAACCATCGGCGGAAGCGGCTCTCAGTCCATCGGCGGTATCACGGGAAAATACGCTTCCGGAAAGATGAAGGTGGCACGGTTTGAGGGGACCATCGCATCTTCCGGGCTTGGAAGTGCGGCGCGCGAGGGAACTTTTATTGGAACTCATGATACTGGCTTCCACTTCCGTTATGGGGTTGAGGACGGAGCGGATGTGGCGTACCTGTTCGCGGATACGGAGGAGAAGATCGCAGCCGGTGTCTGCGGCTCAGGTGTCTCGGATGACAATAGGTTCACCTATGATGCTCATATTGGCTTCTGGAACAAAGGAGATAATTTCTACACATTGGTGCAGGGACAGAACACGAAGAAGGAGGACGAACTCTATTTCTATGAGGAACTCGAGAATGGCGTTCTCCATGTAGTGGATACCGAGTCTGTGGCGAGACAGGATCTCTATACTCCAGATCATTTCGCACCGAATTCCGTGGGACGACCGGTGAGGGGATATCTGCTGTCGGTCCTTCAGGTGGATACAGCGGCAAATTCAGGGAATTTCTATGATGTGGCGGTGTTGACGGCGAGAGGTCCGTCTGCCTACAGCAAGGAATTCCACAAAGCATACCGGGGCGCGGTGGCTGCCGGAGATACCGTTGCAGTCCTCACGGCTCCGAAGAACACGGAGACAGAAAAGTTCCAGATGGATGGTGTGCCGACCTATACAGATTCCCTGGGACGTAGAAGGAAGATGACCTATCAGACAGGCGGTTCCTACCAGTTTGTGATGCCGGAACATGATACGGAGGTCTCTGCGTTCTATAAGAAAGTGGCAGCAGGTGTGCGGGTAGAGCCCCAGGAACTTGGTTTCCGGGTGATTGAGGAGCGCACCGGGGACCGGATGAACCCGTCGATCACCACGGAAGTGAGGGATACCGCGGGGAAATTGCTGGCGAGATATTTAAACGGAAAGCTGGAGTCGGGAACGAAGGTCCAGGACGTGAAGATCCATGCTGTGGTCGATAAGAACAACGATGTCGCCGATGAGGCGGTGAGATGGAGTGTGGATGACGATGAGTTGATCATCTTAAAGAAAAATGATGATGAGGACGAGTCCGGATATACGAAAAAGAGCGCATCCATCGAGTTGAACCTGAATGCAGGATTCTTTAAGGATATTGTGGAGAAAGCGGAGACAGAACAGGCGAAGAAACAGTACCGGTACCCCATTGAGGATACGGTCTACGGAAACGGTACCCAGGGCGGACTTGCGGTTCTGACAGCAAAGACGAGACCGGCATCCAGCTTTGAGGAGAAGTCTGTGACCGCAAACTGCAGGATCCCGGTGACATTCCAGATCAAGGACCGGACGAAGATCGCAGCGGAAGGCGCGACTCTCGACAAAGCGGCATTGAATTTTATGGTGACAAGAACATTGACCGGTGACAGGAAAAAGCCGCAGGAAACGATCACGGTATCCGCGCCGCAGATCCTGTCAGGATCCTTTGCACCGGACTATTTCGATAAAAAAGATATCAGCTGGACCGTCGGCGATAATGCCATTATCCAGGTGGACGCCGGTTTTGTGGAAGAGGGAATCGCGGACGGAGATTACCGGAACGCAAAGGTGATGGCGAAAAAGGATACGAGATGGATCCTGGATCTCATAGAGGCGGATGAAGCGGCTCATAAGGAACATATCTATGAGAAACGTACTGGGTGTGGAACAAGAAGCACGGAGGTAGTGATGGCGGCAAAGGATGCCCTTGGAAATATCCAGTCGGCAGTCTGCAGCGTGAAAGTGGATTTTGTGACAGATGACAGGACTGTGGTGATGCCGGAGGAGATCAAGGTGGATCAGGGAGAGCTGGTGTTTGACCTGATACTCACGAAAACGGGATCGAGATATAACCCGGCGGTCATATGGCAGGGCGCGGATGCACAGAAGATTACGGCAAAGCTGATACCGCAGGAAGCGTTAAAAGGAAATGGGGACGGTAGCTTCGAATTTAACTGGAACGTAAAAAATGGTGCTGTAAAGGTAGAAAACGGTGCGGTATCAGTAAATACGGAGGCATTCTGGATTGCGGAGGGGATGAAGAAATATCCGTATACGGCGGAATATGAGGACGAGATCACGGTCAGAGCTGGGGCTTTGGAGAAAAAGATTCCTGTGAAATTAAAGTTTAAGCTTGTGGATAAGACCTGGTCCGGCAGCTCAGGAGGACGTTCTTCCGGCGGCGGAAGAACGGGAAGTGTGCTGAAAAAGGACCAGAACACAGGGGAACAGCCAAAGGGCAGTGTCACCGGTGAGTGGAGAAAGCAGGAGGATGGAAGCTGGAAATTTGTTTCCGGCGGAAGAACGTATGCCAATGAGTGGGCCTGGATCTACAACCCATATGCGAAAGAAGGACAGGAAAAGACTTCCTGGTTCCATTTTGCGGCTGACGGCAGGATGCAGACAGGGTGGTTTCTCGATGAAAAAGATGGAAGCTGGTATTATCTCCAGAAGACAAATGACGGAAGCCAGGGGAAAATGCAGACTGGTTGGATAAAAGAAGGAGAAGCGTGGTATTACCTGGGACCGACCGGGCGGATGACGAAAGGCTGGAACTGGATCAATGGAAAATGCTACTATATGGACCAGAAAAACGGACATATGCTGGCGGACTGTGTGACGCCGGACGGCTACACTGTGGATGAGACAGGCGCATGGTGTGTCAGAGGTGCGGTACAGACGATTGGAAAGAAATGATGGCGGGGGATCAGTATGGAAGAGAAAAAAAGAAGGCGATGGTTGGCTGGATTTCTGGCAGTCATTATGACGATCACGGGAGTGGGGATTCCACTCCCGTTCCCGTCCGAGGCATCGGATGTGTGGCCGCAGAAATCGACGGCCCCGTATTACTGCCTCGATGGGGGAAAAGGCTGGAAGAAGGTCGACCGGTATGATATGTATAAGTTTGATACGATGCCGTCTCCGCTTACGGAAACGCAGGCGAAACGGTTATTCTGGGCATATCCGGACAACTGGTCGGCACTGAAGGACGCGGCAAAAAAGTTTGATCCGGGTCTTTATGCGGAGATCGCGTCTACGACGTCCAGTGCCAATATCGTAAAGTATGTGAAAGACGATGCAGGGACAAAATTTGCCTGGGTGGCTGACAATCCGGAAATTGAAGACCGCGCGATCGCTGTTATGGAGCAGGCGTCCTCCGTCGGGCTGGCGGCGGGAAAAGAAGCTCCGGATGCGATCAGGGGAGCAACTTCGGAAGATACGGCAGTGCCATTTCAGGTACTGCCTTTTTCTGACGGACCTGGCGCCTTGGATACGGAGTTTGTTCTCGGAAAAGAGTTTATCCGGGATATCGCGAAGATCGAGCCCCAGAGTGTGTGGGACAATGGATCCACAGGGGGAAACGTGGGATGGCTTGACGCATCCCAGGATAAAAATATCGCGAAATCGGTGATGGGACAAAATCTGTATGAGGTGACCTGGAGCGGAGATGCGATCCGGATCCACAATAATGGTTCGGTGACCGCAAATGAGAATGCTGTCGGAAGCAATATGACAGATGAAGAGAAGTACAATAAGACGACAGTGCGGTATAAGATCACCATGAGAGGCAATTCAGGCTGGTATACGGAAGGCAGCTGGAATCCGGAATATCTCAGGGAGTGGATGGACTTTAAGGTCTGCATCAACGCGCCGGAACATCAGAGACTCTACAAAGCGGATATGAGGATCATTCCGTCTGATATGGTGTTCTATCTGGTGATCAGCCAGGATGGGGAAGGCGGCGGATCAGGCACTTCGGGTGACGGGGAAATACCGGAATATGGTGTGGAGACGCCGACGCTTGAATTTCAGATCTATCGCCATAAGGAGACATTTTCAGCGGATTACAATGTCAGGCTTGTAAAACATGACGGTGAGACCGGAATGCCGCTCAAGGGAAGCCAGTTCTATCTGTATGAAAGGTTTGAGGACGGAGGAAAGATCTCAAAGACGGACGGCGAGGGAAAACTTGCGGAAAAGAACCTGAGCTTTCGTCCATGGAGCGGCTTTCAGGTGTTTTCGGAAGGAACCACGAACGGAAAAGGGGAGATAATCTACAAAGATACCAGAAAGTATGCGTATGAAAAGACATACTGTGACGGACATGCCGCGCCGTCATGGGCAAATATGCCGGAGGACCAGGAAGATGGGGATTCCGGCAATGAGGACGGGAAAAAGAGCGATGCCTATGAGGAGGCCGCAGAACAGACCAGGGATAATAACAGGGCTGCGGCAAAGCAGTGGATGGAACTGGTAGAGGCCTGTGAGGCAGAGGCGGAAGGAGGCTGCCATTTTCACTGGCTGGCGGATGAGAGTGTCTACGATGAGGTACAGGAAGTATTGGAAAGCGGAGAACCGGATGGGAGAAGCCGAAAAAATGCTGGAAATGAGCGAAAGCTCCGGGCTGCATCCGAAGCCGCATTTGAGGAATCCGGCTGCAAGGCGGACTGTGAGGAGACATACCGGAAGTTTATCGGACTGCGGTTTACCTATACATGGAGGGAGATCCAGGCAAGAAACGGGTATATCCTCCATGATCTGCACCTGGATGATATCCCTGTGGAGATGATCACGACGGATTCTTCCCAGGCGGGAGCAGACGCGGAAAAGCGATCCGGAAGCAGCCGTGAGATCACGGAAAACATCTGGTATTCGGGAAATGGAATGACAGGCGGGAGTACTGTTTCGGAGAGAAAAATACCGGTGGTAAAAAGCCGCGCGGGAACAATTATGAAGAGAACGGCGTCTAACGCGGAAGCGGATACGAAAGAAGCTGCGGTTAAAGCAACGGCGTCCAATGCAGAAAAGAAAAGTATTTTTGATCGGTTTTATGGCTGGTTTATGGGAAGAAGCCGGGATGAAGCTGATGATGGTGAAGAATCTGATGACTGGGGAGAGTTTGAAGGCGTCGGGGACTTTGAGGATATTCTGGCGGATGCAGAGGAGGACGGAATCCGGCATCTGGATCTCGGGGATTCCGAGAGGTATTCGCACTGTAATGGCGCTGAGGACTGTGGGGATGCCTGGCATGTGTATGACCATCGAACTGAGGGGCGGATCCATATCACGAAAAAAGACAGAGATCTCTTTCGGGGAGAATCGGATGATTATTCGTCCTACGGGGATGCGGAAGGAGATGGAACACTTGAAGGGGCCGTGTATGGCCTTTTTGCGGCGGAAGATATCGTTCATCCGGATGCGGAGGTGACAGGAAACGGAATTCTGACCAATACTGGCGTTGTCTATAAGAAAAATGATCTTGTGGCAGCGGCAGCAACAGATCGGGATGGAAATGCGGATTTCCTGTGTTATACGGAAGCACCGGGAGTGGAGTACGATTATACGGCCGGAAAGATCAGAAAAAGGACGGATATCTCCTGGAACGGGCCAGGAAACCTGTATCAGGAGAACATGGAGAAGAACGGAAACTGGTGGATCGGGAGACCGCTGATTCTGGGAAAATATTATATAAAAGAACTTTCCAGAAGTGAGGGATACGAGCTTTCAGTAAATGGAATGGATCAGGAGATCACCAACCGGGGAGCAGGCTTTGAAACTCCAGGATCTGTGACGGATGCAAATGGAACGGCTGTGGTCACGATGCCGGAACTCGCAGCGGCAATGGAAGGCGATGACGGAAGAGGAAAAGGATATGATGAACTTCCATTTTCGGTCACATCAGCGGGGGCGGCAGGGGAAAATGGAGATGGAGGTTATGAGATCTTTGCCTATGGTTTTTCGGAAGGAACGAAATTCTACCGCGTTGATACAGGGGAGGAGCTGGTGACAGGACCTCATGTGACGGGAACAGAAGAGGTGATTGTAAAAGATGGGGCCGGGAGAACCGTATGGAAACGGGCGGAGAGCGATACCAGTGATCTTCTCTATCAGCCGGAGCGGGATGCGGCGGGAAATATTACCGGACAGGAACCGGTGAGCCGGATAGAACCGCAGATCTTAAAGGCAGAACAGATTCCGGAAAAGATACCGATGAGCCTTTCAAATCTGTCTGTCAATGAGGAAGATGAGCGGTTTCAGGTGAAACTGGAGGACTGTGACCTTTCAGACGAAACGTCGGAGAGCTTTCTCTTCTTGAAGGCTCAGACAGAGGAGATCCTTGGAAGAAACGGGTATGAAGTTCCGGTTACGGCCGGAGGTATCCGCTCGCTGGAGGATGTGCCGGTCTATAGCCGGGGAGTAAAAAAGGGCCAGAAAGATCTCTGGGGAATGACAACAGATCCGGGAGAGCCGGCAAAAAAGACCGTGTATGGTGCGGCGGTGCAGGAAATTACAGTGCCTGTCGAAAAGAATTCCTGTGTTCTGGATCTTATGAGAAGCATTTTCACCTGGTATCAAGAACATCCCCAGTGGAACTTTTGCGGAATCGATGGGATCAGAAAAGAGGATGCCGGTTACCAGGTAACGCTGTACGCAGGGGCATCTTCTATTGGAAACCGCAGATTTTTTACATCAAAGGTGGAAAATGGGAAAAGGACGCCGGACAGTGTCTATGCTGTGTACGAGGATCCGGTAAATCTTCGCTGGGTGTATCAGGAATATAAAAATAGCGGAAAATTCCGGTTCCAGACCGACAGACAGTATGTGATTGGGCCCGCTGGAAACAGAAGATATTATCTCGATGCGACGCTGACACCGGTTCTGATGCCGGGAACAGATGGAAAGCTGACAGAGATCATGCATCAAGTCATGGTTTATCATAAAGAGGGAGAGGAGGTGCTTGATTACCTGTCGGGAGATCCGGCACATGGATACCGTGTTCCGCTGACGAGAACGGAAGATAAGATCGAAATCACAACAGAAAAAGAACTCGTGGAAAAAGATGTGGAGATTCAAAGTGTGGTGAGGGAGAAGAATGGTGTATACAGAATTCAGGTTCGGACTTCCGGAAAAGATTCGTTCGGAAAGGAATTTACCGATGGAAAGACGAGCCTCACCTTAAACTTTATCGTAAAACTTCCGGAAAAAAGTCATGCTCTGACGGAAAAGGAGATCCAGAGGATCGGAAACGCGAATGTCTGGGGATACCAGGCAGGAGACCGGATCGGGTATGCGGAATATCTTGTGAAATTCTCGGGGGCAGCGCTTGCTGTGTCAGTCTCAAAAAATCAAGACGTTTCAGACACTTACATCATTGCGAAGCGGTTGGTATACCGCGGTCAGGATAAGATCAGCGAGGATGGAGATACGGGGCTCTCGCCCGCTCTTGTACTGGAGAGGCCTGTAAAGCAGAAGGTGCAGGTAGAGAAAAAGACGGATGACGGGAAAAACATCGGGAATTTCCGGTTTAAAATCTATCTGAAGTCTAATCTGGAACGGATCTTCTGCACAAAAGACGGAGAGATTTCCTGGGTGGATAAAAACGGGAAAACGGTACAGATCGAAGAATACCAGAAAAATTTCCCGGAGCTGGTCCAGAAGATCTATACGAAAAAGGCGGATCGCCACGTACTGGAGACAGTGGAGCAGAAAATAGATCCGGATCATGGGGAAGCCGGGACAGTTAAAGGGTATAACTATGAGAAATTCTTTGCAGCTATCCGGACGGCAGACACGGATTGCTGGAAGAGAAGGGGATTCCTGTGGAATACATCATTTAAACCGTTTGTGGCCAGCCTCATTACCGGAAAGCAAAATGAGATCAATACCTCGGAATACGCGAAGGAGAATGCAAAGCGCTCGGACGCAGTCCGGCAGTTTGCCATTGACTGGTATCTGAAAGCGGAGCAGGAACAGATGAAACAGGGAGAAAACTCATATTCGGATGAACAGTATGATCATGCGCTCTATCTTGCGATCCAGAAAGCGGAGGACTATCTGCAGCCGTTTTTCAAGTATGATCTGGGAAAAATCTATGCGATCGCCTGGGACAGCGAGGAAAAGGGCGGGCTTGACGGGGATAGGACAACTCTGGCGGTCCGGAAGGAAAACGGACAGGCACAGGAAGAGGCAGCGTCAGCGGTGTCGAAGTATCTTCCTTACGGCGAATATGTAATCGTGGAGGAGCAGCCCCATGCACCGGAGCTGTTTGACTTTAAGAATAGGCATTATGAGATCGATGCGCCGAAGGAGATATTTCTTCCGGTGGCAGGCGGACAGATTGAGGCTGGAGATGACTGGAAGGAGAAGTATGTATACAGGGCTGCAGATTCTGCGTGGGATCTTGCAAAAAAATATCTGATACGTTTTAACGAGGAGTGGGCGGAAAATCAGAAACAGGAACTTCGGGAGTATGTGATATGTGCCCACAGCAATGATGGGGATTTTGAAGTCTATCCGTATGGACTTTCTGAGAAAAAGAGAGCAGGTCATTACGAACCTTACGGGAATGAGACGGTAAAGCAGTACTATCATTATCGGTCGGACAGTGAAAATGGAGCGAAGAGAGAGGGAAAGGAGACGATGACAGGTGTAAAGACTGCCTATGACGGGGAATATGCGCCGATGCTTATTCCATGGAGTATTGTGGATCCGAATCAGGAAAAAGAGGGTACGCTCTGGACCGGTTATGGGGAAAAGACATTTTTGAACCGAAAGTATTTCTCAAATCTGAGAATTGAGAAGCTTGACGCAGAAACTGGAGAGCCGATCCTTCATGATGACGCGGTATTTGGAGTCTATCGGGCGGAAAGAAATGAGGCGGACGACGGGGATGGTGCCGTGCGATGCTATACGGCGGATACGATGATCCTCGGAAGCCGGTATTTTCTTGAGGCAATGGGGGCAAAGGGAATCCGGCCATTTGCGAGAAAGGCAGCCGGGGCCGGAGAGCTTTTCTATGGAACGGTTCCTGCCGGAACACCGATCTGTCAGGAGAGTGACCTGGTAAGTTTTACGGATAAAAATGGGCTACAGACAGGAACACTCATGGCGATCCCGACGATCCGGGATATCGAGGAAAAGGGGATTCTCCAGGCAGTGGGATACGCAAAAACACCGAATCCGCTTCCTGCGGGGGTTTATGTGCTGGCGGAGGTGAAGCCGCCGTCCGGATATGTGCGTTCAGGGCCTGTGGCAATAGAGATTTACAGTGACCGGATCCTGTATTCCGGCGGCTGGACAGAAGGAAAAACGGCGGCAGCAGTTTACGGGTACGAGCAGGATCCAGATGGAATCCACCCGGAAAATGTCACGGATACTGCCAGAATATATGCGGAAAATACCGCAACAATTCTGGAAATTTCAAAAACAAAGGCAATAGACTCAATTCGTGGAATGAAAGTATCAGGGCGAGTGGAAGGAACGATATCGGAACTTCGTGCACAGTACGGGCTTGAGAATCTAGATCTTGCCTACAATCATGCAGGTACATACCAGGGATTTGGCTGGAAAAAGGGGACTCTGGAGATGCTGGAGCAGAGGAAACGCGGCGGAGAACGGGTGGAGATTGTCTATGAGAATGGAATCTTTCAGGGTTATGGTTATGTGACGAGAAAACTGGAGGCGGCAGATCATCAGAATCCGTATGTAACAGGAGCCAAGCTTGCACTTTACGATGCGATCCGGGTCAATCAGACCGGGGATTCACAGGATCATGCATTTGAAGGTGTTGAGGTCACAAGGGACAGAAATGGAAATGTGACAGATATTGTTGTAAAAGAGGGATATGCCGGAGAAAAGCTGGAATTTTCCTGTGACAGAGCGTCAGTAGATGAGATGCGGGGAGAAGATACCTGGGAAATCAAGACAGTGAAGCGAAGGGATACACCGGTCTTATTCTATGATCTTGGAAATCTTGATGTGATAAAAAAGGGAAAAGACGGGACTTTCTACGGCTATGACCGGGAAGGACGGCAACAGAAGATCACCTTTGATACAGAATCGATCTATGCGTTGAAAAACGGACAGCCGGTATTTGAAATATCGGGAGGCGATTTTACAAAACTTGTGTATGACCGGAAATCGAAGGTATTTACTGCAACGGATCCGGAGACCACACTGTTTCATCTCGATGGATCTTTGTGCAGGGATGCGGAGGTTGATGCCTACACAGGCCTGGCATATGTGAAGAAGACAGAAATCGGATCGAATGGAAGAGAACAGCAGGTATTCTATGTATGGCCCGTGGTAAAGGAAACAGACACCGCGGGAAATCTGACTGGAAGAAGAAAAATACTGACGGGAAGACCGGCGGAGATCATGGAAGGAAGTGAGAATGCCTATATTACGGGAACATGGAACACGGAAACAGGGGTTTTTGAAAAATGGATGGAACCGGTTCTCGATGAGTTTGGCCTGGTGAAATATTATCCGGAGAGCGGAGCTCTGTATAAAAAGGGTGAGCCGGTCTATGACCGGGATGGGGACTATGTGACATACCGGTATGAGGAGCTTCTGGAGATGGAAAACCGGGCTGCGTATCATTTAAATGAGAGAGAAAAGCTGCTTGATGTGGGAGATCCGGAGAATGAGGCGGATGACGTGCCGCTAAAGCACAGGAAAGGAGAGTCCTATCTGATTCCAAATGTGTGGATCAGCGGCGAAAAAACGATTCAGGATGGACGGATGGATGAAAGTACGGACGGACAGCCGGACCTTTTAAGGCGGGTGATCCCGGGCAGCTATATCCTGGAAGAACTGGAAGCGCCGGATGGCTATGTCCGCACATTTCCGTCAGCAGTGGAAGTGAAGGAGACGAATGAGGTCCAGAGAGTACTCCTGTCGGATGAAAAAACAAAGGTGGAGATCGCAAAAATCGACGGAACAGAAGATTACCGTCAGAAGGTAGAAAACCGCACAGATATGGAGACAAGTGAAACAAGCACAGAGATCCGGGGCACATACAGCCAGACCTTTGTAACAGGGGCGAAGCTTGCGCTGTTTAAGGCAAAGCGGGTAAATACTGCCGATCAGGATAAATATCCTAAAGGATATTATTTCGTGAAGACAGAGGAGACACCGGCTGTGTGGAACTCGGAAGATCCTGTGGATAATCATAAAGTTTCAGTCACTGCAATGTGGATAACGGATGGAAAACCGAAATATTTCGAAGGAATTCCTGTGGGTGATTATATTCTGGAGGAACTGGAAACGCCGGATGGTTACCTTCCTGCATCCATGGAGATTACAGTGGAGGAAACAGGAAATCTGCAGAGCTTTGTGTTGAAAGACGATCATACGAAGCTGGAGGTCTTTAAGCTTGAGAGAAATGCATCCGGGGAGAAAGAGCCGTTATCCTGGCCTGCCGCAGCAGAGTTTGTCCTCTGTGAGGCAGTTCTGGATGAGAATGGGGGAGCAAAGACGGAAAACGGCGCTTATCTGTACCGGAAAGACCGAATCGTGGACAGTTGGAAGGCGGATGATCTGTCGGAATATGTTCCGGCGATTCCAGAGGCGTATGAAAAGATGTTTGGACAGTATGGAAATGAATTCCGGCAGTTCTCGTGGAAAAAGGAATCTCAGGGAAGAGTCACTTCAGGAGATGCCAGACTTCTGGAGGATATGGCGACGGAAAACAGAAAAATCATCACACAGATCTGGGAATTATCGGATGGAAGCAGAATGCGGGTCTCAGTCACAGTTGATGGAGATCCGAAAAGATTAACATCCGACGGTCAGCTGTCACCGCGGTTTGAATACCAGTTCCGCTATCATGACAGATCATCCGAGAGGTATCCGGGAATGACCAGTTATGATATGAGAGCCGGTCTGCACCGAATTGACCGGATTCCGGAAGGAAAATATGTACTTCTTGAGACGAGAGTTCCGGACGGTTATCAGGGAGCGGAACCGATCCTTATCACGGTAGACCAGACGGAGAATATCGTCCGTTATGAGGTGGAAAACAGACGGGAACCGGAAGAAAAGATAGCATGTGGCAGGATCAGAATCCGAAAGACAGATGCGGAAGATAAAGAATTGAAACTTTCCGGGGCATGGTTTGAGGCGGTCTGCGTACAGACGGGAGAAAAGACGGTATTTATGACAGGTGCGGACGGAATTGCGCTGTCACCGGAGCTACCGATCGGTTATCTGAAAAATGGTGCCTGGGTCATGTACGAGTATGAGGTTCAGGAGATCCAGTCTCCACCCGGATATGGGTGTTCTGAAGAGACGTTTTCTATCGTATTTGACAGGGAAAAAGAAGCGGTGATCCAGTTGTATGAACTTTCGATTACGAATAAAAAGACGAGAGCACAGTTCAGCAAGTTAGATATGGCGACGGGAGAAGAACTGCCTGGAGCGTCCCTGGAGTTAAAAACGGTGGATGGAACGGTCATCGATTCCTGGATATCAGGGAAAACTCCACATTTTGTGGAGGGAACGCTGACAGCAGGGGAGACGTATATCCTGACGGAGATATCTGCGCCGGATGGGTATGAGATCGCTGATTCCATCAAATTTACAGTGCCAATAGATGGAAGCTTTATAAAAATCGAGATGACAGACCACAGAAAAATACCGGACGAGCCGGAAAGACCTACTGAACCGGAGCTGCCGACAGAGCCCGCCGAATCTGAGACAACGGCGCCAGCGGAGACTCCGACAGCGCCGAAGGAACCGGAGACGTCTGAGAGACCGTCAGAGCCGGAACAGCCAACAGCGCCCACTCCGCATGACAAACCGAAGAAACCGGTGGAGGCAGAGTGGACAGAACCGGAATCGGAGGAGGAATCGAAACAAGAACGGGACCGAGAAAAGACGTATGGCAGGATTACGGTACGCTATGAGCGGGAATTTTCCGGCAGCACAGAGGGGCGAGTCCGTCAGAAGGACAGGACAAGTCTCAGGACCCCGGAGACTGGCGATACCCGGAGACCGGAAATTGCGGTATTTGGTCTGTTTATCGGATTCCTTGGTCTTTGGTATCTGCATATAAAGAAGGAGGAAAATGAGAGAAAAGAAGAACGTAAGGATAAAAAATGATGGGAGCCGAATATTCCGGCTTCCTGTCAAAAAAATTTCCGGTTTTTTAGGAAGTGTGATGTTTCTGTCATGTCTGGCATTTCCGCTGCCTACGTTTGCAGAGGAAACACTTTTCACGGAAGAGGCAGCATCTGGAAATAAAAAATCAGAAGAAAAAGAGACTTTGATCTATGAAAGCCCCATATTTACGGATGGAGGTGAGGCATTCATACCGGAAGAGACAAGGATCGAGGGGGAAAAGGAATACCGGTTGGTATCAAAACGAATCAGAAATGCGAAAAAAGCCGGAGAAATAACATATGCCCAGGTGACAATTCCCTATGACCTGGAAGGTGATGATACGGTGCCGGAGACGGCAGACGTTCCGCTTATCGATGAGGAGTCCGGCACAGAGTTTGAGCGGGAACTTTCTCTTGTAGATGTGGAAGAGACGTCGAGAAGCTGGTCGGATACCTTTTCCTTTTCTGTGACGGTATCTGGATACGGGGCAGATTCGTTCTATTTGGGAGATATGGAGATTCCTGGCGATGCAGATCTTGCTGATTATGGAGAAAAACTTTTAGAACTTGCAGGGTTGTCCCGGGTATATTATCGGGTGAACCGGGTGGAATGGGACGGAGAACCTTATATGGATGGGGAGGTGATGTTCAGAAATGCGACTGCAGGCGGAAGTAAGCTGATTCGAAATGTAAAAGCAAAATATGGAGGTCAGATCCGAACACCGGATCTGAAAGGAAAGCAGTATATTGGAATTTATGAGGAAGTTCTTCCAGAAACGGAAAATAAGACAGAAAACGCACCCGAGGCAGAGATCGTAAGTCGGGCAGAAGAAGAAACGGATCCCCCAGATCTTTTGAGAACCAGTCTGGCGGAGCGGATCATAGAATGGCTGGAGAGCCATGTCACAACGATAACGGTCAGTATCGGGATCCTGTTCTTTTTAGCAGCGGGAATCTGGTTATTCGTGAAGACAGGAAAAAAGCCAGGGCGTCAGTCACCCTAGCTTTTCCTGCCAGTCTTTTTCCTTAAAACCAGTGAGAACAAAGGAATCGCCGATAACTAACGGACGCTTTACAAGCATTCCGTCTGTTGCGAGCAAGGCAATCTGCTCTTCTTCGTTCATTGTCGGGAGTTTATCCTTCAATCCCATGGATTTATAGATAAGTCCGCTGGTGTTAAAGAATTTTTTCAACGGAAGTCCGCTCTTTTTATACCATTCTGTCAGTTCCTCCGCAGTGGGATTGTTCTCCTTGATGTGGCGGCTGGTATAGGATACATGATGCTCATCAAGCCAGCGCTTTGCTTTCTGACAGGTAGAACAGGGTGGATACTCTAGAAAAAGAATACTCATAGTGAAAAACACCTCCATGGGCTTAGTATAATGGATTTTTGCGGAGAATACAATGAGAAGGAAAAGAATTGAAGGGAGATTGCTGCGGTTCCCAGGATAGGACTGACGGGAAGAAGACATTCTGTAGAGTATGTGTTAACGTCGGGAAGTTCTAAAGAAACGGCAATCGCAGGGCATAGAAGAAAAACATGGATATATTGATTTTCCTCTCAGAATTCATGGTTCCGCTCACGGTATTTTATATCGTTGGTTCCGGAATCCTCGCAAAACGGCCGGTATTCGACGATTTCCTGGATGGTGCAAAAGAAGGAATGCGGACAGTGGCGGATGTACTTCCAACCTTGATCGGACTGATGACTGCGGTGGGAGTATTGAGAGCTTCCGGGATTCTGGAGGTATTATCAGAGCTTTTGAAATTCCCAGCCGCACTCTGCCATATCCCGGTTCCGGTAATTCCGATCATCCTGGTGAGGATCATATCCAGTTCCGCGGCTGTCGGTCTGATCCTTGATATTTTTAAAGAATACGGTCCAGATTCCTTGGTGGGAAATATGGTCTCGATCATGATGGGGTGTACGGAGACAGTATTTTACACCATGAGTGTATATTTTATGTCTGCCCATATCCGAAAGACCCGTTGGACATTGCCGGGAGCTCTAGTCGCGACAGCGGCCGGGATAGCTGCAAGTATCTTTCTGGCGGATTTATTGTAAGACCGCCAGAATGCCAGGCAAAAAGCCAGGCGTTCTCAGCGGCGGAACAGCAGCAGAACAGCAACGGGGACATAGCAGGAGAAGAGGCTGTAAGTCCTGAAATTTCCCGGAAAAAGGTCGGAAACACTTGGAAATCAGTTGTGCCGTCAGTTGGAATCGGTTATAATAAAACCCATAAAAGACAAAAGATCCGGGCTGCCAGAAGAGATCAGACAGCCCAGGGAGAAAGAGGATTCCGCTGTTGGACGATTATAAGGAACTGAATGAGATCCTGGTGAGATTATTCCGCAGCATCATGGATGTTGAGGAGAAAGCGATCATTACCCGGGAATTCCAGGATATAACAAATAACGATATGCATGTGATTGAGGCCATCGGTATAGGAACGCCGAAAAATATGTCCTCGATCGCGAAAAAGCTCTCCGTCACGGTGGGAACCCTGACGATCGCAATGAACAGCCTAGTTAAAAAGGGCTATGTGAAGAGAGAACGCGGTGAGGAAGACCGCCGGGTCGTATATATTTCGCTTTCAGATAAGGGCAAGAAGGCGTTTGTTCATCATGCAAGATTCCACAAAGAGATGATCACATCCATCATGGATGAATTTGATGATGATGAGAAGAAGATCTTGATCCGGGGTCTCACGAAACTGGATAATTGGTTTAAGAATAAGGAAGAAGAGAATAAAAAGAATCGAGAGTAGAAACGATAGACTACCAGCTCTTGATAAGATGTGTAAAAGGCAGATGTTCTTCAAAAGGATATCTGCCTTTTTGAGTATGCGCGCCATGGGCGCGCTCTAACGGTGAAGGTTCCGAACACGCCCAGATAGTGGGAAGTCTAATAACTATCACCTTTGTAGTGGCAGTGAATGCAAAATAGAAATTAATAAAATAAAGTAAAAACAAAAATAACTTTAAAAGAGAGTCAATGGTTCACTCTGAACAAAATTTCCAGGCACATTGTAAAAAATAACTAAATGAACTGGCAAAATAGTCTGAATATATATACATAATCGTTAATCGACAAATCCAATTATGGACAGTAGAATAAAACGCAATTACAGGAGCAGAAAAAACAAAAAGAAAAAAGATAACTGTTGAGCATACAATGGCGTATCAAAAGACGCATTGTGTGCTTTTTTATTTGTTTTTTCTGGATAGCAAGAAGGGAGAGGACAATATGAGAAAATTCATCGTAGGACGGTTACTTTCCATTATTCCAGTATTGATCATCGTATCCGTCGTTATCTTTTCAGTAGTGCACCTGACACCTGGTGATCCGGCAGCTTCTATTCTTGGCGCTGAGGCCACGGTGGAAGATATCGCGGCGCTCCGGGCGAAGATGGGGCTGGATAAACCTGTGGTAGAACAATATTTCGTCTGGATATATATCTGCACATTTTCACAGGTTCCGATTCCGTCCTTAAAGCTTTACTTTGGACCGAATTACGCGGGCTGGAACGATGATGAAACCCTGCAGAGTCTTTTAAATGACATGAATACCTCCACAAACATGGATGACGCGAAGGCGGCCTGGGAGAAAGTTCAGGAGTATTCCTGGGATTATCTGGCAGTCATCAATTTTGGCCATTATATTGCGAACTATGCATGGAATGATCATGTGAAAGGCTTAAACAATTACAGCGGACTCTACTTCTGGAATGCGGGGTACGTAGAGTAGCAAAAAGATTTTTACGGTTATGGCACTGGCAGTAAAAAAAGATAATGAAGTGACAATCCGTATTGAAGGTGAAGACGAAGATGCCGCATTTACGGCAATGGAAAAATTCATGAAAGAAATACTTTGATTTAAAGTGTGCGGATTAAGGAGGTGCGGCGATGCGTGTATATAGTGGAAAAAGTGTTTTTGGCGGCATTGCAATCGGAACGATACAGGTTTATAAAAAAGGAGAGCAGCAGGTCAAAAGAAGAAAGATTGAAGATGTTCCCGCAGAAATCAGACGGTATCGCACGGCAAAGCAGACAGCGTTAGAACAGCTTCAGAATCTGTATGACAAAGCGTTAAAAGAAGTCGGACAAGCCAATGCGGCAATTTTTGAAATCCATCAGATGATGTTAGAAGATGACGACTACAATGAATCCGTAGAAAATATCATTGAAACGCAGAGGGTCAATGCAGAATATGCTGTCGCCGTAACCGAAGATAACTTTGCGCAGATGTTTGCATCCATGGAAGATGAATATATGCGTGGAAGGGCGGCTGACGTGCGGGACATTTCCGAGCGGCTGGTATCGGTGTTGAGCGGAAACGCAGGCGGCGGTGTGCAGACCGAAGAACCGGTCATTATTGCGGCACAGGACCTTGCACCGTCAGAAACCGTGCAGATGGATAAGCAGAAGGTGCTTTCCTTTGTGACAATAGACGGTTCTATGAATTCCCATACGGCGATTCTTGCAAGAACCATGGGAATCCCAGCACTTGTCGGTGCATCAGTTCCGCTTGACGATACGATTGACGGCAGGCTTGGCATCGTAGACGGAGTCAGCGGCGTGCTTTATGTAGAGCCGGATGAGGAAACACTGGCGCAGATGAAAGAAAAGCAGGCACAGCAGGAAGAACAGAAGCGGCTTCTTGAATTATTAAAAGGCAGGGAAAATATACGGACGTTTCGACCAAACGGCTGAGGAAGGGAATGGCGACAATCGTCAAGGGAACGCAAGCCGCCAAGGTGCCGATGGAGGTGCCCGCTACCAGCTTGGTAAAGGGAATGATGGCAACCATGAGAATGATAAAGGGCACGGAGCGAATGATGTTGACGATTGTGCCGAAGATGCGGTTAATCGGTGCATTCTCAAGAATATGCCCCTTGTCAGTCGTAACCAAAAGGATACCCAAGGGGATACCGATGACAGTAGCAATGATTCCTGAGACGGCAACCATGAATATTGTTTCTTCTACGCCTTGTAATAAGAGTTTAACGATTTCCGGGGACATAGCCGAGGACCTCACTTTCTACGGGTAAGCTTTTAATATAATCAAGGGCCTTCACTTGACTTTCCAAGGAGCCGATAATAGTAAAAATCAGGTAACCGAAGGGAATGTTTTGAATATAATCGATATTTCCGTATAAGATACTGATATCCGCATCGGAATGACGAATTACATTGGCAATGAGGGGATCGTTAGTAACTTGCCCCTTAAAGCGAACACGAATG
>OGZT01000513.1_pt1 | contig 30806 bp, 25 predicted proteins | sample 1576891 | NCBI WGS metagenome assembly OGZT01 (sample SAMEA3541521, study PRJEB24748) | human gut metagenome | biome: human gut; feature: human-associated habitat; material: faeces | place: China | collected 2012 | reverse complement strand
TGTCTGAATTATATTTAATTTATTTTCAAAATTGATCTAAGACCAAAAAACTCACAAATTTAGATGTTTATTTCAAGAACTCAAAAGAATGAGTGTATCGAAAAAATCAATAAGATACGGATTTAACATTGATAAAATTTTTGATGGCATGAAAAAGAATTATTGAACGATACAGTGTTTAAGAAATTTAATTACTTTTGACTTTAATATTCTTTCTGACTTTTATCATAAACATATATGAAATATGCAATTAGTTTCATCTTCATTTTCATCACATTATCATCATTCAATAGTTGCGCAGGTAACACTGAAAAGCCGCATAATAAGACATATGTACAAGATCAAAGCATTTTAAAAATACAGCGTTTTGATAAAGATTTTCATAGTTATCTTGCTAATCCCACAGAGGAGCAATATACAATCTTAAGAACTAAGTACCCTAATTTTCTGAAGGCTTTTGGTGTTGTTACGGTCAACCTGCAAGATGAAGAATTAGATAATCCTGTTCTTTTTAAGCAATTAATGGAGCCTTATTTTTCTAATGCAGCTTTATCTAAAATATATGCTGATGCTTTAACTCTTTTTTCTGATTTATCTACATATGAATTAGAATTAACGAAAGCCAATGATTTAATAAAGACATATTTTAGAGGAAAAGAGTTACCGGGATTATCGATCCATGTGTCTGGATTTAAAGCAAACACAATAGTATTAGATAGTATTATTTCAGTATCCACGGATAAGTACTTGGGTAAAGACTATTCAGGATATAAGCCTTTCTTTGAGTCTTACCAAACTATTCAGATGGAGCTGAAGTATATTGTACGCGATTTTCTGAAAGCATGGCTGATGTCAGAATTCAGAGAAACAAATCAACGAAAGGATCTTCTTTCAGAAGTGATATATCAAGGAAAAATACTTTATGCACTTAATCAATTGTTGCCTGAATGGGATGAATCTGATATATTAGGTTATACAGAACAGCAACAAGAATGGTGCGAAGAACATGCAAAGGACATCTGGAAAATGACTATTGATCATAATTATCTGTTTAACAGTGATTCTCAAGTCATTCAAAAATATATGGAAGATGCACCATATACAGCAATTATATCTGCTGAATCTCCCGGACGAGTTGGTTTATGGTTGGGATTACAGATAATTAAAAACTATGCGAAAAACACAGGACATGATTTGCAATCGATATTATTAGAGAATAATAATCAGCTTTTATTAAAGTCCGCAAAATATAATCCATAAAAATGAAACCGTCCTCAATAATTGATGGCGGTTTTTATTTTTCTTGTTAGCAATTGTTCATTTCGTGTCAATAACTTTACTTTTGAGACTGACATATTTGAATTATCTTTGAAGTAGCAAAACGTGAAAGAGAAATGGATAATAAAAAGGGTCAACGTTACAATAATAAAGGGCGTGGCAAAGAAAATAATCAGCCGTTATCAGAAATAGGGAGGATTCAACCACAGGCAAGAGAGCTAGAAGAAGCTGTTCTGGGTGCTCTGATGCTAGAAAAGGATGCATACTCTCAGGTAAGTGATATCCTTAAGCCCGACAGTTTTTATGATGATATTCATAAAATTGTTTATAGAGCAGTTGTGGCCTTAGCCTCTAAACAGGCTCCAGTAGATATGCTCACTATAGTAGAAGAATTACGCAAGACAGGAGAACTTGATGCTGTCGGAGGTCCGATGTATATTGCACAGTTAACCGAAAAAGTAGCTTCTGCCGCACATATTGAGTTTCATGCGCGAATTATAGCTCAAAAATATCTGGCTCGTGAGCTTATTGGTTTTTCATCGGATATAACCAATAAAGCATTTGATGAAACATCTGATGTTGACGATTTAATGCAGGAAGCCGAAAGTAAGCTATTTGAAATATCTCAGGGCAATGTAAAGAAGGATGTAACGCAGATAAATCCGGTTATTAAAGAAGCTTTAAACTTACTTGAAATAGCAGCAAATCGCCCGGAAGGTTTGAGTGGACTGCAAACCGGATTTAATAATCTGGATAAAATAACTTCAGGCTGGCAAAATTCCGACCTTGTGATTATTGCAGCTCGTCCGGCGATGGGGAAAACAGCTTTTGTCCTTTCCATGGCTAAAAATATGGCTGTAACCTATAATTATCCTGTAGCTTTGTTTTCTCTCGAGATGTCCAATGTTCAGCTTGTTAATCGTTTGATTGTAAATACGTGTGAAATTCCCGGTGAAAAAATCAAAAACGGACAACTAGCCCCTTACGAATGGGAGCAGCTCGATTTTAAGATAAAAGAATTATATGATGCTCCCTTGTTTGTTGATGATACTCCCAGTTTATCAGTCTTTGAATTAAGGACAAAAGCCAGACGACTATCTCGGGAACATGGTATCAAAATGATAATTATTGACTACCTACAGTTGATGAATGCCAGTGGAATGAACTATGGTAGCCGTGAACAGGAAGTGAGTATGATCTCCCGTTCATTAAAAGGATTAGCTAAAGAGTTGAACATTCCCATTATAGCCTTGTCTCAGTTAAATCGTGGAGTTGAAGGACGTACAGGAGCAGAAGGTAAGCGTCCGCAGTTGTCTGACCTTCGTGAATCCGGAGCCATTGAACAGGATGCCGATATGGTATGCTTTATTCACCGTCCGGAGTATTATAAAATATTGGAAGATGAAAAAGGTAACTCTCTAGTTGGACTTGCCGAAATTATTATCGCCAAACACCGTAATGGTGCTACAGCAGATGTTTTACTCAGATTTAAAAGCGAATTTGCACGTTTTCAGAATATTGAAGACGAATATAATAATGACTCTCAATTTGGGTCACGCATGAACTCATCACCTCAGATCGAGGCTTCAAATAATAATTTCCCTCCGATTGGCGGAAACGATGTTGTTCCCTTCTAACCTCACTTTATTTATAGAGAAGTTAATCTGATAGATTAATCAACATAAAAGGAGATGTGTAATATTACACATCTCCTTTTATGTTGATTATAATTATAATACAGAAGAATAAAGATCATTCAAAATGGATTAATTTTCAGTTCTCGTAAAGAGTATGTAAAATTATTGTAAATATTCATTTTTTTAATTGAAAAATATAGTTTATACATTTTTTATGTATAAATTTGCATCAATATTGTATAATTATTCAGGATATGAGTAAAAAAAACAGACACAAGGCAATTAAAGATGCAATTCTTTCTACCGATGTAACCAGTCAGGATATACTCCTTAATATATTGATAAGTAAGGGATATGATGTGACTCAGGCGACACTATCCAGAGATATTAAGGAGATGAAGATCGTCAAAGCACCTACTACATCTGGAGGATATGCTTATCAATTGACGGAAAATTCGATTGATAGTCATATTTTGGGAGAAAGAGGTGGTCTGTCTGCTTATGGATTTATCAGTATAGAATTTTCAGGTCACTTAGCTGTTATCAAAACTCGACCGGGATATGCAATGGCTATTGCCGGAGAAATAGATCACAAAGCAACCCGTACTATACTCGGTACCGTAGCCGGGGATGATACAATATTATTAATACCCAAAGAAAATGTAAGTAGAGAAGATGTAATTACATCTCTATCTATGTTTATACCAAATATTCAATGATCAACAATATTTTATCGATCGATAAAAAGATGGAAACAGAACAAAAAATAGGGGTTGATGTAGATATTACGATCAACATTGCCACTGAAGAACATATCAGATATGTTCAGACGATATTGGATACAATAGAAGCTGCCGCCAAAGTCCGCGGAACTGGTATTGCTAAAAGATCGCCGGAATATGTGGAATTAAAAATGAAAGAAGGCAAAGCCATAATTGCATTGGCAGGAGATGAATTTGCCGGATTTTGTTATATAGAAACTTGGGGTAACAAACAGTTTGTTGCAAACTCGGGGTTAATTGTAGTTGACAAATTCAGAGGACATGGTTTAGCTAAAAAAATTAAGCAAATGGCTTTTGCTCTATGTAGAGCTCGCTATCCTGAGGCAAAAGTTTTTGGTCTTACATCAGGGGCTGCTGTCATGAAAATAAATACCGAATTGGGATATGTTCCCGTTACATTTGCCCAGCTAACTGATGATGAAGCATTCTGGCGTGGATGTCAAGGCTGTAAAAATCATGATGTCCTGGAACGTACTGATCGCAAATACTGCATATGCACAGCGATGCTTTACGATCCGGAGACGCACAAAGATAAGCCCATAATAAAAGAACTTGTCAAAAAAATACGAAAAGAAGAAAAGGGTCTCAGACCCTCTAAATAAACGAACAAAAGTTTAGAATATGAATCACCTTTTGTATTTTAAGCTCTTGCTCTTACAAAAAATAAACAAAGATGAAAAAGAAAGTTGTTTTAGCATTTAGCGGAGGTTTGGACACATCGTTCTGTGCCAAATACTTATCAGAAGAAAAAGGATATGATGTATATACAGCCATTGCTAATACAGGCGGTTTTTCGGAAGCCGAACTGAAAATAATAGAAGAAAAAGCTTATAAGCTGGGGGCTGTAAAGCATGTAGCTCTTGATGTAACTCAGGAGTATTACGAGAAAAGTATCAAATACATGATCTTTGGAAATGTATTACGAAATGGTACATATCCGATCTCCGTTAGTTCGGAGCGTATTTTTCAAGCTATAGCTATTATCAATTATGCAAAAGAAATAGAAGCAGATGCTGTTGCTCATGGAAGTACGGGTGCTGGAAACGATCAGGTGCGTTTTGATCTGACATTCGATGTATTAGCTCCCGGAATAGAAATTATTACTCCAACCCGAGATATGATTCTTACCCGTGAATATGAAATAGATTATCTGAAAAAGCACGGATATGAAGCAGACTTCACTAAGATGGAATATTCTATCAATAAGGGGCTCTGGGGTACAAGTATTGGTGGCAAGGAAACTCTCAAATCCAACCAGACTTTACCCGAAAGTGCGTATCCTTCTCAATTACAAAAAAATGGTTCCGAAACTTTAACTCTAAATTTTGTAAACGGAGAGATAAGTGGAATAAATGGAGTAAAATATAATAATAAGATAGAAGCCATCAACAAGGTTGAAGAACTGGCATCGGCTTATGCTATAGGACGAGATATGCATATCGGTGACACTATCATTGGTATCAAAGGTCGTGTAGGTTTTGAAGCTGCTGCTCCGCTTGTTATCATTAATGCACATAAGATGTTGGAAAAGCATACTTTATCTAAATGGCAGCAATATTGGAAGGATCAGGTTGGTAACTGGTATGGAATGTTTCTTCACGAGGCTCAATATCTTGAACCTGTTATGCGTGATATTGAAGCTATGCTAGAAAGCTCTCAACGGAATGTAACGGGTAAAGTAATTGTGGAACTGAAACCGTATCATTATACCCTTGTCGGTGTAGAAAGTGATTATGACTTGATGAAAGCTGACTTTGGAGAATATGGAGAGGTTAATAAAGCATGGACATCGGATGATGCAAAAGGCTTTACGAAGATTTATTCTATTCCGAACAAAATTTATCATGCGGTTCAGAAGAAAAATGGAGAATAAGGTCTCAGACCTATTTGTTTATATGATAAATATCATAACATGAGTTTATTACAACTTGAAAATACAATAATGATGATAAAAGCAGGAATTATAGGTGGGGCAGGATATACTGCAGGAGAACTGATCAGACTATTGATTAATCATCCGCAAGTAGAACTTGTCTTTGTTAACAGTACCAGTAATGCCGGAAATAAGCTGACTGATGTTCATGGAGGTTTACTTGGTGAAACCGATATGCTTTTTACAGATCAACTCCCATACAATAAAATAGATGTATTGTTTTTCTGTACCGCACATGGAGACACAAAGAAGTTTCTGGAAGCAAATGAAATCCCATCAAATCTCAGATTAATAGACTTATCCACTGATTACAGAAAAGAGTCTTCGGAGCACAGTTTTGTATACGGGCTGCCGGAACTAAATAAAAACGAAATAAAGAAAGCTTCTCGAATAGCCAATCCGGGATGCTTTGCAACAGCTATTCAATTAGCTTTGCTACCATTGGCAAAAGCACAGCTCCTGAACTCGGAAGTACATGTAAATGCAATAACGGGATCAACGGGAGCAGGAGTAAAACCAGGTGCAACATCGCATTTCAGCTGGAGAGAGAACAATATATCGGTATACAAGGCATTCGAACATCAACATCTGACAGAAATAAAGCAATCGTTACTCCATTTGCAGCATAATTTCTCGGAAGATATTAACTTTATACCCGTTAGGGGAAACTTTACAAGAGGTATTTTTGCATCTGTGTATTTAAATTTTGAAGAAAGTGTGGAATATGCTGAAAAATTGTATCTAGATTATTACAAAGAAAGTCCGTTTGTAATCGTCTCAGATAAAAATCCGGATCTCAAACAAGTAGTTAATACTAATAAATGTGTATTATATCTTGAAAAGCACGGAAATAAGCTTCTGATACTCTCTTGTATTGACAATCTCGTAAAAGGAGCATCGGGACAGGCTGTTCACAATATGAATCTGATGTTTGGTCTGAGTGAAAAAGAAGGATTAGCATTAAAAGCATCTGCTTTTTAAGGTATCAGACCAGCTTTGGTCTAAGATAAATATTATTTTAGTTTATAACAGACTTTGGCAGCTTTACTTACCAAAGCAATAAGTAGGTCTGAAACCTTAGTTCGTTTTATTTACTTAAACTATACAATATGGCATTCGAGGTTGATATACAGACAAAGAAAGATTTGGATATTTTTGCAGCAAGTCAAGATTCTAAATCTATTTTCGGGTTGTTTGACTTTACTACATGTAAGGGAGGACAGAGTAAACTTCATCAGTTTTTATCTGTTCCGCTGACAGATCTCGATGCTATAAACGATAGAAAAGATGCTATTTCTTTTTTCCAAGATCATCTGCCGATAGATCTTGATATAGATAAGGATACTCTCAGTTTTGCCGAATATTACCAGAAGCATAGAGAATATTCTTTGAGACGTCCGACTAAAATATGGCGTCCGATAAATAATCAGTTATTGAACAAGTTGAGATCAAGCGAAAATTATTTTGTCGTTGAAAAAGGTGTAAAATCTATCATTTCCATATTGCAGAAACTATACAAATTTTGCAAAGAATTAGAAGTGAAATCAGAGGGAGCATATCCTAATCTTTTTCTGAAAAACAATGAAAAAGTATTCAGTATATTGAGTATTCCTGAAATGAAAGTCTTACTTGATATAAAAGATATAAAAGCTTATGATATAGCAGAGTATAATTACATATTCAGGTATTCGCAACAAAGAAACCTTCAATTTATTTTCGAATTAATTTATGAATATGATGCTTATTTGGCTATAGCAAAGGCTGCTCAGGAATACAAATTCTGTTATCCTGAGGTTCTTCCGCAATCAGAGAATTGTCTAAAAGCAGAAAAACTATTTCATCCTTTTGTGACTAATGCTGTATCTAATGATATTGAATTTGGAAAGGACTCGAATCTATTATTTGTAACAGGCCCGAATATGGCAGGAAAATCAACATTTCTGAAATCATTGGGTGTTGCTGTGTATTTGGCACATGCAGGCTTTCCTGTTCCCGCAGATAGTTTCAGAATGAGTCTGATATCGGGATTATGCACAACAATTAATATCTCGGATAATCTAGAATCAGGATACAGCCATTTCTATGCGGAAGTATTAAGGGTTAAGCATGTTGCTAAACGATTGAAAACAAATAGTAATATGTTAGTGATTTTCGATGAATTATTCAGAGGAACCAATGTAAAAGATGCCTACGATGGTACTTTAGCCATTGTCTCGGCATTTGCTCAGATCAAGAGCTCATTTTTTGTAATTTCCACGCATATTGTAGAAGCCGCCGAAGAACTGAAAGTAAATGAAAATATAAGTTTCAGATGTTTTGAGATAAAAGAAGAAAATGGGCATCCTGTTTATACTTACAAACTAAAAGATGGAGTCTCGGCGGATCGCTTGGGTATGTACATCATCCGACGGGAGCGAGTTGTAGAAATGATTAATGAGGTTTTGACGAATAATAGCATGAACTAGGTTGGTTCGTCAAACAGAATTAGTATCAATTTTTTATCTATACAAAAAAGCGGTAGAGATAGTAGGATGCTCTCTATAAATTAAAAAGGATACAACAGAAGAAATGCAATTTATCTGCAACTTTTGTTACCTTTTTGAAAAATAAACAGAAAGAGGTCTAAGACCTAAATTATAAAAGCAAGATATGAAACTATTCGATGTATTTCCATTATTCGATTTAAATATCGTAAAAGGAGAAGGTTGCTATGTATATGATGATAAAGGCAACAAGTATTTGGATCTATATGGAGGTCATGCCGTTATTTCGGTTGGTCATACTCATCCTTATTATGTGGAAAAGATAACTGATCAATTAAATAAACTCGGATTTTATTCCAATTCAGTAATAAATAAATTACAACAAGAATTGGCACAGAAACTAGGAGAGCAATGCGGTTACCCCGATTACGAACTATTTTTGATCAACTCGGGAGCCGAAGCCAATGAAAATGCTATAAAGCTGGCATCTTTTCATAATGGACGAAAAAAAGTGCTTGCTTTCCGTAAAGCATTTCACGGACGTACATCTGTTACTGTAGCTGTTACCGATATACCGGCTTATAGCGCTCCGGTAAATCAATCAGGTAATACAACCTTTGCTCCGTTCAATGATATTGAGTTTGTAAAAAAGGAACTCGAAACAAAAGAATACTCATCTGTAATCATAGAAGGAATTCAAGGTGTTGCAGGCATACATATACCCCATGATGAATTTCTAAAACAACTCAGAGATATTTGTACCGAAACAGGTACAATATTGATTCTGGATGAGATACAATCAGGATACGGACGCAGCGGAAAATTCTTCGCCCATCAATATGCAGGAATCGAGGCTGATCTAATAACGGTAGCAAAAGGTATAGGAAACGGTTTTCCGATGGCTGCTGTCTTAATCAATCCGAGGTTTAAAGCTGTTTATGGGCAGCTGGGTACAACGTTCGGAGGAAATCATCTGGCTTGTGCGGCAGCAATAGCGGTTCTTGACATATTCAAGAAAGAGAATCTAATAGAGAACGCCAAAACGATAGGTGATTATCTGATCTCAGAATTGAAGAAATTACCTAAAGTAAAAGAAGTAAGAGGAAGAGGTCTCATTATAGGTATAGAATTAGATGAACCCATCAAAGAAAAGCGAACCAAACTTCTTTTTGAAGAAAAAATATTCACGGGTGCAACTGGTACCAATGTTTTCAGGTTATTACCGCCGTTGTGCTTAACAAAAGATCAGGCTGACTTATTTTTGAATAAGTTTAAGCAGATATTATAGTTTATTATTCTAGAGGAAGTGCTTGTTATTGGTGCTTCCTTTTTTATGAAGACCTAAAAAAACCTAAATTTTTACCATAAAAATAGTAATTGAGAGTAGAGTATGAGTTCATCTGACAAAATTGTTCTGGGCATTAAAGATAAGCCCAAGTTAACTCAGTGGTTTTTACTGAGTATTCAACATTTATTTGCGATGTTTGGAGCCACAGTACTGGTTCCTGCACTAACGGGTATGAGTCCAGCTGTTGCGCTTGTTTCGAGCGGATTGGGAACTCTGGCCTTTATTGTAGTAACAAGAGGGAAGGTTCCTTCTTACTTAGGATCTTCTTTTGCCTTTATCAACCCTATTATTGCGACCAAAGCTTTTGATGGGTTTGCCGGTATAATGATGGGGAGTTTTATGGTTGGTCTGGTTTATGCTATAATGGCTCTTGTTATTGCCAAAACGGGTACTAAATGGCTAATGAAATTATTGCCTCCTATTGTTGTAGGCCCAGTAATTATGGTTATCGGACTCGGACTTTCATCAGTTGCGGTAAGTATGGTTACCAACCACGATGGAGGATACGACATTAACTATGTACTGGTCGGGCTCGTAACTTTGCTTATTACTATAATATTTGCGATATTCACACGAGGCTTTCTCAGTGTAGTACCTGTTTTAATGGGGATTATAGGAGGATATATTTTTGCCGTGATAATGAATATTGTCGATTTTCAGCAGGTGATAGATGCTCCTTGGTTTCAGGTTCCACCTTTCGAAGTGCCATTCATCCATTTTACACCTCATTTTACGTGGAAAGTGTTTCTATTGATGGTTCCGGTTGCCATTGTTCCTATTGCTGAACATATCGGACATCAATTGGTATTAAGTAAGGTTGTTGAAAAAGACCTGCTTGCTGATCCGGGATTAGACAGTTCGATGCTGGGAGATGGTGTCGCATCAGTTATAGCATCTTTTATAGGAGGACCTCCAGTGACAACTTACGGCGAAAATATCGGCGTACTGGCTATAACGAAAGCTTTCAGCATTTATTTGTTTATCGGTGCAGCTATATTTGCTATTCTTTTCGGTTTTTGCGGAAAGGTTGCAGCTCTTTTATCATCCATCCCTACACCTGTAATGGGCGGGGTATCAATTCTGCTATTCGGTATTATCGCATCAAGCGGATTACGTATGCTTGTCGAAAATAAAATAGATTTTTCCCAGAAACGTAATCTTATCATAGCGTCAGTAATACTAGTGATTGGCATCGGAGGAGCAGCAATACATGTAGGCAGCCATTTTTCACTCGAAGGTATGGCTTTAGCTTCCATTATAGGTATAGTCCTAAATCAAATTCTACCAGGAAAGGAAGTGGTTGATTTTAAAGATATGTTTGGAGAATGATGAATAAAAAGAATAAGCTGCATAGAGCAGCTTATTCTTTTATAGTCTCATAAAAATCTTTACGGATAGGAGTAAATGTATCAATGATAATCCCACTCTCAAGACACACAACGCCATGCTCTATATTAGATTCGGCAAGAAAACCGTCTCCAGCTATCAGTACTTTTGTTTCGCCATTGATCATTACTTCAAATTTTCCGGCAGCAATATAAGCCGATTGTGTATGTACATGTTTGTGTAGATATCCTATAGCTCCTTTTTCAAACATTACTTTCACGGTCATCAGATCATTAGTGTATCCTATAAATTGACGGGTCACACCTTTATCTATAGTATAAACAGGTTCTTGATTACTGATGAAAAAAGGCTTACTTGAAATCTTATCCATTGTATATTTTAGTTTTAGGTTTTAACAAAGATCGCTTTTTTCAGAATCATTCCAATAAATATTGGACACTTATATAAACTATATTACCATATTTTATGTTATTTATCATAGAACTAAAAAGCAGATAACATTATGGAAAACCTACTCAAACGATTACAGGAAGAAGCCGGATTAAGCGAAGAACAGTCTATTAAAGCTATGAAAGTAGTCAAAGACTTTATGGATAAAGAAGGAATCGAAATAGATTGGGAAAAATTCTTTAAAGAAAAGTATTCGGATCTGAAAGGGCAAGCTAAATCTCTGTTTGATACATTTTCAAAGAAGGCTCGCGAATATTCAGACAAAATAGAAGACAAAGTTGAAGATATAACTATACAAGCAAAACGCACAGCCAGAGACGTTGCTCAAAAAGCAAGCGATATTCTCGATGATGATAAAAAGAAATAAGATAGGACATCTTTCGATAGGCAAAAAAGGTTGGTAATAATTTATTATCAACCTTTTAAGTAAGAGGAAGTATTTATTGACACATTTAAAAATGATAACTGTCTGTTGCATTTATGCTTGCAAAGTCAATAAAAGGTCAGAGACCTTACTTTTTTAAGATCGAAATATCAGAATAGTCTTTATTTGTTATATTCTTTTCATTAACTTTGATCGCAGATTAGTAAAGTGATAATATATCTTAATCAAAGTATGATCTCTTTTTTCCTTAATTCAGCAAAAAACATAATTGCAGTCCAGTCCTTGTCGGTTATCGACACAGCCGATATCTCCAAATTAAAATGGCTATTCGGTGAAGCAAATCAGGTCGAATCCTCGAGTATAGAAGGATACTTTGTCGGGCCTCGTAAAGAAATGATTACTCCCTGGAGTACAAATGCCGTTGAAATCACTCAAAATATGGGTATCATCGGCATTATTCGTATAGAAGAGTTCTTTGCGGGAGATAAAGATTCTACTTATGACCCTATGTTGCAACAAATATACAATGGTCTTGGACAAGAATTGTTTACAATAAACAAAACTCCTGACCCTATCATTGAAATTGAAGATATAGCAGCTTACAATGAGAAGGAAGGTCTTGCGCTTAGTTCTGAGGAAATAGATTATCTGAATGATCTTAGTAAAAAGCTAGATCGAAAATTAACGGACAGTGAAGTGTTCGGTTTCTCTCAAGTCAATTCTGAACATTGCCGCCACAAAATATTTAACGGTACATTTATTATTGATGGAGAGGAAAAAGAAAGTACATTATTTCAGTTAATTAAGAAAACAGCGAATACCAACTTAAATAAGCTTGTATCTGCTTATAAAGACAATGTTGCTTTCAATGATGGCCCAGAAATAGAACAATTTGCTCCGGCAAGTGGAGACAAACCGGACTATTTCGAAACTAAACAAATAAAATCGGTTATTTCTCTAAAAGCCGAAACTCATAACTTTCCCACAACAGTAGAGCCATTTAATGGTGCTGCAACAGGTACCGGAGGCGAAATCCGGGACAGATTGGGTGGAGGAAAAGGTTCTTTACCTATTGCCGGTACTGCTGTTTATATGACCTCTTATCCTCGGACAAAAGAAGGTCGTGAATGGGAGCAAACAATGCCCGAAAGAGATTGGTTGTACCAAACTCCGGAAGAAATATTGATAAAAGCGTCAAATGGTGCATCTGATTTTGGAAACAAATTCGGACAGCCTCTTATTTGTGGTTCAGTCTTGACCCTTGAACACTTCGAAAACGGTAAAAAGTTTGCTTATGATAAAGTGATAATGCTTGCCGGAGGTGTCGGATTTGCCAATAAACGCGATGCTATAAAAAATGAACCGGAACCGGGAGAAAAAGTTGTTCTTTTAGGAGGTGACAACTACCGTATAGGAATGGGCGGAGGAGCTGTATCTTCAGTGGATACAGGTCAATATTCAAGCGGAATTGAATTGAACGCTGTACAGCGAGCCAACCCCGAAATGCAAAAACGTGTTTCGAATGTTATTCGTACTTTATCTGAAGGAGATAAAAACCCCATAGTATCGATACATGACCATGGTGCAGGTGGACATCTTAATTGCTTATCAGAACTTGTCGAATATACAGGAGGAAAGATAGACGTTTCTCAGTTACCTGTTGGAGATCCAACCTTATCATCTAAAGAAATTGTAGGTAACGAAAGTCAGGAGAGAATGGGAATGCTTGTTCCATCCGAAACGATTGAAACTATACAAAAAATAGCCGATCGGGAACGTTCTCCGATGTATGTGGTTGGAGAAACAACCAACGATATGAAGTTTGTTTTTGAACAAGCTGATGGAAAACGACCAATTGATTTGAGCTTGGAGGATTTCTTCGGGAAAGCTCCTAAAACAATCATGACAGACAGCACTGTAGATGAATATTATGCAAATCCGGACTATAAACTGGTAAGCGTAAGAAAGCATCTGACAAATGTTCTTCAATTGGAATCTGTTGCATGTAAAGACTGGTTGACCAATAAGGTCGATCGTTCTGTAACAGGTAAAGTTGCCCGTCAACAATGTCAGGGTGAGATACAGCTTCCTTTGAGTGATTTGGGTGCTGTGGCCTTGGATTATAGAGGACGGTCGGGTATTGCTACTTCAATCGGACATGCACCACAAGTAGCAATGGTTGATTCGGAAGCCGGATCTGTTATTGCGATAGCAGAGGCTTTGACAAACATCGTCTTTGCTCCGTTGGAAGAAGGTTTGAAGAGTGTATCCTTAAGCGCAAACTGGATGTGGCCCTGCCGTAATCCGGGAGAAGATGCTCGTCTTTATAATGCTGTTGAAGCATGTTCTGCTTTTGCCTGTGATCTGGGAATCAATATTCCTACCGGAAAAGATTCTTTATCAATGACTCAAAAGTACGGAGACGACAAGGTATATGCACCGGGAACAGTTATTATATCGGCAGCAGCAGAAGTTAAGAATATACGCAAGATAGTATCTCCCGTATTAGCTTATATCAAAGGAACTTATTTATATTATATAGATTTCTCTTTCGATACATTTAAGCTGGGAGGCTCGGCTCTTGCTCAAACGATGAGTAAGCTAGGCGAAGAAGTTCCGACTGTACGGGATCCCGAATACTTTAAGAATGCTTTTGGATGTGTACAAGAGCTTCTTGACCGGGGTCTGATTCTTGCCGGACATGATATATCCGATGGAGGTATGGTTACTGCAATGTTAGAAATGTGTTTTGCGAACCCTCAGGGAGGACTTGAAGCACGTCTGGATAAATTGCACAATGCTGATATCGTAAAAGTTTTGTTCTCTGAAAATCCAGGTGTATTGATTCAGGTAAAGCATCACCATTTGGTAGAAAAGATTCTGGATGATTATGGTATTGGATATGCTATTGTAGCAAGACCCACAGAAACCCGTAAACTGACAATTCAGAAAGATGAGTTCTATGAAGAATTTGATATTGATGAACTTCGCGATATATGGTACGAATCTTCTTATCTACTAGACAGAAAACAGAGTGGGGAAGAGTGTGCCAAATCCCGTTTCGAAAACTATAAGAATCAACCCGTACAGTACAAGATCAATCCATCATTCAGTGGACGATTATCCAATCTTGAAATTACGCCAAACCGCGAAGGCAGTTCGGGTATCAAGGCTGCGATTATCAGAGAGAAGGGGACGAACGGAGAGCGAGAGATGGCTTATACACTCTACCTTGCCGGCTTTGATGTGAAAGATGTACATATGACAGACTTAGCGTCAGGGCGTGAAACACTCGAAGATATAAACCTTATTGTATTTTGTGGAGGTTTTTCCAACTCTGATGTTTTGGGATCGGCAAAAGGATGGGCAGGCAGCTTCATGTTTAATGACAAAGCTAAAAATGCTCTTGAAAAGTTCTATAAGCGTACAGATACACTCAGCCTTGGTGTTTGTAACGGCTGTCAGCTGATGATGGAATTAGGATTGGTATTTCCAAACCGTTCAGTAAAACCTCGAATGGATCATAACATTTCACACAAATTCGAATCAACATTCTTAAGTGTTGAAATACCTCAGAATAATTCGGTCATGTTTGGTTCGTTGTCTGGTAGTAAATTAGGTGTATGGGTCGCTCATGGGGAAGGACGTTTCATCTTACCCGAAGAAGAATCGGCGTACAATATTGTAGGTAAATACATCTATGATACATATCCCGGGAATCCAAACGGATCGGATTACAACACAGCTGCTGTTTGCTCGGAAGATGGTAGACATCTGGCAATTATGCCTCACCCTGAACGTGCAATATTCCCTTGGCAATGTGCATACTATCCTTTTGAGAACCGTAGGGATGATGTTACTCCATGGATGGAAGCATTTATCAATGCCCGCAAATGGATTGAGAATACATTAGCGTAATTAAGCCCTAAATAAAAACAAAGAAAGGAAAGCTAATTTTAGCTTTCCTTTCTTTGTTTTTAAGTATAGTAACAGCAAACTTTATTTATACCCCAATTCGTAGATAGTGTCCGATGTATATGTACTTTCGGGCCCATAAATTAACCAATCCGTCAATAATTCTAAAGGATATATTTTGATATCTCCTTCATTCAGTCCTGATATCCAATAAGGTTGATTCAGTAACCGTCCTGTTATCTTATCTCCTTCAATTGACAGTACGTCATACCAGAGATGTTCTTTTTCACTTCCCGATTTATCATTATCAACATGTAATCCTAATTTCACCAAGAAACGCCAAGATGATTCGGACTCTTTAGGCTTTCCCGAACCGAATATTTTCGAAAGAAAAGACTTTTTCTCTTCTTTCGGGGCGTGTGTCTTGAAAAGTTCAGTATAAAAAGCAAAGCGTTCTTTAGCAAGGCAGCTCATCCGATAGGTTTCTTCATTAGATATGTAATAAATTGGATTCTCGGCCAATGTTGCTCCATATATTTCAGGAGAAGACATATTACCTTCTTGTACTGCATATAACACACCTACAGGCTCGGCATGTATATCATTATCATCTTTACGGTCGTTAAATCCACCAATAACATCATCAGCAAAGTCTTTAAGAGCCTTTTCCCAGCGTAACCAGCAAAGATCTATGCCCATACCATCATATCCGATCATGAAACGTTCTTGCTCAGCAATAGATCCGTTTAGCAGTCTTTTTGCAGCCATGTTTAACATCGTATTCATCTCTTCCGGATATTGGGTAATATCTACCATTTCCAATTCGACAGAACCACAACGATGCAATCCATGTGTATGTAACCAATAATGACGTGTTCCATCCGGTTCGTCATTATATACAGCATGTATCGTATAAAGATAATCGGGAGACGGAGGAATCATGGACTTAGCCGTCATTGCCAGCCATTGGGGAGAAAGTAATTTCAAAGACATGAAATCTACACACAGTGAAGCATCTGGTACTATGGCATTCAAAACTTTTAGCTGTAAATGAAATGATTTCAGTATATCATCACTAAAAGACATGGATACTCCAACAAAATATTTTTGCTGTGTCGCTAGCTCAATTAATTCCTGCTCTACATTATTACCGAATCTATATTCATGCAGATTGAGATTAGTGACTAAATCTAAATAAAGATTTATACTATATGTATTTTCATCGTACTCTATTTGAGCATTAAAGGCTTTTTCTCCCAAACCGAAATCTTGAATAGGAGAAAAGGCCTTCAATTTGAAATGTTTGTTACTTATTAAAGCTTTTTCTATCAAAGCAGGTTCAAAATTTACATCATGGGTAGGAATCACTGCCATTCCCGAAGATAAATTTTGCCCACCTTCTGCCAGTAAATCATATTTTTCTTGATTTGTCATATATGTTTGTTTGATTCATGAAATTTAAAAATATGAAATATATTTGAATATTCGAAATCAAGAAAACTGAAATTGAACAAAACCCGATTTACTTTACTTCCCAAACTTCACCTTTCATCAGCAAATCCTGCAATGAACGGGTCTTGTTATGAGATTGTACTTCTTTTACCTGTCTGTCTACTTCTTGGTCGTAACACAATCCTTTAACATTTCTCATAATACCTAACGCCAAAGGAAAACCATTTTTAGGATCCATCAACCCTAGTTTTTGGTGTAATGTATTGTCAGGAGTTGTAGCATCATGTACAAGAATATCTTCCATTGTATAACCATCTTGTCCGATAGTTACCACTTTCAGATTAAACCCGTCTTGAACAAGCCCTTTATCCATATTGGTTCCGAAAATCATTTTCTCGCCTTGTTTCAACATAATGGTACGATCATCCCGATATGATTTATCTACAATTTCTTTGTGAATATTATCATTAAATATTACACAATTTTGCAGTATCTCCACAACAGATGTACCCTTATGTTTTTCGGCTTCGACAAAGATATTCGATGTGTTTTTAAGATCAACATCTATACAACGGGCAAAGAACATCCCTCTTGCACCTAATGCTAGTTCTATTGGATGAAAAGGGTCTTCAACCGTACCATAAGGCGATGATTTTGAAACAAATCCTCTATCCGAGGTAGGAGAGTATTGCCCTTTGGTCAACCCATAAATTTTATTGTTCAATAATAAAATATTAATATCAACATTACGTCTTACTGCATGTATAAAATGGTTACCACCGATAGCAAGACTATCTCCGTCTCCTGTTGCAAGCCAAACCGATAATTCGGGTTTTGCCACTTTTACGCCTGTAGCCACAGCTGCACCTCGTCCGTGGATAGTATGAAAACCATAAGTATTCATATAATAAGGAAGACGAGAGGAGCATCCGATTCCCGATATAACCGCAACCTGATGTGGTTCCAACTGCAAGAAAGCCATTGCTTTATGCAGGCAGGTAAGTATAGCATGATCTCCGCACCCGGGACACCAACGTACATACTGGTCACTTTTATAATCTCTTGTTTCGTGAGGTGCTTGTTTTAATATTGTATCCATGTTTATTATTCAATCTCTTTAGTGAAAAACTCAACCAAATCACTTACTTCAAAAGGCTGTCCATTCACAACATTATATTTTGCGATAGGTAGGTTTGAAAACTGTTCAGCAAGGTATCCGGCAAATTGTCCGTTATTTTGCTCTGCTACGATTATCTTCTTATATTTTCGCAAAATAGCCTCGGTATTCTTAGGCAACGGACTAATAAAACAGAAATGAGATAACGCAATCTTTTTTCCATCTCTGTTCATCAACTCTACAGCTTCACGCAAATGCCCGTATGTTCCACCCCAGCCAACAACCAGAGTTTCGGACGATTCATCCCCCAAAACAATTTGTTCGGGAATAAAGTCCGCTATTTTTGCAATCTTGTTTTTCCTTGTATCAACCATCCTCTGGTGATTATCCGGATCTGTTGAGATTGCTCCCGTATTGTAATCTCTTTCGAGTCCACCTATTCGATGAGTAAAACCTGCAGTGCCGGCAGCTGCCCAATATCTGGCATAAGTGTTTTCGTCACGTACAGCGACATTCCATTCATTACCTTTATATTGGTCGATAGTATGAGGCTTTATTGAGGGATAATTCTTCAAATCGGGAATTTTCCAAGCCGAAGCTCCATTTGCTATATAGCTATCGGTAAGCAATATAACCGGAGTTATATGTTCTAATGCTATTTTTGAAGACCAATATGCAGAATCAAAACAATTAGTAGGACTAGTTGCCGCAACCACAACAATAGGGCTTTCACCATTTCTTCCGTACAATGCCTGACGAAGATCGGTCTGTTCTGTTTTTGTTGGTAATCCTGTTGATGGACCCCCTCTCTGAACATCTACTATAACCAATGGCAATTCGGCCATAACAGCCAAGCCTATAGCTTCACCTTTAAGAGCCAAGCCCGGTCCTGATGTAGAAGTAACAGCCAGATCTCCCGCAAAACTTGCACCTATAGCAGTACAAACGCCAGCAATTTCATCTTCGGCTTGTACAACTTTAACGCCTAATTCTTTGCGCTTAACCAATTCATGAAGAATATCTGTAGCCGGAGTTATAGGATAGGAGCCTAAGAATAATTGCAGATTAGCGTTCTCCGCTGCTGCAATGAGTCCGTATGCTGTTGCGGTATTTCCATTTACATCCATATAAAACCCTTTCTCCATATTCAGAGATTCTATTCTATAAGATGTGACTGTCATATCACGGTTTTGTCCATAATTATAGCCATTCGCTAAAACCGTAAGATTAGCTTGTGCCAATAACGGTTTTTTCGAAAACTTGGTAGATAGCATTCCGTTTACAACATCAATGGGCTTGTTGAATAACCAGCAGACAAGTCCCAAAGCAAACATGTTCTTGCAACGGATCTTGCTTTTCATGTCCAAATCAAAATCAGCCAGGCTATCTTTAGTTAAAGAAGAAATAGGTACTGCTACAATTTGCTGTGTAGTCAGGTTCAATTCAACAAAAGGAGTATCTGTCTTGAATTCCGCTTTTTCCAGATCCCTTTTTGTAAAAGAGTCGGTATCTATCAAAATGACAGAATTACTCTTCACATGTTTTGCATTGACTTTCAATGCAGCAGGATTCATGGCAATTAAAACATCCGTATTTCCTCCTGAATTATAAACGCTTTTACCTATCTGCATCTGGAAGCCCGACACTCCGCTTAATGTACCTTGGGGAGCTCTGATTTCGGCCGGAAAGTCGGGAAATGTAGCTATCTGGTTTCCAAGTATTGCAGATAAACTTGAAAATAATGTTCCGGATAACTGCATTCCATCGCCGGAATCTCCGGAAAATCGGATGACAATATCCTGAACATCTTTTATTTGAACCTGATCTGACATGAGTTTTTTAGTTTTATTATTTTATAAGACAAAGAAAAGAAAGAAGGCTCGATTTAACAAGTATTTCAACAAGATTATCTACGAAATCAATGATTTAAAGTGACTACTTGTTTCATATTGCTAAAGAGTTGTTTAGTCAACCAGAAAATATTTGATTTTCTGACTTTTTCAAAGAATAAAAAGATAACAAAAGTATCTATAAAACTACATTCCTTAAGGTGACACTTTTTCTCTTTTATCCCACGATGAAGGGATTTTCAGACAAAAGCTAAATCCCATGTAAAGATTGGATTATTGAAAAAGGTTACAAAAGTAACATCATAATTACAGTATTTATTAAGCCTCCTTTTTTCCTTATATCACACCCCATCCAAATAGAATCCACTTTGCTTAACCTTTCTTTAGGTATAGATAATTTTTCATCCCTTTGATTTATTATTATATAACAAAAATGAATCTTCAAATTGTAAAAAAAATTGTTACTTTGCCTTTGTATATAGGATATCAGAGGATCAGACCTATCTATTGCTTTATTAAGCATAACTTCAATAAGAAGTTACAATCTTAAAACATTGAATGATTAGCGGAATTACAATAAAATAAATAACATATTAACATATATATTATAGATGAAAAAAGGACTTGGCTTACTTGTTTGTGCAAGCTTTTTCTTTTACGGAGTACAAGCTCAGGAGAAGGAAAAAGAAAATGAAGACAAACGCTACTTTGAGATAAATAAAAATATTGAGATTTTTAATTCTGTAGTGAAGCAGCTCGATATGTTTTATGTAGATACTTTGAATGTTGAAAAAACAATACAATCAGGGATTGTCAATATGCTGGCAGGTCTGGATCCTTATACCGATTATATGACGGAAGAACAGGTTTCTGATTTTACGGTTCTGACAACCGGTGAATATGCAGGAGTCGGTGCTGTGATTTCGTATCGGAACATTGACGGACGGGATATGGTTGTAGTAGTGGAACCTTATGAAGGTATGCCTGCGGCAAAAAGCGGACTGAAAGTAGGGGATATAATATTAGCCATCAACGGCGAAGATATGACTCAGGCTGATAAAGTATCGGGCGAACTATATGGTAAAACATTATCGAACAAAGTAACAAGTCGGCTAAAAGGACAAGCTGGAACTGAAATAACAGTCAAAATAGAACGTCCCGGTGTTAAGAAACCTTTTGATGTAAAGCTTGTTCGTGAGAATATACAGATATCCTCAGTGCCTTATTATGGACTATTAGATAACAATGTCGGATATATCATCCTTACCGGATTTACAGACAAGTGCGCACAAGACGTAAAGAAAGCATTTCTAGACCTGAAGAGTAAAGGTGCAACTTCGCTCATTCTCGATCTTAGAGGTAATGGTGGAGGAATAATGGAAGAAGCCATTCAGATCATAAATTTCTTCGTACCTAAAGGGGAAATCGTTTTAAGTACTAAAGGCAAAATGAAACAGTGGGACAGAACATACCGAACAACTCTTGATCCTATTGATACCACAATCCCTATGGCAGTAATGGTAGACAGAGGTTCTGCGTCTGCTGCTGAGATTGTATCCGGAGCATTGCAGGATTTAGACAGGGCTGCAATTATCGGACAACGCACCTTTGGTAAGGGTTTGGTACAAGCACCCCGTGAATTGCCCTATGGAGGCAGCCTGAAAGTTACAACTTCGAAATACTATATTCCAAGCGGTCGTTGTATCCAAGCCATTGATTATACACACAGAAATGAAGATGGCAGTGTCGGTCGTATTCCTGATAGCTTGACTACGGTATTCAAAACTGCAATAGGACGTGAAGTCAGAGACGGTGGAGGTGTTACACCTGATATTAAGTTAGAAGTACAGAAAACACCAAGTATCACCTATTATCTTATAAATCAATATGTAATAAATGATTGGGTCACAAATTGGGCTTTAAATCATAACAAGATAGCTCCTGTCGAATCATTTGGCATCAGTGATGAAGATTATACTAATTTCAAAGAATTTGTTAAATCTCAGAAAGACTTTAAATATGACGGTTTAAGTGAAAAACGTCTTAAAGCCTTAAAAGAAGTGATGGATTTTGAAGGTTACTCACAAACAGCATCAGATGAATATAAAGCTTTGGAAGCCAAGTTAGTTCCAAATCTGGATAGAGACCTGGATAATTTCAAGGAAACAATAGAAAAACTGATAAACATGGAAATAGCGAAACGTTATTATTTCCAAAAAGGAGAACATATTGAAGGATTAAAATACGACAAGGATGTAAAAGAAGTGATAACTTTTCTTAATGATCAAGCAAAATATAAAGAAATATTTACTCCGGGACGTCAAATTATCGATTTAGCATCTAAAACAGGGTCTGAAGAAGAATTCGGTGTAGAGTAATCTATAAATTTCTTAAAAACAAATACAAAAAAGTATCTCGAATCTAAACGAGATACTTTTTTTATTATCTTTGTCGAACTAAAGAACTACCAAAAAGGGATTCCCGATAGGTTGAAACCTTATAAAAAAACTTTCTTATAGACTTTTCTTTTTATTATTACATACATATTTGCATGAATTACAATACGCAATTAAAGAAACTATCCCTTCCTGAATATGGACGGAATATTCAAAATATGGTCGATTTTTGTCTGACGATTACAGACAGAGATGAACGTACCAAATGTGCCAATACCATTATCAATATAATGGGTAATATGTTTCCACACTTACGTGATGTCAACGACTTTAAACATATCCTATGGGATCACCTGGCGATTATGTCCGATTTTAGTCTTGATATAGATTACCCTTACGAAATTATCAAAAAAGAAAATCTATATTCCAAACCGGGAAAAGTGGCGTATAGCCGTCCAACAATGCATTTCAAGCATTATGGAAAAACATTGGAAAAACTAATTACAATAGCATCTGATTATCCTGAAGGAAAAGAAAAAGATCAGCTTATTTGGTTGGTTCTTAACCATATGAAGAAAACATACATACAGTGGAATAAAGAAGTTGATGATTCTAAGCTGTTTGTCGATTTATACGAACTATCAAACCGCAAGATAGATAAACGTAATTCAGATATCAAATTATCTGATATGAAAGAACTTAATCAACGTAAACCCCCACGTAATAACGGACAAAAGAAAAAGTAAAAGACTCTTAGACTCTGTATGATTAAAGAAGACGAAGTTTTCAAAATCGGTAAATTTATCAAACCTCATGGTATTAAAGGTGAAATATCATTCGCTTTCGATAACGATATTTTTGATAAAGCCGATTGTCCGTACCTTATCTGCTTGATTGATGGAATATATGTTCCGTTCTTTGTGAAGGAATATCGGTTTAAGGGAGCTGAAACAGCATTGATTACACTAGAGGATATAACATCCGATTTGCAGGCTAAAAAATTCAGCGGACTGGAAGTCTATTTTCCCCGAGAATATTTCAAAGAAGCTGATAACGCCGAATATTCATTAGACTACTTTCTCGATTTTGAAGTGTCGGACGAAGAAAAAGGAAATTTGGGGAAAATTATATCTGTTGATGATTCTACTATAAATACATTATTCCTCATAAATACTCCAGAAGACGAAGAATTGATTATTCCAGCCTCCGATGATTTTGTCATTGACATAGATTCAGATAACAAAATTCTATATGTAAAGCTACCGGAAGGCCTTATCTGACAAGAACAAGAAATTATACATTAAATAAAAAGAGAATATATTAATAATATATTCTCTTTTTTTCTTATTGAATATCACAAATCTAATCAAAACAAAAATCTCTCTTTATTTTCCATAGCTTATAGAAAAGCCAAGAGATTTTGAATATTACTAATAACCTAAACCTAAAATATTGGACTAAACCAATTAAATAACCAATCTGCAACCTTTTTACCTAGTTCTAACACTAAATATCTAAACCTTTCTTGTACAAAGATAGTATATATTTTTACACCTGCAAAATTTTCATGCTTTAAAACATGTTTTTATCTATTGTTTTTATCAATTATTTAATCAATCTAATTTATGTAAACATCAAATAAGTATAATAAAACACTGATTTACAGAAATATACAAATATTATATGATTTTATTTATATCTATTTATGGAATTATTTCCCAGAATGTATCTATTAAGTAAACAAGAAGAATAAATCTTTTAATACATACAACTATGGCACGAGAAATTAAACTTAATTCGACCGACTGGTGTGATCTGGTTTTCGAAGGCAAGAACAAAACTTATGGAGCATATGCTCTGAGACGTTCATCTTCCAAACGGCATACTATTGCATTTGGAGTTATCATCTTATTTGTCGGAGTTGTGTCTGCATTACCTTCTTTTCTACAGGCAGTACAGCCCAATAAAGATAAAATAGCAATGGATGATGTTATTAAGATCTCAGACATTGAATTGGAAAAGAAATTGGAGCAACAAGAAGTCATTAAACAAGAGATTGCACCACCGCCACCGCCAACCAGAGCCGCTATTCAATTTACGCCTCCGACTATAACAGCAGATGCAAATGTGGATGAGAACCGAGAAATGCGTACTCAGGAAGAATTGAATGAAAACAGAACTCTGCAAATATCTATTGCCGATAATTTGAACGGATCTACAGCATCCGATGCTGTTTCTCTTGAAGATCTTACAATTCGTAGAGATATAATTCAAGAAGATGAACCTAACAAACGTTTCGAACATGTAGAACAGATGCCTCAATTTCCGGGTGGTGAAGCTGAGCTGATGAAATATATAAGCAATAATATCAAATATCCGCCTATTGCTGCAGAAAACGGAATTGAAGGCCGCGTAGTTGTACGATTTGTTGTTGAAAAGAATGGTAAGGTTTCAGATATCAATATCTTACGATCGGTAGACCCATCTTTGGATAAAGAAGCTGCCAGAGTCATCAGATCAATGCCAACGTGGATACCCGGTATGCAAAACGGACGAAATGTTGCTGTATATTATACTTTGCCTGTATTATTCAAGCTACAACGATAACCCCAATATCATAACTGAGAAAAGGGATTCTGATAATCAGAATCCCTTTTTTAACTATATCAAGATAATGCTTAAGACAGGTACTTCTCAAATACCAAATCAAACTCTGTCGGTTTTACAGGTCTGCCGTTAAATAAACAAACGACTTCGACTCTGGCCTCCGAACAAAGCACTCCATCCGAAACTCTTATAATCTGTTGATTAAAATAATAACGGATGCCTTTTCTTTCCAAATTTATGGTGCAAAAAAACTCGTCAGATCCCACAAGCGACCTTTTATACTTAATCGTAATACTCGAAACAATAGCATCGAGACCTCGATTATGCATTTCGGTAAAACTAACTCCACATGATTCTAAGAATTCATGACGGGCAACTTCATAATAATGCTGATAATTAGCATTATTCACAATACCTTGCGCATCTAATTCATAGTCACGCACTTTCATTTTGTATTGAAAAATAGGTTCCATATTCAGATTAAGATCAAAGACCTTCTTATTACTTTATTAAGTGTTACAACGTGTACATTAAGTACTTTTAGTTACTTCAACAAATAACAGTCCGGCAAAAATATCTTTAATATCTGTATCATGCAAATTATTTCAGTGTATAGCTGATACCTCCTATAAGCCAAAATCCAGCTTGAGGTACATTTCCTAAATCGAAATATTTCTTATTAAATATATTATTTGCAGTCAGATTAACAGCAAAGTCCTGAAACTTCCAGTCAAGCCGAACATCTAAAGTCGAAAAAGCAGGGTAGGGAACCTGAACTGTAGGCTTCAGATCTTCATACTTGAGATAAGTTCCCATACGTTTTTGCCACCTAAAATTCCAACTAGCACTTAATCCTTTATAAATAGGATGATTTAAGCCAACCGTCAGTTTGTCTCTCAGATAATTGAGTGTATAATTTGATATATAATCGTCTGAATTTTTCTTTTGATGCAAGCGTGTGTACCCAAGTTTTAAGGTTGTCGATGGATCCAAGTTCGGGAATAACTTATACAGAGATAAAGAAGCACCTAATTCGACACCCTGCTTGTCAATCTCAGTGAGATTCATAGATTCCCATTTTTCATCGTCAGCCGTTCTTTTAATCCAGTCGATCAGATTTTTTCCTTTCATAATATACCCTGTAGCATAAGCTTTTAGCAGTGGGGTATTGTATTTAAAACCCAACTCGAAAGATTCCGAATCTTCGGGCTTCAAATCATAGTTACTTATATGCGTCACTGTAGTATAATACAAATCGGTAAATGTAGGCATACGGGTTGCCTTATTCCAGGATGTGTAAACTTTTAGTTCGTCTAATAACTGATAACTCATATTGATTGAGGGATAAAATTTGTATTTTCCCTTCAACGCAGTATTGTAATTAGCCAAGATGCCAGCTGTTAACGAAAATCTGTCGAGCAATAGATTATGTTCCAAAGCATAACTTATATTCGTACGGCTGTCAGATTTTGTGTATTTTCCATCTGCACTTTTCATTGGTAGCCCCAAAACATTACTTTTTATGCCTTCGTTGCGAAATTCTGCGCCAAATGTAGTAATACCTATATTTGAATGGTATTGTAAATTCAAATTAGAACCGTATACATCAGTTTGATGGAAGTTATGACCATCACTGTATTTATTCAACTGAAAGTTATCATCATGCCTATTCCAGTAAACTAAAGGGATGAATTTCAATTTATTTCCGACTTCACCCTTTACCGATCCAAAATACGATTTGGTCTTATCTTGCTGATTCGGATATGCTGCGGAGTAGAAGGTATTGGCTCCGAATTGTTTATCAGAATAGCCCAATTGTATATCCACTTTAGACTTCTCCACATTTAAGCGCGTCTGCCAAAGCAAGTTGAATATATCATAGTCGCTATTAGAAATATATCCGTCCGATCTACTATATCCGGCTGATAAGCGCGAAGATACATCCTTATTACCATAAACACCATTTGCTTCAGCTCCGAATAGCCCGTAACTTCCGGCTTCGACTTTAACATATGCTTTATGATCTAAATCTTTACGGGTAATAATATTAATACCTCCCGAAAAAGCACTGGCTCCGTAAATTATAGATGAAGGACCGTGAATGATTTCAATGCGTTCGATATCTGAAAGATTGATAGGAATATCGAAACTGTAATGACCTGTTTGTGGATTGGAAAGGTTGACTCCATTGAGTAGAATTGCTGTTTGATCGAATGATCCTCCCCGGATCGAAATATCGGCTTGTACTCCGTGGCCGCCACGCTGTTGAACATCTATACCTGACACATAATTCAACAAATCTTGGATACTTTGGATGGGAGCCCGATCAATTTCGGATCTTGTAATAACAGTAACAAGTTTCGGCGATTGATTAAGAGACAGTTCTACTCTGGATGCCGTAACTGTCACTTCTTCCAGTTCTTTTTCTGTTACTTTCTGATTGTCACCGGCATTGATTTTGTTCTGCGCTGAAGTCTGGGTCGAATGGGCGAATGTAAGCATACAACCCGAAATGACTCCGATATTCACCACTTTGTGCATACTATTAAATGCACTGTAAGCTTTTTTTGCAAATCGCTTGAATCGATAAGCTTTCGGCTTTTCAAATCGTTTCTGATTCATTTTAATTTTAAATTAGTTAAATAATGGTCTAAGACCTTAAATCGCCGTCAAAGTAAGTAATTATTATTTATACAGAAAATAATCAAAAGCATAGATCATCTTTATACCCTAAGTAACTATATAAATCATAGCAAGTTATTTTATAAAAAATATACTATTTATTTTTCAGCAAAAAGTTCTTTATCATAATTCTATCTAAATAAAAAGATCTTTCAATTAGTATTGAAAGATCTTTTTACAATATCACTGATACTTTAAGATTAGTCGATAATATTTATAATCCGATGTATACGTTTGTTATCTGTAAACTACTTTTGTTATTTACATAAATAACTGATTATAAGTGATCACATTTGTATAAAAAGAGAATTTTACCTTTAAGTTTTATCTGTTATAATTTGATAGATAAATGCACAAATCACATCATAATTTTACTTCACTATAACATCATCGATATTCTTTCTGGGTGAATAAGGTGCTTTATCCGCATATCCAATTCTCAAAAGCAGAGTAGGGTATTCACCTTTAATTAGAGATATATAATTTTGCAGCTCCTCGGCCAAATCCTCCTCCTCACAAGGCTGATTCATAAATGCATAAGCTAGGTGTAATTCGGTAACTTTCAATAGATATTTTTCAAGACTCCGTCCTAGATTTATCCAATCTTCAAAAGTATCTTTCTTTGTAGTAAAAAGCACTAAATTTGAAGAGGAATCTACTTTTTCGATATCAGACTTATTTTGTTTCTCTGCTTTTAGAAAAGATTTCACAACAGGTTTAGATATAACCGCAGGCAATGCCGGAGCTCCTATCACCTTAAACGTAAGACCTGTTGGGTTTTGCTTAATCTCCCTGTTATTAAATCGCATATATTTCAGAAGTTCTTCTTTAAAAGCATCATTATTCATTTGAATATCATTTCCTCTTCGAATAAATTCTTTTAATACTGAATATAATGTATCACTTTTCCCAATTGTGTAATAACTTGTATTGTTATATAATTTAAGATTATTCAATATCTGCAGAATATCAGAAGGGATTGTCTTACCATCATACACCTTACGGTTAGTTTGTCTTTCATCAATCTGTAATACCAAATCATTTTTTTGTACATCATGTTGTCTTACGAGATCTATCACGATCTTCTTTTCAGCTTGTTCTATTTTAACAGAAGAAGCATATCCCAAATGAGAAGCCATTATACACAAGTTTTCGGTGGCTGCACCAAGACTTATAAACAGTTCTCTATTATTTTTATCTACAACAGGCAAGGTATCTTGCCAATTTGGCAAAATTTCTATCTGTGATTTGTGTATTTTAAACAGCCATGGCTGAGTATTATGCCCTGAAGGAGCCTTCGTAGCAGCTTCTATCATTGCTCTGAAATCATTATTAACCTGTCCTTCCATCTTCTGACTAATTATGAATACTATTATAAACAGTACAAAAATTTTAATATTATCTTTTTTCACGATGATATTTTTTAATAAGTCTTATTTTTTATGGCTATCATACCATGCATCTATTAGCAAATCTACCCCCTTTGCAATCTGACTCCAACCTTTTTCACTCTGCAGGTCGATGCCATTATACATAGGACAATGTTCACAGAGCATTGTTAAGTAGGTAATGGATGCACTTAAAATTGTAGCTAATGCTGCGACATCTTCTTGCGGATATTGAGCCAGCTGACTGACAACTGTAATGAGAGTAATTCCTTTTGATTCTCGTCTCAATCGCAGTTTTTCTATGACACTATTATTAGCGGACAACTCCCAACGATGCAAACGTCCCATCAGCTTACTGGATCTTAATTGAAAAATCTGTTCTCTAAATAGTTTTTTCAAAAACTCTTTGAGATTATCATCTTTTGGTAAATCTATTGAAAAGCTTATCCAAAAATCATTCTGGGAGAGATAATCTATTATCAGATCATCTAATGAACCGAAATATCTATAAATTAAAACTTTAGAAACTTTCGCTTCATTAGCAACTGCATTTACTCCCACCTTTTCAAATCCATCTCTATTTATAACAACTCCAACAGCCGTTATTAGCTTTTGTTTAGTATATTCTCGATCTTTCTCATTATTAATTATTTCCATAATACATAAGCAATGTTACTGATTGGTAACAAATATATGTAACCAATCGGTGACACGCAAATAAATTGCTGCTTTTTTACAACAAAAAAATTTAACATATTCTATTCTTTGTTATAAATCATAATAACTTTCATTATATTTGCCACTATATGTAATATAAAACAACTAACAATTCTAACTTATTCTTGAAAATGAAAAAGAATTTTCTATTGTATTCTTTAATGGCCTTAATACTAGGTCTTGCTCTGACATCTTGTTCTGATGATGACAAGGATTATTTAGTTAAAAGCAATTTCGATCCAATGTTTTTACCTATAACTCAAAATGGAAATTTTGAAGCCCGAACTACCATTTATATAGAAGATATCCCTAATGTCAACTTCTCCAAAGAAGATATTATTGACATCTACTTAAAAAATGCATGGGTAAATGTTAGTGGAGATCTACCCCGAAATGACGATATAAATATTTATAGTATCACTGTTAATGGAAGAACATTGCTGCTTGATTATAATATAAATGTACCCAATAATGTAAATAATGCAGGGATAGATATCACCAATGATAACGCATATATTAATTTCATGTATGATGCGATGATATTACTTAATCAGAAAGGAAAGATTGATGTTACAGTTAAAGGGTATTCATATCTGACCCAGGGTCGAAATTTATACATAACTTTGTGCAATAATCTAGATTTAACTGTCCGCGAATATTGAGAATGAATAAATACGAAGCTGTACAACAAGAAATATCAGATATCAATATCTCCACAAGTACGCTTCGAGAGAAATATATAAGCCTGAAAAAGGTTTTAGAAAGGAACTGTAAGGAAATCACATCAGGTGAAACTTTACAGTTTCCTTCATTATTCTCACGTCTGGTATTTATTGCACAGAAATACAACCTACCGCCTTCTCTGGAATGGCAACTTCAAACAATAAGGGTTAAGACATCTTTTCTACTGAAAAATGAGAATAACCTAGTATCTCCGCAGCAATACAAAAAAGCATATAATACCATTAAACTATTTTGCTCGATTATATACAATGATGAAGAATATCCTGCGGAAGATTTTGATATTGAAAAAGATTTC
>OGZT01000505.1_pt1 | contig 30919 bp, 19 predicted proteins | sample 1576891 | NCBI WGS metagenome assembly OGZT01 (sample SAMEA3541521, study PRJEB24748) | human gut metagenome | biome: human gut; feature: human-associated habitat; material: faeces | place: China | collected 2012 | reverse complement strand
AGAGAGAGAGAGAGAGAGAGAGAGAGAGAGAGAGAGAGAGACGCACCTGGCGTAATAAATAATCAAAATTTTCTATTGTGTCAAAATAACGGAGCCTATTTTTATGCTTCGCATATACAGTTAGCAGTCATCAGTGAACAGTCAACAGGCGTTTTTTATACCCCTTGCTGTCGCTCGTTGTTTCGCCCATACAGACTTCTGGCCTTTCCTCCATTCTTGGCTTACCAAAAACCATATACCAATTATATAAACCGACCGGACAAACTGTGTATGACAGTCTTGTTGTTATTTTGTTGTCGTTCTGATTCTGCTGTCAGCATATCCTTGTCCGACAATCGGTTTCATTATGCAGTAAAGTGCATAGAATGCACTTTACTGCATTTTTCAGCTAGCCGCCAACAGCTAACAGTTATCAATGATTATCTAAGTTACAGATACGCTACTACTACCTTAACAACTCGAAATATAAACAACAACAAGGTCTCAAGGCCAAAACAACACTCAAACAAAAGACAATGAAAAAAATTTATTTTACGGCAATAAGCTTATTATCTATAAGTTTATTACATGCCCAGGTGGGAGTTAATACAGAAACCCCGAAAACAACATTCCACATAGTACCTACCAAGACAGATGGCTCGACAGCCGAAGGTATTATAGCTCCCAATCTGAGCCGTGCTCAACTCATCGGCAAAGATACCCGATACAATGCAGACCAACGGGGGGCTATCGTCTATGTGACTGTTGCCGACGGTACTGTCAGTACGAAAACAACAAATATAGACAAACCCGGATATTATTATTTTGACGGCAGTCTGTGGCAGCCCTTTACCAGTGGTTCCGTTACTATTCCTAACGAGCCGTGGCTGGTGCAGGGAAGCAGCACACAAGCTACCGGTAATACTCAGAATATTTATCAGGCAGGTAAAGTAGCTGTAGGAGTCTCTCTGACTAGCAGTTCTGCCAACGAAAACTTTTTTGTGGAAGGCAAATCCAGATTGAACGGAACTGTAGGCATCGGGAAGGCTTGTGACAATCCCTTTATTTTAGACATAGCAGGCGATACACGTACCCAAAATGTCAATTTGCCAGCTAATTATATGTTAGGAGCATCTCTTACTGATGTATTTACGTATGATGCTAAGCAGATGGGACACTATTCTCTTAAATGGATTTCTGATTCTTGGACTACAGCAGGCAATTCTCTCTGGATGGCCGCATATGGAGGTATCAAGTTTCTTACACGTGGAGTATACCGTATGGGAATATCTACAACAGGGGAGATCGGCATCAACAGAACTCCTGCGACAGGTTACATTTTGGCTATACAAGGAAATACACACAATGGCGGGACCCTGACTGTTACCGGAGCTACCACCATAGCCTCGTCCGGGACATTTACTCTGGCTGGCAACGGGGCAGCAGCAGGAAAATACCTTATGTCGGATGCAACTGGTAAAGCAACTTGGACAGCTTTGCCCGCAGCCCCCGCACCGACAGTAACCACAGCTAACAACGGTCTGGCGATGAGTGGTACAACTACACAACTGGGCGGGGCGTTGAACAAAGCGACAACCATAACAGGTACAACAACCAATACGCTGACTTTGAATGTGCCTACTATCATACCCTCGTCCGGTACGTTTACTCTGGCTGGAAACGGGGCAGCAGCAGGAAGATACCTTATGTCGGATGCAGCCGGTAAAGCAACTTGGACAGCCATAAGTATACCGACTGTACCGACCGAGCCCTGGCAGGTACAGGGTGGCACAACACAAGCAACGACCAATGCCCAGAATATCTACCAAACAGGGAGCGTGTCTATCGGTTCTAATTCGGCCGGATCGTACAAGTTCCAGGTTACCGGTACAAGCAATATCACCGGAAATTCGAGGGTAGCAAGTTCTACCGTAACAGGTAACGAAACGGTTGGCGGTACGCTGGTTGTTACCGGAAAAACCACTCTCAACGGAGACCTCCAATATACTGGCCATGGTGCTGCTAATGGAAATGTGCTCTCCAGCGACGCTTCGGGAAATGCCACCTGGAAGAATGCAAATATGCTGTCGGGGAGTTGGTTTTATCTGCCGTCAATCAATCTCGATATGGGATCCACTTCTGCCAAAACTGCAGACCTGTTCAACCTGGGGGTAAAGCAGCTGCTGGCTGCAGGAACTCTTATCGCCGGCAGCCCCAGTGCAGCCAAACCGACACTGCCTACAACAGCTGCGGCTTACGATTACTTGGTGGTAGGATCCAGCGGACATATAACATCGGTTAGTATAAATGCCAACGGCGTAATGACATATACTCCTACAACAATAAATCCCCCGATAGATGCATATGTAAATATCATTGTTAGGGTTAAATAAAACAGAAATAATGAATATGAGAAAAAATATATTTATAATATTGATTTGTTTTGCATACTTATCCACTTATGCCCAGAAGGAAACATCTAACTGGACATTCGGGGCTAATTGTGGACTAACATGGAATACAACACGCAGTCTTGCATGTACGGGATTGGCGGGAACTCCCAATGCTACACTAAGTGGGCTGCCTAATAATATTACCAGCAGCCTAAATAATTTAGAGGGATGCGCTACACTATCTAACAGCGATGGTGTTCTCACTTTTTATACGGATGGCATGCGATTATTCTATAAAGGAGTAGCAATTGCTACTGATTTATTAGGTCATATATCTTCTGCACAATCCGGGGTCTTTTGCCCTTATCCCGGATCGCCGGAAAAATGCTTTGTGATTGCAGTAGGTGCAATGAGGGCTAATAATCTATCCTATACAGTAGCATATGAAGATCAATATGGAGGTTGGATAGAATCGGGCAAAAAAAATATTCTTTTTCAAGGAGCAAAAGGACTTACCGGAGAGAATATTGCAGTAGTACATCATCAAAACGGACAAGATTATTGGGTGATAGCAGTTGGTCAAGGTGGATATGAGATAAGCCCTTCGTATTTTAATGCTTGGTTAGTAACAAAGAACGGGGTATCAACTACACCTGTTTCAACATCCTTTAACCTCGCATACAGAGATCAGTTCGGGAGTTCCGGCTACTTGAAGATAAGCCCGAACGGGAGACGCTTTATCCTAGCTACTTATCCTGATAATCGTTTTTGGTATGGCGATTTTAATTCTGCAACGGGAGCCTTCAGCAATATAAAAAGTATCGCTGATTTTAATGGTACTGATTTGGCTCGACCTTATGGTGTAGAGTTTTCCTCTGACCAGTCTGTTGTATATTTTACTGACGAAAACGGTTTATATGCTTTTAAAGCTGATGAATTATTTGCTTCTAATAATATATCAACTGTAACCAAAAAGAAGTATAGCTTTACATCGACATTCGGTAATAGTGGAGCTATCCAATTAGGACCCGACAAACGGATATATTGGAGTAAAACTGGCACAAAATATATGTATATAATAGACAATGCTAATGATTATAATAACATCAAAATATATCAAACACCCAATAACTTTCTTTTAGGGAACTGCACAACGGGACTTCCTACTTTTTCAGCCAGTTGGTTCTCCACACCCAGAGGAGTAATGCCCGTAAACCCCACGCTGCGCACGAAAAGTTATTGAACTTTCGTCCCCACAAAGTAAAATCATTCACTACAACTTCATATCCTATTTAGATATGTGCACATATTTAAGAAAAGAGTCTCAGTTTTCACCGAGACTCTTTACCCATCTAATCTAATTAAAATAACTAATCTTATAATCAAGTACAAACAAGTCCTTGTGTATTATTTCGGAAGATTGAAAGCTTCTTTTAATGCTTCCATATCTTTCATTGAAGTACCTTCGGGTTCAAATCCCATCGATTTAGCAGTCAGATAAATCTGGGCTGACTTCGATAAAGTATCAACCATATCAAAAGCTTCCATAATATTTTCACTTACTGAACAAACGCCGTGTTTCTCCCACATAACCACGTCATAATCTTTAAGCTCTTCGACTGTAGCTTCTGCTAATTCTACCGAACTCGGCATTTTATAAGGAATAATACCTAATCCTTTAGGACAAAAAGCACGTGTCTCGGGAATCATACTCCACAGTAAATAAGTAAGCTTATCTTTTTTCATAAACTCCGGATTGTGAGTCATGGCAATCAAATCAATAGGATGGGTATGCAGAGCTGCTTTGTAGCCCGAACCTATTCCTATCTGATAATTATGCATCGACAAATGAGAAGGAAGTTCCGAAGTAGGTTTAACAGGGTTATCTGCTATGATTTCATAACTGCTGCAATCGTCAAGAATACGGATTACCGATCCGTTTTCCATTGGCCAGCGAGCAAGATCACGCATACGTCTGTTTGTTCCTTTACAGAAAAAATAACATCCTTTGAGATGAGGTAATACTGTACCTATAGAAACCGGATCACTGATCGGTTTCATATTTCTGATCTCGTCATCCACTAAATCTGTAATATTAATAGTAATATTACCACCGTTACGTTCAGCCCAGCCTTTTTGCCACAAGTAACCGGCCACTTCTGCAACATCTGCTACTTGTTTTGCCAATTCGGGGCGATTATCTAATATTGATTTCATAATATATTTATAACTATTATTTTAAGGTCTATGACCTTTTATTATTTTTCGAAGATTTATACAAAGAGGTCTATGACCTTTATTGCTGCGACATTGCCACCACAATAATGGATGAAATAAGCACAACCAATCCTAATACAAGTATGCCGATTGTCTTACTACCTACTCCTTTCCACTCTTTTAGAACGATACCCCAGACATTACTGAACAATACATTGAGAGACATCAGTATACTCCATGAGAAAGCAAGCAATACAGGGCTCTCTGTTAGGAAACTCTTACCCATCTCCAAGCCAAAGAACTGAGAGTACCATAATCCTCCTGCTAACGCACAGAACAGAATATTGTTCACCAACGTTCCCGAATCAACAGATGTATATTCTTTTATCGTATTGTTCTTTACGTTCTGCTGAAGGCAATAGATGGCATTAGTAAAGAATCCGCCTAAAGTTACCAAGAAAATAACAGGCAGACCTGCATAAAGAGGTTTAACACCTCCGGCCAGAGCAGCTTCCTTAATCGGAGCTCCGGCTGCAAGCCCTAAAGCAAAACAAGCACTCATCACACCGGCAAGTAAAGCCACCAGAAGACCTTTTGTCAAAGCGAAATCTTTTACAGCTGCTCTTTTTTCTTCTTCAGTCATATTCTTGGACCGAAGGCTGCCAGCATACCCGATAATAGCTATACCAGCTATGGTGATCGCCACACCTATCAACAGCATTAACCCTTCGCCCTGAAACAAATCTGTTCCGGCAAATAAGGCCGGAAATAATGTACCAAAGGCGGCACATGTACCCAATGAGATACTTTGTCCGAGAGCTACTCCCAGAAACCGCATGCTTAATCCAAAAGTAAGTCCTCCGACTCCCCACAAGACACCAAAAAACATTGCATTGAACGCTCCGCCCGAACCCCAAAGATCAAAAAGGCTTTGCCCTTCGGGAATGGCAAGCAAAGCTCCTAACAAGGGAAAAACCAGCCATGCAAACACACCTTGTACTAACCAAAAAGATTCCCACGACCAACTTTTGATTTTTTTGATTGGCACGTAGGAACTTGATTGACCAAAGCTGCCCAGAGCTATTATTATCAGTCCTATAATTGTATTCATAGATAGATTTTTTAAGGTCTCAGACCTTTTTATTGACTTTGCAAGCATAACACCAATAGCCGGTTATCGCTTTAAAGCACATCATTAAATACTTTCTGTTACTTATATATAGAAAATAGCTTGCAACGGGGTTATTTGTTGAATTAAATTAACCATGGTAAGTTATACCCGCTGCAAGCCGATTTGCACATAATTTATGATCTCTTAGATGTTACATTTTTTTCATACTTCTGAACAGCAGGAATAAAGTCTTCGCCTACTTCGACATTGCTTGACAAGCAGAAATAATCCCAAACAGCATTCCAAGGAAGGCTCTTCGCTTCTTCCAACAATGCCAATCTTTCAAAGTACTGACCGTTTGCTTCATACTCACGAAGTTGTGCAAGCGGTTCAAGAAATCCTTGCAAGAATGCTTTTTGTGTTGCACGTACCCCGATTACATAAGCACCGATACGGTTGATAGAAGCATCAAAGAAGTCAAGACCTACGTGCACTCTGTCAAGAGCATCAGCACGTACAATTTCTCTAGCCAATTCGATAGTATCTTCGTTAAGAGTTACTACGTGGTCAGAATCCCAACGTACAGGACGGCTCACATGAAGCATAATTTCGGGAGTGAAAAGAAGCAGAGAAGAAATCTTGTCAGCAACACTTTCAGTTAAGTGGAAGTGACCGGTATCAAGAGTTACTATTTTTTGTTTCTTAGCGCCATAACCCAAATAGAAGTCATGAGAACCAACGGTATAACTTTCAAGAGCAATACCGAATAGCTTAGACTCGATACAGTCTTTCATATTTTTATATTCTGTTGCAAAAATGTCATCCAGAGATTGTTCCAAAATCTGACGGTATTTCAAACGGTTCACTGTCAAATCTTTCATCCCGTCATGAATCCATAAGTTCATGATACATGGATCGTTCTGGAATTTACCGATTGCTTCCGAAATAGCACGGCTGCGTTTTGTATGCTCGATCCAAAAATCACGGATAGCTTTATCAGGATTAGCCAAAGTCAAATCACCGCTTTTTGGATGACCGAAAGAACTTGAATTGAAATCAATCTTCAAATTCTTTTCCTTAGCCCATTGCATCCATCCGGTAAAGTGAGAAGGCTCTATTTGATCACGGTCTACAGGTTTACCTCCAAAATCACCATAAATAGCATGCAGGTTGAAACGGTGAGTACCTCCGATATGAGTCAACACTTCTTCTATATCAGCCTGTACTTCTCCGATATTTCTTGCACGTCCGGGATAGTTTCCTGTCGCCTGAATACCGCTTCCACCTTGGTTTCCTAATGTTTCGAAACCTACCACATCATCAGTTTGCCAGCAATGCAGCGAAATTGATAACTTCTGAAGATTTTTCAATGCTTGTTCTACATCTACACCTACTGCAGCGTAACGTTCTTTTGCTATTTCAAATGACTTTTGAACTAATTCAGATTTACTCATGATTTTATTATTTAGAGGTTAAGGTCACAAGAAGGTCTCAGACCTATTTATTATTTTGTTTGTAAAAAATTTAATCTTGTTACTTACTATTATTTCTTCAATAATAAGAAGAATCGGTTATAGGCCTCATTCCACAACTCTGTATCCTGAGGTTCAAACACTTCGGGAGTCACTGAATTACTAATTACTTTACGAATATCTTGTAAAGAATCTATCAATCCTGCTCCTTTTGCCTGTATCATAACATTACCGATAGCAGTTGCTTCGGATGGACCCGCAACAACTGGTATACCGATAGAATTGGCTGTTGCCTGATTGAGCAATTTATTTTGAGAGCCACCGCCAATCACATGTAGTTTTTCTATTTTGAATGGGGCTACCTTTTGCAGACAACCCAATACAAATCGATACTTAAGAGCCAGACTATCGAATATACAACGGATAAATTCGGCATGACTTGCAGGCGACTGTTGCCCTGTTTTACAACAATATACTGCAATAGCCTCAGTCATACTTTCGGGATTGGCAAACGAAGCATCATCCGGGTCAATCATCGAACGGAATCCCTCAACAGAGTTGGACAAAGCTACAATCTCAGGATATGTATATTTTTGTCCGACAAGTTCCCATTCTTTACGACATTGCTCGAGAAGCCACATTCCTGTGATATTTTTCAAGAAACGAGTTGTACCGTTTACTCCTCCTTCGTTGGTAAAATTCAGTTCAAAAGATTCATTTGTTATAATAGGATCTTTCACCTCAATCCCCATTAACGACCATGTACCCGAACTCAGATAAGCAAAATTTTCGTTTTCTGCAGGAACAGCAGCTACAGCCGAACCCGTATCATGACCTGCAACCGCAATCACAGGAACTTTATCTATTCCACATTCTTTCATCACACTATCTGTTACATAGCCGATTACTTCGCCAGGCATTACAATAGGCTGCATCAACGATGGACTTATACCCATAGCGTCGAATAATTTAGCTTCGAAATTCTTTGTCCTCGGATTTACAAGTTGTGATGTTGATGCAATTGTATATTCGCAAACCTTTTTGCCTGTGAGTAAATACGAAAAAGCATCCGGCATGAAAAGAACATCAACAGCTGCTTCCAAAGCTGACGATTTTTCTTTTTTTGCTGCAAATAGTTGGAATATAGAGTTGAAATTCATTATCTGAATTCCTGTTGAATCATAAACTTCTTTTTTAGATATAATCTTAAAATATTCTTCGGGCATACCTTCTGTATACGGATCTCGGTATGAACGGGGTTGCCCCAAGATAGCACCGTCTTTTCCGAGATAAACAAAATCTACCCCCCATGTATCTATGCCTATAGCATCTATTTTTATACCTTGAGACGCTACTGCTTTCAGTCCGTTTTTCAGCTCATCGAACAATGCGTATATATCCCAATAATATTTATCGTGTATACGTATTATCTTATTGGGAAAACGAGTGAGTTCTTTCAGCTCTAATTTATCATTTTGGATAGTAGCTAAAATAGAACGTCCGCTTGTTGCGCCTAAGTCAAATGCAAAAAAGTGATGTATATTTTTCATGTCTCGGTTTAGATCTGGAATTTAAAGTAACAAAGAGGTCTTAGACCTTAGATGTAGCAAAAGTAATGTTTCACTCTACACTCATATTGTTTTATTTGATTTAGATACTTTGAAAAATGACACACTTATTCTTTTTTATATTTTTTAAGGTCTTATTGGTTTATATGCATTTACAAAGAAAACAACCGCTATTCCTTTTAATATTGACAGTTGTAAAACAAAAGCCGGAAGCTATATAAATATAACTTCCGGCTACCTTTCTAACCTAATACTACATACTCCTGATGAAAGGAGACTTGTTTTTTACTTTATTGAAAATTCTGTTTCCAAACCTTCAGCACTACTAGTTCCTATCCACAATTTGAAGTCGCCAGCTTCGGCTTTTCTCTGCATATCCCTGCCAAAGAAAGCCAGATCGTCGGTAGTCAATGTAAATTCAATTGTTTTTGATTCACCTGCTTTCAATGCAACACGTTGGAATCCTTTCAGTTCTTTAACCGGACGGGCTATAGATCCGACTAAATCCCGGATATAAAGCTGAGCAACTTCAACACCATCTACCGAACTTGTATTTTTGATAGAGACTCTTGCTGTAAGCATTCCACCCATCGGAATAGAGTTTGAAGATAATGCTAAGCCCGAATATTCGAACTTACTGTACGACAATCCATACCCGAATGGAAATAACGGATTTTTGCCCGAATCGAGATAAAATGAGGTATTGCCCAATGATGTCTGACCTGCTTCGACCGGAATCTGATCCAAAGTCATCACGTTACCATCCGGAGCAGGACGTCCTGTATTGTTATGATTATAATACATAGGAATCTGACCTACTTCACGAACAAATGTTGCAGGAAGTTTTCCACTCGGATTGGCTTTTCCGTATATAAGGTCAAAAATTGCAGGCCCTCCCATTGTTCCGGGATGAAAATTAAACAACACCGCATCAGCATAAGGCAGGTCACGCTCAATAGTAAGCGGACGACCTGCCATCACTACCAACACAACCGGTTTGCCTGCACTTTTGACCTCTCTTAGTAAATCAGATTGCACACCTATCAGATTAATATTAGACAAAGAATGAGCCTCTCCCGACAGGATAGATTCTTCGCCCAGAAAAACGATCGCAACATCAGCAGACGCAGCTGCCTGCTTTGCTTTCTCGAAGTTTGCGGTACTCTTGTCTCTGCTGTACGAGAGCGCAGGTTCGTACACATAACTTATATTCTTAAACTCTGTCTGCAATGCTTTCAATGGAGTTACCGTATGTGCCTTGTCTCCATCGAATACCCATGTACCCATCTGATCATGAGGAGCGTCAGCCAAAGGACCGATAACCGCCACTTTCAGATTGGCTTTAAGAGGAAGCAGACTTCCCTCATTCTTCAACAGAATGGCAGATTCTACAGCCGCTTTGCGAGCTTCTTCTAAATGAGATTGTGAATAGATTGTAGAAGCTTTAGAAGTATCAACATATGGATTTTTAAATAATCCCAGACGGAATTTCACTCGAAGAATATTTCTTACAGAGTTATCTATATCAGCGATAGAAACTTGTCCCGACTGTACCAGCTCTTTCAGATACTTCGGATAAGTACCGCTAACCATTTCCATATCTAATCCGGCATTAGCAGAAATGCGTGCAACATCTTTTCCGTCTTTCGCATAACCGTGAGGAATCATTTCCGCCATCGAAGCCCAGTCAGACACTACAAATCCATCGAACTTCCATTCTTTACGCAATACATCTTTGAGTAAATAATCGTTACCTGATGCTGGTATTCCGTCATTATCATTGAATGAAGTCATCAATGTTGCCGCACCTGCATCTATTGCTTTTTTGAAAGGAACCAGATACACATTGTGCAACAAGTGAGGAGGAATGTTGGTACTGTTATAATCACGACCGCCTTCAGCAGCACCGTATCCGATAAAGTGCTTCACACAAGCTGCTATCGATGTAGGTGAAGACAAGTCATTTCCCTGAAAACCTTTCACCATAGCTGCTCCAAGCTGACCTGCCAGATAAGGATCTTCACCCAAACTTTCGGCAATACGTCCCCAACGGGCATCTCTCGAAATATCCAACATGGGAGCAAATGTCCAGTTGATACCCAACTCACGAGACTCAGTTGCCGCTACACGCGCTCCTGCTTCTACGACTTGAGGGTCAAAAGACGCTGCCTGACCCAATGGAATGGGAAATACAGTTTTCAGACCATGGATAACATCACGCCCGATAATCAAAGGAATACCCAAACGGCTGTTTTCCAAAGCTGCTTTTTGAACTTTGTTGACCTCTACAGGGTCTATAATATTCAACAGAGATCCTATCTCTCCCTTTTTAATCTGAGTAAGTAACTGATCGCTCGTCTCGAAATAACTTAACTGATTCATTTGTCCGATCTTCTCTTCCAAAGTCATTTTTGAGAGCAGAGCATTTATCTCCTTCTCGTAATTACCTTGCTGAGCATAACCGGCTGCCACACTTAGCAAACAGGCAATACCTATAAGTTTCAATTTCATAATTTAGGTTGTTTAAATTAAGGTCTCAGACCTGTTTTCTTACAATATCCGAATGTATCTTCCGACCTTTATTTTTTTTGGAATACCCTTACATAGTCTATTTTATAATTGGCTGGCAATGCTGATTCATCAACACCTTGGGCTCCTCCCCAGTTTCCACCCCATGCCAAATTCAGCTTGAGATAAAAAGCAGCATCAAAAGGCCATGTATCTTTGTTTCCTTTCTTATCGTTTTCGAAGTAGAATAATTCTTTGCCATCAACATAAGTACGGATATAGTCTTCTGTCCATTCCAAAGCATATACATGATAATCTGATTGAGCAGTTTCGAGATATGTCTCTTTTGTTTTCTCTGTTCCTATTGTATGATTGTAAGAAGTACAATGGATTGCCGAAGAAACGTAATTGGGTCTGTAACCCACTTCTTCCATTATATCTATTTCGCCGTCAGCAGGCCATGCCGTAAAGTTTTTAGGCATCATCCAGAATGCAGGCCATGTACCTTTTCCCGAAGGAAGTTTCAGACGAGCTTCGAAATAACCGTATTTCCAACTTTGATTTGTATTCATACGGATCGAATAAACTGTTCCTCCTATTTTTTTAGCAGTTATAGTCAGAATTCCATCCTTTACAGTTGCCAATTGTTCTGTACCTTGGTATGCTGCAACATAGTTTTGTAACTCGTTGTTGCCCCAGCCGCCGCCGCCTGTTTCATACCACCATTCTGATCCGGGTTCAGTACCTTCATCAAACTCATCGTTCCAAACCATTTTATAACCATCAGGAACCTGAATATTCGGATCGACTGGCGTTTCGGGTTTTGCAGCTTGTTTTACAGCTACAGAAGTACGACCTGCTCCCGATTTAACGATCACCGAACCTTCGCGAGCTACAGAACTCGAGTTAGCTGCAATAGTTACCGTTATTGTACCTTTAGTATCTATAGAACTCGATGGTTTGCAAGTGATCCAACTCTCGTTGCTGTAAGCAGTCCATTCTCCCGAAGCTACAACATCTATAGTCTGTGTTGTTGTCTTATAATCCACGCTAACCTCAGTAGGTGAGCAGACTACAGTTTCTGCAGGATCTGAATTATCGTTACTGCTACTGCAATTGAGAAATGAAAACAGTAGAATGAATAAGGGTAATTTATCTAAGATTCTCTTCATAATTTTATAAATAAGACAGGTGCGGATCTTTGGCAAAATCCGCACCCGTTTGGGTTAGGGTTAATCTATATGCTTTTGCAGTATAATATCTTTTATAAGTATATCCGTATTGTCGGGGTTACCTCCAAAGTCAAATACTAACTTTGCTCTAGAAATATCCTTTCCCTGGACATTTACAACTTGTGCTGCAACATTAGTTCCTGCCGAAAGATCGAAGTTTTTCATGAAAAGAAATGTATCGTCATCGTCATTCTGCGCCAATTTTATAGTCACAGCTCTTATATCTTGTGAAGCATTCAGTGTTACTCGAAAATCATAGTACTCACTAGCACTTAGAGCTAAATTGTCTGTAACAAATGTTACCTGATTCTGCCATTGCAAAAAAGTAGCACTAGGAAAACTTGTTGAATATTCTGTACCATTGATTACTAATACCGGATTAGGAAGCTGATTCCATCCCGGAGCATAATGAAATGTATTAGTAAAACTAATGCCATGCCATAAGTTATCAGTACTATTCACATCAACCCAAGTATGATCCGGTTCTTCAGGTTCAGGAACAACCGTTCCATCATCATTTGCGTGATCTTTGAATACGATATTCTCTACCGTAATATCTGTCCCTTCTGCATTTCCCCCAAAGTCTAATACTAATTTTAACTTACTAATATCTAACCCTTTCATCGGACCTTTTTTATTCCAGAAACACTGAGGTTGATTGGCTTCTAATTCGACTCTTTCGGCAAAGTAGTAAATATTATCATCAGTGCTATCAACCAATTTAACTGTAACTCCCGGATGTTTTTTGGATGAGGTCAGAATCACAGAGAAATCATATTCCAATGCTGCACTACTTCCGAAATCGGTAGTCAAAATCATTTGTCCCTGCCATTGATCGGTAGTTGCCTGAGGCAAAGTGATAGAATAAGATGGTTCGTTGAATGTATATTTCGGATCGGCAATCTGATTCCATCCCGGAGCATACCAGAATGTAGGTGTACTTATTGTAGCACTTTTCCAGATGTTGAATTCTGAATCGTATACAAATCCACCGAAGCCATTAATTAAGCTCCTGTCGATAGTGATTGTTTTTGTTACAGAACCATCACTTTGTCCATTCGCATTCAGAATTTTTACTTCGACAAGATAATCTCCTGCTTTCGGAAAAGTTTGAGTAAAACTAGTCTTTGATGAATAAATTTCTTTAGATGCTGTATGAATAGTCCAAAAAGGAATAACATCGGTTCTTTCGAAAGCGAAAGTAACTGTATTTGTTTCCTGATCCACCTCTATTTTAACCGCATCGGCATATTCCGAAGCTAAAGGAATACCTGCTTCATTGGGTGACTTAAAGTCTTCTGGAGAACAGCCTGCCTGACTTAGAGCTATGGTCACCAGCATGAAAGTGACTTTGATATAATTATATATATTTTTCATAATCCTTTTAATTTTAAGTAATCGCAAATAGGTCTGAGACCTTAATAATTGTTCTGAGTTAAGGTTCCTTGTGCTGCATCTATTTCACTTTGAGGAATAGGCAGGTATTTTTTATTTGCAGTCCAGGCATTAGTTCTATAACCATAACTATCAGGAACAAGTACACTTGCAGCCTTTCCTGTACGAATAAGATCCCAGTAACGCTTACCTTCTCCGACAAACTCAAGGTGACGTTCTTCGATAATATTATCAATGGTTGCGGCAACTTCAACAGTCAACCCTGCACGTTTATGTACTCGATTCAGATATTCTTTTGCATCGCCGCTTCCTGCTCCTCGAACAATAAGTTCGGCTGCATTAAGCAATGTTTCAGAGAAGCGATAAATACGAAGGTTGTTATTATAATTAAGGTCAGCATCGGCAATTTGCCCTGTAGTTCCTCCAGACTTCGCAGCATATTTTTCCAAGAAGAAACCAGTATCCTGATAACGTGGCTTATAACTACCTGCAGCTGCGGCATTCCAACAAGTTGCATCGCGGCGAGCATCGTTATTAGCATAGCGACTGTATGTTTCTGCTCTTACAGGAGCAAGCCCCCATCCATTCTCATGCCCATCAGTACCATCAGCCCATCCCAGAGGACTTATCAAACGAGGAAGAACTGTTCCTCCGGCTGCAAGAGGAGAATTCCATGAGCGAGCAGCATTCTGTGACTTATAATTAATCTCGAATATAGATTCATCACTCCATTCTCCTGATTCTTTAAAAATACCAGTATAATCAGTAGCCAGCGAATATTTTCCACTATCGATAATCTCTTTCATATACTCCAAAGCTTTCGGATAGCGGCTTTCGTCATTTTGATACATTACTATTTCTGCATAAAGCATATATGCCATAGCCTTTGTTACACGTCCTAAGTTGTTACTGCTTTCCTTCATCGGAAAAGCATCCAATGCAATTGCGCCTTCCAGATCCGTAATCATCTTATTATACACATCATCAGCTTTAAACTGCTCTGCGATATAAGGTTTTGTAAGATTTATTTCATAATAAGGGATATTACCCCAGAATTTCCAAAGCCAGTTGTAATAAAATACGCGAAGTACGCGAGCTTGAGCCTCATAATAGGTTGCATTTTTTTCGGTCAAATTCTCTCCTGCCCAACCAATATAAGTAAGGATATCATTGCTTCGCTTCACACCCGAATAGGATACACTCCAAAGTCCGGTCATACAGTTAGAAGGAAGTGCTTCGTAATTCATCATCAAATGCCAATACTGGTTATCATTCTTATCAGCACCGCCAACCCATAAATCGTCAGCCATAATATCACTCATTATAAGCGCCGGATTATACTGTCCCATTGCCCAATCAGACCAATGCAATGGATCGTAAGCAGCAACTACAGCTTCTTGTATATGCTCATCTGTAGTAAAGTAAGTTTCAATTGTTTCTTTTGTCTTAGACTCTACTTCTAAAAATGACTCGGAACAGCCGGTTGTCAGCAATGCTGATGATACTAGACCGGTAATTATATATTTATATTTGTTCATGATGATTAAATATTAAGATTAAAACGCCAAATTCACTCCTACAGTAAATACTCTTGCCTGTGGATATACACCTCGGTCAACACCCAAAGATGTACCTCCAGATGAGATTTCCGGATCAAATCCATGATACTTTGTTATTGTCAGTAGATTCTCTGCTGCTACAAACAGACGTAGAGAAGACACAAAATATTTACGTGTCAAGTTACTCGGAAGAGTATAACCCAGCTGTATGTTTTTCAAACGAAGGTAGCTACCATCATATATGTAAAGATCTGAGGCTTGCCAGTTTGCATTATCTCCTTGTACATAACGAGGATATTTATTTGAAGTACCTTCACCTGTCCAACGATTGAGCATCCAAGATGGCATATTGCTCGACGTAATATCGGTACGGCGTGTAGCATCAAATACATCGTTTCCGATAGTACCTTGCCACATCATACTCATATCAAAATTTTTCCAATTCACATTGAAGTTAAATCCATATGTCCAATCGGGCATACCTTTACCAATATCTGTGCGGTCTTTATCATCAATCACTCCATCGCCGTTAATATCTACAAAACGAACATCACCGGGTGCAGCATTAGGCTGAATCAATTCTCCATCTTTGCCTGTATAAGCATTCACTTCTGCTGTATTTTGGAAAATACCATCTGTTTTAAATCCATAGAAATAAGGGAAAGGTTTTCCATTCTGAGCCCGGGTAATAGTATTTATACCTTGAAAACCGTCTAGATTAGCCCAACCTGAATCGTTACCGTATTCGATCAACTTATTTTTCAAATAGGTCAAATTACCTCCAAATCGGAAATTCCATCCGTTAGTGCTGAATCTGTAAGCTCCTTCAAATTCAAGTCCGCTATTTTCCATCTTACCCACATTTCCAATAGGCTTAGACTCACCTACGTATGATGGTATATTCATCTCCATCAACATTCCGTTGGTTTTTTTCTTATAGTAATCCACTGTAAAAGTCAGTGCATTATCAAAGAAGCCAAAATCCAAACCAAAGTCTAACTGCTCTGACTCTTCCCATCTTAGGTCAGGATTAGCCAATCCTCCTGCTTTTACCCCATTTACCAAATTTTCACCTGATCCGAATATATAATTGTTTCCGGGCTCTGTCAATACAGTGTATCTGAAGTTACCGATATTCTCGTTTCCGTTCTTACCCCAAGACAAACGAGCTTTTGTTGCTGTCAACCACTCAGGACGTTCCTCCATAAACTTCTCATTTGTCAGATTCCACCCCAAAGAAAATGAAGGAAAAGTGGCATAATGATTATTATAACCGAATCTGGAAGACCCGTCACGGCGAACCGTAGCCTGTAACATATATCTCTCATCATAGTTATAGCTGGCACGGGCAAACAATGATGCTAACGTGGCATCATCACTAGGACCACCGTAAACACCCATATGTCCATCTTCCTGCAAACCATTACTTGCATCGATATAAGGACGATCCAAGTTGATTATTCCAAATCTGTTTCCTCCAAGATAACTTCCCGAAGATTTCTTAGCAGATTGACCTAGAAGCAGCGAAAAAGTATGCTTATCAATTGTCTTGTCATACATCAATATATTTTCGAGCTGCCATGTAGTTCCATCTTGTTTATTAGAATAAGCACTGGTCTTATCAGCCTTATTATTAGCTGTTAGGTAATACAGTTTAGTGTAACCGTCATATCCCCAAAAACCCAAATCAGCGCCATATGAAGTTCTGAATTTCAAATTATCCCAGATTCCTAATTCCGCAGCAAAATTGACTACAAATTTATGACTCCAATTCTGATTACCAGGTAACGACAGACTTGCCAGAGGATTTACCATTTCATTATAGTCAGACCCAGCCAGCATGTAAAGTTTACCATTTTTAGGATCATACATTGGGGTGTAACCACTTGTTCCGGCATACTGATCTAATTGATCTTGTGCTGCTTGCCCCTCTACGTATACACCCAATATAGGAGATAATGCTAAAGCACTACCCAAAGGTGACCCGTAAGAAGAGTTTGTTTCGATTCCTTTACTCTTTATACGTGCATAAGAAAGGTTTGAGGAAACCTTGAGGCTTTTCAACCAATTACGGCTTTTCGATTCATCGAATAATGTATAACTGGTATTGCTGCGCAGGGTTAAACGTTCGTAGTTAGAACGATCGAAATTTCCTCCCACAATACCTTCTTGTGTATAGTAACCCATAGAAACCAAATAATTGATTTTATCACTGGCTCCACTTATACTTACTTGATGATTCACTACAGGCGCATCATAATTAAATGTTTCTTTTTGCCAATTGGTACCCTTTCCATAAGAATACGGATCATTGTATTTAGGAGCCATACCTGCATTAACTGCTCCTTCGTTCATCATGATTGCATATTCGGTTGCATTCAATACATCACGTTCTTTCCATGGACGCTGCCATCCGTAAGAAAAGTCATAGGTAACTCTTGTTCTTCCTTCCTTACCTGTTTTGGTCGTAACCAAAACTACCCCGTTAGCAGCACGTGCACCGTATACAGCTCCGGAAGCGGCATCTTTCAACACTTCTATGGAAGCAATATCACTCGGGTTAAGATAATCCAAACCACCCTCTATAGGCATACCATCTACAATATAAAGCGGGTCTGAATTATTTATCGTACCGATTCCTCGAATACGAATTTTGGCAGCGGCACCCGGCTGTCCCGAAGCAGATGTAACCGTTACACCGGCAGCAAGTCCTTTTAGAGCATTATCGACCCGCACAGGTGCTGTAGAGCCCAAGTCTTCGGCCGAAACCTTAGCTATAGAAGCTGTTACCACACTCTTTTTCTGAACGCCATATCCAACAACGATCACTTCATCCAGAAGCTCTCCCGATTCTTCTAACAAAATCGACATCGGACTCTGGGATGCGTTTATTTCCTTTGTTTTATATCCAAGATAAGATATAACTAAAGTTGTGTTTGAAGGTACATTTAATTGGAAGTGTCCGTCCAGATCTGTTACTGTTCCATTATTGGTGTTTTTTTGTACAACAGAAACTCCGACCAGAGCTTCTCCCGATTTGGCATCTGTAACAGTGCCTTTTATAGAACTGCTTTGAGCAAAAGCAGCTATCGGTAGAAATAACAGGAATAATATTAGTCCTGATAATAGCCGATTAACTGTAAACGACTCTTTTTTCATGTTTTCTCATTTAGTTGGTTAACGATTTAGGTCTCAGACCTATTTATTTACTAATCAAACATATTCATAACAAAGAATTATCTCTTTTAGATACTCCTGTTACTTATATATTTGATCATTTTTTTGGTTTACATTGGCAAACCTATAAATATGTTAGTTTTTGTAAAAAAATAACAATACTACAAAAACTCACGTATAGCAATATAGAATACTTCAAGACTACTACACATTAAAAATAAATACCTATATATCAATATTATATATTAAAAATACCTACATCAGAAAAGATTTATTATATTTGAAGACATTTACACATCTATTAGTGTTATTTTAACCTTTATTAGCCATGAAATTTATTCTATATATTCTATTCTTCATTATAACAGGTCCTCTAATATCTTCTGATTCTGTATGGCAGAGAAATATCATCAACTATGAACGCAATACATATATGGCAGGTTCGCAAAACTGGTCAGTCAAGCAAAGTCCAAATAACCGAAAGATATATTTTGCCAATACATCAGGACTGCTCGAATTCGATGGCATATTCTGGTCATTATACCCTATAAGGAATAAATTAGTTAGAGCCTTACAGATAGATAAAGACCGCATATATGTAGGGGGAAGCTCCGAAATAGGATACTTTGAACCTGACAATTCGGGAAAACTTATATATCACAGCCTTACAAATCTGGCTCCGGAATGGAGAGGAGAAGTCTGGAATATCTTCGTCAGAGGTGATAAAGTATATTTTCTCGATGAAGGGCAAGTAGTTATATATGACGGAAAAGATAAAATGAAGGTAATATCAACAGGTGTAAAAGTAGACTGTGCCTCACTCATCAATAATTATATATACATAGGCAGCCCCGATGGTGTCTTCTTTATAAATTACCAAGACAAGCTTACGCCATTACTGGATACAGAGAATATCAAAGGCGAGAAAATAGTAAGTATTCTTTCTTTCGACAACAAATTACTGACTGTAACTGCCAGAAAAGGGATATATCTGCTAGGCTCTAATAAACGGACAAAAATGACCCTGCCTGTATCTCAAAATTTCATAGAGAACAATCAATTGTTCTGTGCCTCATTAGAAGGTTCTTTATTATCGCTGGGCTCAGTACAAAACGGGGTGTTGGTAACCGACTTATTGAATCCTCAATACCAAGAGGAATTTAATTTGAATAATGGATTATATAACAACACAATATTAAGCTCTCTCTTTGACCTCGATGGAAATCTTTGGATCGGGCTCGACCGGGGCATAGCTTATATTAATATAGAATCGTCTATCCGTCCTATGTTTTCTGTCAGCTCACCTATCGGTACAGGATATTGTTCAGCATACTATAAAGGAGATCTGTATCTGGGTACAAATCAAGGGCTATATAAAGTCGATAAATCAGGGGCTTATACCCTAGTCAAAGACACCGAAGGACAGATATGGTCTTTGTCCGTGTACAACGAAACCTTGTTTTGTGCAGGAGATACCAAAATATCCATCATTGAAAATCAATCGATATACAACATACCTTTAACAGGCATATGGCAAGTAAAACCATTAAAAGACAAGATGATAGCAAGCTCCTATTCAGGGCTAAAAGTTCTCGTCAAGAAACAGGGGAAGTGGCAATATTCACACAACATTCCCGACTTTTATAATTCATGCCGGGACTTTTACGAAGAAGACCAAAAAACAATCTGGGTGATGGGCAACGATAATATAGTACTCCGCCTTACATTGAATGACGATTTAACTCAGGTAATTGCAAAGAAAGAATACATACTACAATCGCCACTAAATCCGGAAAACCCTTTCTTTAATAAAATAGACAATACTCTATTCATTTGCACGAGGAACGAGATATTGAAGTATGTGAAAATGTCCGATAAATTCATTCCCTTTTCGGAACTCGAGAATCTGCTCGAAGGGCCTCAGAAGTACGATTACCTATCGATAGATCCATACAAAAACATCTGGTTTGTCACAGATAACAATCTTAAGTTCTTACGTTATAACAACGGTTATTCGAAAAAGAAACAGGCTTTAGGATTAAGTAACGAATTGATCAATGGTTATCAGAATGTAATGCTCAAAGATTCAGTTTCGGCAATACTGGGAGTAGACCGAGGTTTTGTTATGATAAACCTTTCAGATAAGCAAACTAAAACGACACCTCTTACGGCATCCATCCGAAAGATAATAGCCACAGACAATGACAGTACACTTTTCTATGAGAAGTCCAAACAGTTTTTAAAGATTCCCTATTCACTCAACTCCATAAACATCTACTTTTCTACTACGGAATATGCAGACAGAGATGAAATTGTATATTCGGTACGCCTGCATAATATCGATGAAAAATGGAGCACCCCTTCCGAGAAAAACAACAAAGAATACACTAAACTTCCCGAGGGAATGTACACATTCGAAGTAAAAGCAATGAAAAAGGGTGAAACCGACTCGGATAAAATCACTTACCTAAGTTTCAGGGTGCTTCCTCCATGGTATCGTTCTGTGTGGGCATATATAGCATACCTCACTCTCATACTGACTTGTATATTCATCTTTTACCGACGTACCATATGGAGACAGAAACGGATTATTGATCAAAAAGGCAAGGAACTTATAGCCCAAAAGCAAAGACATCAAGAGGAAAAGCAACTAAAAGACAAAGAGATATATGAACTGCAAAACGAAAATCTGAAAAGCAATCTCGAATACAAAACACAAGAGCTATCGGGATATATACTGAATCTAGCTCGAAAAAATGAAATGCTCGAGAATGTAAAGAAAGGTGTATTCACTATATCAAAAGCAATAGATGATAATAAGCCTTCCATTACGATAAAGCAAAAAGTGATGAGTCTGATTTCACAGATCAATCATAACATTGAGCATGACAAAGATTTCGATGTATTCCAGTCGAACTTCAATGTATTACATTCGGATTTCTTCAATGCACTGGAAAAAAGATATTCTAATCTGACCAGAAACGAAAAAGTACTTTGTGCCTATTTAAAGATGAACTTATCATCCAAAGAAATTGCATCGTTACTAAACATCACCATCAGAGGTGTTGAAGTCAGCAGATACAGGCTCCGGAAAAAGCTTGAAATAGATAAAGACATTAATCTCAATGACTTTATGAACAGCCTAAAATAAGGTCTCAGACCTACTTATTACTTTGGTAAGAAAAACTATCAAAATCTGTTATCAACTAAAATTATATCATTATATACATGCTGTCACTCAAATAATCCACCACGCATACACACCTAGAATAATTTATTCTACACAGATAGGTAAACAAGACTAAGAGTCCGATAAACAACTCTATTTCAGCAGCAATTGTACCTCTACAGGTTTATCTGTTGTTATAAAATCTACCTGCTGATCGATAAGACGTTTCATTACATCGGTGCCATTCACAGTCCAGGCATTTACGGTTAAACCTAAAGTATGCGCTTCTTTAATCCAAGTAGGGTTCTTTTCGTATACACTGTAATGGTAGTCAAGTCCTGTTAAGCCAATCTCTTTTATCTCTTTCGGAGAAAGTTCACCTCTCAGATATGCTATTTGAGATTTGGGAGAACCTTTCAGTAACTCTTTGCAGATATTCAGGCTAAAAGAGATATACTCAACCTGACTCTCTAAATGATACTTTTTCACCAAAGCCAAAGTAGCAGCAACTGCTCTGTCTTCGTTTTCTTTGGTTTTATGTGGTTTGATCTCCAGGATCAATTGAGTCCCGTTATTTGCTTTTCCGGCAATCAGATATTCTTCCAAAGTAGGCAATACCTCACCATTCTTTAGTTTGAGGTCTTTTATCTTCTCGTACGGAGTTTCTTCGATACGCATCCCTTCAATTACATCATCGTGATTAACAACGGTAACTCCATCCGAAGTGATGATCACATCAAATTCCGAGCCATAAGCTTTTATTTCATGGGCTTTGTTAAGAGCGGCGATAGAGTTTTGAGCCGAACCTTCGGTATCCCAATATCCTCTATGAGCTATCACTTTTGTTTGGGCACTCACATTTACTGTAACTAATAACATCGCACACATTGCAGATAAAAAAACTATTTTCTTCATATCATTATTAAGTAATAGTAGGTATTTAATGTCGTATTTCAAAGTAATAACAGCCTATATTGCTTTTATACCTTGATGGACAAACAAAAAGGTCTCAGACCTTTTTCACTCTGCAATATTAAGCAATTATTCCGAGATGCTGCTCATATTCATTTCGAAGCCCGTTACATTACTGTTAATATATGGTTCTACTCCATTCTGTACCTTTGCTCTGTAATTGAACAGACGGCAGCCGTCTACATCGCTCAACCATAGAGACGGGCGGAAATCGGGCGAAAGAAAGCTCACCTGCACATTATTCATTTCTATATTACGGGCATGACGGATGAAGAATCCCGATGCAGGAATAGTTCCGAACATCCAAGGTTCGGGGTACACTGCTTCATTTTCGGGTGGAGTCAGCTTTGCATCTGCTTCCGTTCCTCCTCCTTTATATACGATGCGAATATTATCGAGAACGACATCTTCAATATAATTATCCGGAATGCCGCTTATAATTGAGGCATATCGAGAATCGGCGTTATACACATTAATATTACTCAGTGTTATTCGTGCCATCTTACCTACAGGAGTCCCTTTAGGACTTCTCAATCGTGCTCCCAAACGAAGGAAAATCGGTGAATTTACAATATCCCTCATGGTTATATTACTGATCACAATATCTTCTAAAGAACCTCCGTCAACGGATTCTAATGCCAATCCCCTGCAGTTTTCAAAAACACAGTTCGAGATACTGATATTCTTAAAACCTCCACTCGATTCTGTTCCCATTTTTATACGTCCTGTCACATAACCATGATCAGGAGCCTGAGGCTCTTTACGCTCAAAAGTTCCTGCTAGTACCGATCCTTTGTCGTAACCACTTACATAACAGTTCGTGATCGTTATATTTTCAGTATCACGAAAAAAGCCAAGGGCAAAACTACTCTTCAATACAATGGCATCATCCCAGGGAGAATTAACCGAACAATCCGAAATACGCACATTACGGCAGCAATCAATATCAAAACCATCACGGTTTGTATCCACCCAAACATTTGTGATAGTCATATTATCGACACCTGTTGCCAGTAAAGCAAAATGTCCGCAATTGACCATCTGCACATCTTTTATAGTAACATTCTTGCATAACTTCAAGCTGATGGCTTTGTTTCCAACACCTGCCAGACGGCTTTCTTCACGGGTCAGACCTCTACCATCTATACGTCCTCTTCCCTCAATAGATATATCGCTCAAACCGATACCCCATATCAGGCTGTTCATCCAATGGCTGTGCCCGAAATCCTGATATTTATTATGTTCATTTTCTTCAGCGGCATCATATCCTCTATCCTTCTCGGGATATGCAGCCAACAGTACACTGCCGGCATCGAGATAAAGAGTTATGTTATCTTTCATCCGTATAGAATAACTCAGATATGTACCGGCAGGCAAAAAAACAGTTCCTCCACCATTGGCAGAGGCCGCTTCGATAGCCTTATTTATAGCATCCGAATCAATTTGTACCCCATCTCCTTTTGCTCCGTAATTCTTAACATCGTAAACGGCAGCCGGAACCTGCACCACCGTTATAAATAATGTAATGACAAGTAATATATATTTCATTTTATTTTTCTGTATTTTTCATCAGTACTGAATAAACAGTCTCAGCTATAAATCTATGCCCCTGATCATTGGGATGTAGTTTATCGGTATCCGGATAACATTCTTCATGTCCCGATAAAGCTGAGTATAAATCAATCACCGGATATCCTTTAGCTGCAGCAACCTTCTTTATCAAAGGAATTATTTCATCTGATAATACTTTAGGCTGATGCGACCAGTTTGTATTTGGCATAATAGGGATCGGTAAACATAAATATATCTTGGGTTTGGATGGAAGAGACTCGAACGTTTCACACAGATAAGTAAGATCGGCTTCGAAATTAGCTGCAAAATCTCCCTCATACCAGACTCTTGGCTGTGAGTCATTCGTACCTAATGCTATTGTTACAATATCGGGCAGAAAGGATTTTGCTTCTTCAAATTTTTCACATTTATCGTATGGCTTATAGGTATTGCGGCAGGCAGTCGCTCCACTTACACCGAAGTTGCGCACATCATAGTTTTCACCCATCAGCACTGCAAGCTGTCCCACATATCCTTTGTGTACTCTGTCACTTGCGACAGCACCTTCGGTTATACTATTGCCTACACAAGCGATTTTGATACGGGAAGATTGAGCTGTAATCGACAACACAACCAACAAGGAGAGCAATAACGCATTTATTCTTCTTTTCATTTTTTGCATTTTTAAGGTAACATAATCAATCAACAGTGATCAGTTAACAATAATCAATTGAAAGCTAGTCATTATCAATTCTTCATTTTCCAAAAAGGTTACAAAGGTAACAAGGTAAATGTACAATTATCAATTGAAAACTATTCTTCATCCTTCATTATAAATTTTCCATTTCTCAAAAAGGTGACATCAAAAATATACTTTCTGAGGTGGCATCATTTTCCTTTTCTCAAATTTCTCCAGCTACTCAAAGAACCTTTTTTAACAATAGGGTCTGCGACCCAAAGAACATTTTCTCTATAGATAAAAAAGGAACAAAAGGGTCTGTGAGCCTAGATAAAAAACTATTTACTTATCGGCATCAGCCTAAAAGTTCTCAGTTCGGATGCATTACCATACATAGTATGATGTCTTGATAAATTCCAAAATCCGTCTTTGGGCTTTCCTTCATTATTATCATAATCAATAACAGCCCAGCATAAACCGATCAGTTTATCGGCATACAATTTCGATTCAACAGAAAACTCTGCTCCTTCAGGAGAAGCATAGTCAAAAGGTGTAATATAAAATTCGAGAGTCAGTTTACCGCTTTCCCCTTCCTTAAAATTATACTTGTAACTATAATTCGAAAAAGGTTTTTCTTTCAGCCATTGCTGGGGTCCCCAGTACATACACCAGTCGCCTCGTTTAGGAGGCGTATAGATATGGTAATTTTGGGCTTGACGTCCGTGAAATAAATTCCATGCATCTTCTTTAGAAATATCTTTGAACGGATAAAACTTATCGATAAAGGGTCCTCCCGAACGGTCGCCGTCTACTACTACCTCAAATATATCTACCATCAGATCATCTCTGGAAAAAGACCAGTAATTATCATAGGCTTCGTAAAGAAAGTACAATCGGTTCTGCCCTTCGACCCAACCGACTTTTACGCTTATATCCAGATTTTCTTTATCCGGCTTATTATGCTTTCCCTCATCCTCCGTCATTTGATCGATACCCAAAACATACGATTGAGGCACAATATCCCAATCACGGGTATCGCCGTCAATAACAGGTACTTTATCGGCTGGGAAACAATATACTTTAAAGAACGAGGTATCGGTCTGTCCTGTTACAGAACAAATACTCATACACCATATAATGAAAAAACCGATACTCGTTCTCATAATATATTCTAGTTTTTATAGGAATTAGTAGTTGGACTGATAAAAATGTTCTTTTATTTTATACATTTTAAGTTAGGCTATTTCCTAACGCAGCCTCCCGGCTTTGTTTTTCATTTTGCCTTGATGCAAAACGAAACAAAAGATCAAGACTGCGTCTGCATCCCAACCCGCTCAGCCCTCGAATGCTAAGACAAATAAAAATGATTATCGCTGATATCCATTTGTCTTTTAACGCTTTCTTCGAGCAGCGGGTGCCCCGGTCTTCCGCCGATGTCGAGAGCCTGACGGACGAGGGGGCACAGACCCTTTTGTGGACTGGTGCAAGCCGTTGTCTGGCGTCAGCTTGGGCGCATACAGAGGTGAAGCCGTAATCTGACCAGTGAAACGGGCATTAAAACTAAATGTTGTTTGAGCCTGAAAGGCGAGTTTTATTTAGTTTCGCCCGTGAACGTAGTCAGATAGGCAGAGCTTCGAAGCGCCAAAGACTTTTTGGTTCCTTTTGGGGCTTTGGACAAAAGGAACACAAGCAATCTCTGATTGCGCGTAGTAAATAGCATAATCTTAAAGAACATTTTTCAGCTACTGATTCCCCTTTTTTACTGACACCTTAAATAATTCAGGCAGCATAAAATGGTTGTAGTCTGCTTTATCATTCTGTTTATAGACACAGAAGTATTCATTTACACCATTGGCTAAAGGCAAAGCCGCTGCCAATGCCGGAGCAGAAGTTTCTTTTCCCGATTCGAAAAAAGCTAACGGAGAATCCTGCATAAAGGCATCCGACAATCTTATTTCCGAAGTTATGGGAGCAATCATATTTATAACCTTCAATTTCATACTCTCGCCATAATACAATGTAAACGCAGTATGCTCAACACTGAAGATATTATCTTTGCAATAAACGGGCTTTAATGCCCCTGACTCTTTTTCGGACAATATCTGACCGTAAGCCCCTCCATATGACCAAAATAATTTTACTTCGGCAGGAAGACTTTGGCCCGACACCTGTAATACTATTCCGTCAGTATCGGCTAGCGACACAACTTTTAGATCAATCGAACCTTTGCCAAGAATAGCATCCGAAAGAGTATAGTTTACAGAACCGTTGCCGCCAGAAGAATTCTTTAAGGCAAATTCACTGAACCATTTGCTTTTCTTTCCGACTATAACCCCAAATTTCAGATTCCCTGCCATTTCGGGCAGATAAAAAGCAAATTCAGGATGATCGGCTGCAACAATAGATCGCTGCCCCGATTTTAATTTATGAGAGAATTTCACATTTTTCATAGCCAAATATACCGGAAAAACAACATTTGAGGAGTTTTTGACCGAAGCCGGCTTTTGATCTCTCGCCTTAATATTTACATTCTCGAAAGTCCAGTCTTTTGCAAAAACAATATTACCGACATGCTCAACGTCAGCATCAATATCCGAGAAATGGAAATTACGCATCTGAGATTCCTTACTTCCCGAAACACTCATCATACTTCGTGAATTTGTCACTTTGAAATCTGACAAATAAACATCATTAAAATAAGGAGTTCCCGCTTTTGTATCCACTTTCTCCAGCATTTTTTTCCAATGTTCCGGAATCGGTTTTCCTTCATATTCTTTAGGCAAAGTCGAATAACTGTATGCCGGATTCCAGTTCATGGAAGCTTCAAAAACAGTACCGACATCATCCATTTCTATATTTTTTATATAAATATGCTCGGTTGTTCCTCCTCGGTTCATAGCCGATTTTAAACGTATTCCAACATTTGTTCCTTTTGCTTTGAGATTTTCGGCATACACATAGCGGATTCCTCCCGATGTTTCACTGCCGCAAGTCAGAAGTCCGCCTCCTGCCCGTGACACACAATCACGTATAACGACATATTCTGTCGGACGGTTTACTCTCAAACCATCGGCATCACGCCCCGATTTCAGGCAAAAATTATCATCATTGCAATCAATATCACAATTTTGAACCAATATCTGTGATGAAGAGTCAATATCCACTCCATCGGTGCTGGGACCATGGCCTCCTACATTATTCTGGATAATAACACCATCTACGGTACATTGTGTAGAATATAACAGTTGAATAGTCCAGAATCCCGCCTGCTGAAAAGTCACATCTTTAATCGTAACATCTGAGGAACGCGAAACCAGTAATGTCCGAGGACGTTTGCTATCATAATCTACAATCCAGCGTAATCCTCGTGCTTCATAATCTTTGCGCAAAGCCCAATAAGAATCCCAGAATACTTTGCCCTGAGCATGTACTACTCCATCGCCGCTTATCAATACATTTTTCTGATCGAGAACATTGATTAAAGCCGACGGCCAGCGCATTTCTATTCCGGCAACCCTGGTATCCATATCCGGATAATCGTCCAGATTCTGACTTCCTAATAAAGTCACCCCCTTAGGAATGTTAAAGTTTACTCCCTCTTTTACGTAAATTGAACCTGTCAGATAACGCCCCGGAGAGAATGTCACAACACCTCCGCCCTTGGACGCACAATCATCTATTGCCTTTTGTATCGCTTTTGTGTTAATTGTTACACCGTCGGGATTAGCACCGTAATCCGATACATTGAAAACTGCTGTGCCTTGAGGAACGGTACGCGCTCCGACTGTTTTTGTCCATGCTAAATCGGGTATCCGGGCTGTTGCCGTGACCGACAACAGCACCCAGCATAATAGCATCGGTAATATTCTGATTCTATTTTTCATGCTTATTTTACCGATTGTTTCTTCAATTTCATTACTTCGATTCCGGTTTCGATAATCAGACCCAAACCATGCTTTTCATTTTCTCCGACCGGACGATTGTAATAAAAAGGAAGATCATCAGTTATACCTGTACCGACACAGACATTCTTGAAATGTCCGTCTTCGGTAATCTGGGTATTTTTCAAGGCATCCCATCCCGCCAATGCAATACGGGCATAATCTGGATCCAGCCATTTGTTATTTATCCCTTTGGCTATCCCCCAGACATACATGGCGGTAGCTGAAGATTCGTCATACGATTCGGGTTTATCCAATAATTGATTCCACATACCATTGGCATTCTGATAACGCGAAACACCTACAATCTGCTTATCTAACAAAGCGATCAACTCGGCACGTTTCGGATGATCCTGAGGCAGTACATCCAGCAGCATCACCAACGATACTGTAATCCAGCCATTGGCACGTCCCCAGAAAGCAACTCCGTTTCTTTTCAGATCAGTGTAATAACAATGATAGAACAATTGCTTTTCGGGACACCACAGATAGTTTGAGATATTGATAATCTGCGTTGCTGCATCATCGTAATACTTACGTTCTCCGGTAAGTTTTCCCATCTGCGAAAGAAACGACACGCTCATGTAAACGTCATCTGCCCAAACTGTCATATTCCGAGGAAATGTACGAGCCAGAGTTCCATCTGTAAGGCGGTGCTGTCCGTACAAAATATGCTGAGCCGCAGTATCTATGTATGCTTTATATTCTTTCTTTGCATCCAACTGATATACATTGATAACGGCTGCACCCATCGCTCCGCAGTCGTCCAGTTCTTTGGTATTCCACAACTGTCCGAAAGGCCAGTGCCAGTGTTTGCGGTCTCCTCTGAATGTTTTTTTGAAGTACTCGTAATTGGCAAAACCAAAAGCCACATGATTTTTCGCATAATCAATATATTTAGGTTCATTCAGATACTTGCCTAAATTAATCATACTCATATCCAGTACCCCGTTAGAATAATGCCATTCACTGAGGGGGCTTTTAAACGTTACATCTTCACCCTTCGGTATTTCTTTTGTACTGTTATAAGTAGCTTTCGTTTTTACTCCTACAAACTGGGTTACAGGTTGCTTTAAAATATTATCGGCTACTGCCCTGATACATTCTTCATCAGTGCGTTGAGCAAAAACAGAGCCGGCCATAAGAGTGAATACTCCCATCAGTAGAATTGCTGATCGTTTCATGCGTTTTATTTTTATCTTAAGGTCATTAGACCGTTTTTATTATTTTGCGATTATTTTTTGTCTTGCGCTCTGGCCGTGTCCGTCAATCCGAAAGATTCCCTCCTTCTCCATGCGCTTCAGCTCCTGATTTAATGAGGAGCGGCTCACATGCAGGGTATTCGCCCAGATGGTCTGTGAACGCGGAAGCGGTATCCGTTCATGCTCTGACAAATGATTCATACTCAGCAGCCAGTATGCCACGCGCTGCTGAATCGTCTGATACATCAGGCAGCTCAGCAGCATCTGATTGCGCAAGCCCCGTTTTGACAGATACAGCATAAACGCCGTCATCATTTCCGTATCCTCCTTCAGCATTTCCTCCAGATCGGATACATGCATCCAGGCAACGGTTGTCCGTCTTACTGCGACCAGCGTATACGTATACTGCCGCTTTCCTGTAAAATACAGCAGCTCAGGAAACACATCATTATCCTCAAAATAGGCACTGCACAGCACACTTCCCTGACTGGTATACTGCTCCGCCTTTAAAACGCCATCCACAACCATTCCGAAATGATCAATCGTGTCATTGATGGAATGCAGAATCTGCGAGCTTTTATAGGTTTCATACTGCAGCCTTTTCCCATAAATCTCATGGTGCATGCAGCGGTGGGCAAATATCGGCATAAGACCATAGGGTTCCTTGCGCATGGAAATCCTCCTTTATCCGTTTACAGAATCAGGCGAACACCGCATCCAGAAAGTCGCAGACATCATCGTAATCATGCTCTCCATGAAAGCGCCGCACCTCTTCACCGTTGCGATACACCGCC
>OGZT01000501.1_pt1 | contig 30973 bp, 29 predicted proteins | sample 1576891 | NCBI WGS metagenome assembly OGZT01 (sample SAMEA3541521, study PRJEB24748) | human gut metagenome | biome: human gut; feature: human-associated habitat; material: faeces | place: China | collected 2012 | reverse complement strand
CAAAATAGACACTAATCCAATGTTTTTTATTCATGCGCCGAACAGCAGCACTATTTAACAGCAGCACTAATCAATAGGCGCCTGATAAAATCCGCCGTAAAAGTTTTCCGTTTTAATCATATTGACAATGACATGGGGATCCTGCTCCCGCATGAGATGCACAATGTCGTTCACCTCATAGGAGGACACCACGGTGTGAAGCAGATACATTTTCTTGTGACTGTAACCTCCCACCGCGTCCACACAGGATATGCCGTGTCTGTACTGTTTGACGTACTGGTTTATGATATCCGGCGCCTTGGTGGTGGTAATCTGCAGTGTAACCCGTTCATACCTGTGATGGAAGGCAGAGATGGCTTTGGTGGATACGAACTGGAACAGGATGGAATATCCTGCGTACAGCCATCCGAACATGTATCCGAAGATGCAGAGAATCACGCAGTTGCCTGCAAATACATATTCCCATATGGACCTTCCTGTCTTATTGGAAACATACAGGGCTATGAAGTCCGTGCCGCCTGTGGAGGCATTTCCCCTTAAGGCAATGGCAATGGACAGCCCGTACAGAAAACCGCCGAAAACCACATCCAGCAGCACGTCGTTGAACAAGGGCTGAAAGCTGCATATTTTCAGAAAAAAGCTGGCCAGGAACACCTGCAGCATGGAATAAAAGGTAAAACGCATGCTTATGCTCCTGCTGCAGAGGATGGCCACCGGTATATTGAGGACCAGCATTCCCAGGGAGGTGGAAATATTGTGCCCGTAGAGGGAGGCAATCCTGTCAATGAGGATAGCCACACCGGTAAATCCGCTGGACAGAAGGTTGGCCGGCCGTATAAATGCCTGGATCACATAGGTCTGCAGCAGGGCGGACGCCACGACAGCCAGGATGGTTATGAGCCTTCTCACCAGTATGTTCTTTTTGTATTTTGCTATCATGGCCTATCTCCCCAACTCCCCAAGGCTGTTTAGAAGCTTACGGACCAGTGTCTCTGACACCACGTCATAGCAGTTTTCATGGGGCGGCTCTGCAAAGCCGTAGGTCACCCCGTGGGAAGTGGTGGTGGGGTCTGTCATCCAGTCCTTGCAGGAGCTGTGAACCTGCCTTATTCCGGTCTCTTCCATGAGCGTTCTGGCATTGGAGGCATTGATGCCGCTTCCGGCCAGGATTTCTATGCTGTTTCCATATGACGACTGAAGGGCGCCAAGCAGAGCCTTTCCCTCGACGGCCTTTGGCTTCAGTCCGCTGGTCAAAAGACGGTCCGCTCCCAGCTCAATCAGTGTCTCAATGGACTCATAGGGGTTGGAGGTGCAGTCAAAGGCCCGGTGGAATACAGCTTCCTTTCCATGGCTGTGGATAATGGAAATCATTCGGGCATTCCTCTCCCTGTCAATGGAGGCATCTTCCCTCAGACAGCCAAAGGCAATGCCGTCCGCTCCATGGCGGACCAGATGTTCGCATTCCCTGAGCATCACATTAAAATCCTCTTCACTGTAACAGAATCCGCCACCTCTGGGCCGGACCATGGCAATTACCTTCACATTGCAGTGCTCCTTCACCAGTTCCAGGGATGCCAGGGAGGGCGTAAGCCCGCCCAGGTGCAGGGCACAGTTCAGTTCAATCCGTCCGGCTCCTCCGGACGCAGCCTGCATGGCATCATAGTAGCTGCCGCAGCATATCTCCAACATATAAAAACCTCTCCTTCTTCCTGTCCGCCGGCACAGTACCGGCAAAAAGCCTAAAGCTGTGCCAGACGGTACAGAGCCAGTGCATATATTTTTGCGTTGGTTAACAGGTCGTCCACGGTCATCCACTCATTTGGATTGTGGCTGATTCCCTTTTGGCCGGGAAAGCTGGGACCGAATGGGACGATACCGGGCATGGCCTTGGCATAGGTCCCGCCGGTTGTGGTTACGGGAGTGCCGTTCATGCCGGTGACTCGCTCATAGCTGTCCTGCATGGCTTTTACCATAGGCGTATCCTTGGCAAAAACCACAGGATCATAATTTTGTACCAGCTCTGCCTTCAGACCGCAGCTCTCTGCCTTTTCCGTTATGGGCTTCATGATTTCCCGGATGGTGATACCGCCCGGATAGCTTAAGGTAGCCTCAAAGTATACCGTGTTTGCCGCGTTTCCGTTTCCGGCACTTACTTCTGTGTTTTTGTTTCCGGCATTTTCACGGCGGATGTTCCCTTGACCGGCCTTCCAGACGGGATCTAGTCCCAGTCTGTAACCGCGCATCTCCATCATACCATATTCTTCATGGTAATAGTCAATACCCAATCGGTCGCCTGTATTGCCTGCTCCGATAAAATATTTGTTTACAAAGTCGAAAAATGTACCCAGGTATTCCCTTGTGCCGGTGATGCGCACAACTGCCCTTCCCCGCTCACTGTATACCACAGGATATTTGCAGTCCGGCGTAAATCCGTAAACAGGAGGCTTTTCTTTTGACAGATAGTATCTGAGATCCTCAAAACCCGTTTCCTCGTCACATCCGAAGATGATGCGTACCGGATGCCTGAGGGGAAGCCCCAGCGCCCTGACAGCGGCCAGGCCGTAGAGGCATGCCATGACTGGCCCTTTATTGTCCAATACTCCCCTGCTGTATATGACTCCGTTTTCCATATGGCCGTTAAAAGGCGGCTCCTTCCAGCCCTCTCCGGCCGGCACCACATCCACATGTCCCATGGCGCAGACATAGTCTTCTCCCCTGCCATAGAATGCGTATCCGATGTATCCGTCCAAATCCACAGTTTCAAAGCCCATATCCCTGCTGATGGATAGCGCCAGGTCCAGGGCCTTCTTTACACCGGGACCAAAGGGAGCCCCATCCTGGGCCTCCCTTTCCACGCTGTCAATACGCACCATCTGACGAACATGCTCCACCAGCCGGTCCCGGTTTTCGTCGATATAGTCCAGAAGCATTCTGTCAATCTGATTCTGTTCATCCATATTCCTATTCCTCAATGGGCGCCATGCGCGTCTTCATATAGTTTTCCATCCACTCATCCGATGCCTTTTCGTAGGTACAGCGGCCGTCCTCCCGGCGGGTCACCAGATACACGGTTGGTTCCATGGCCTCTGTGACAACGGCAAAGGAAAATCCCTCTATGTTGGTGGCTACGCCCCACTCCCCCTTTGGGTTCATGGCTATAAGGGATAAATCCCCCGCCTCGCCCCTGCGTTCCTTAAGCTCTGCGTCCAGGCGGGCCACGGCGGTCTCGCAGGCTTTTTGGGGATGCATACCCTCCCCCATGAGACGGACGATTTCATAGGAAATACAGCCCTTCATCAGGTCCTCGCCCAGGCCCGTGGCACTGGCAGCGCCTTTTTTGCTGTCAGCATAGAAACCGGATCCGGATATGGGAGAGTCTCCTACTCTGCCTTTTTTCTTCATAAAGAGACCGCTGGTGGAGGTGGCAGCTGTCATTTTGCCGCTCATGTCCAGGCAGGCCATGCCCACGGTATCGTGGCCTGAGTATGGCTTAAGCTTTCCTGAGGCTTCCTGGAGGGCCGCCTGGGCGGACATTTCCTTTAAACGCTTTCTGTAATGGGCCTTTGCCCGGTCCGTCAGCATATTTTTGCGCTCAAATCCCTCCTTATGGGCGAATTTTTCAGCACCCTCCGCCACCAGCAGGCTGTTGACCTTTTCACGGCTCAGACGTCTGGCAATGGACACAGGATTGGCAAAGTCCCTGATGGCCGCAACAGCGCCTATATCCAGGGTATTGCCGTCCATAAAGGCGGCATCCATCTCCACCTCCATCTCCTCATTGGGAAGCCCGCCGTAGCCCACAGATTTATAGTAAGGAAAATCCTCCACTTCCCGGATAGCAGACTCGATGGCATCTCCTGCGTCCCCGCCGTCCTTCAGCATTTCGGCGCCCTTAGTAATTCCTTCCACTGCCATGCGCCAGGTTGCAATCATACCCCACATCCTATATATCCTCCTCTATTTGAAACAGAATTTATGTTCCAGTTCCGCTGTATCGCTGCCGTCAGCCAGTGCCTTTGCCAATGCGCACATGTTCTTAAGCGCGTCGTTTAGTCCCATTCCGCCCTTCTTTGGAGTTTCCACAATGGCCACCTTATCCTTGTAGGCGGCGATGGTATCCTTGTTCTCAACAGACATGGCTGCAAATGCCTTTGCCTTTGTGGTAGCGTTGATGTCGCATGCCACCTTGGCGCACATGCCCGCATAGTCAGCGAAGTTAAAGGCAGGGCCGCACATAACCACATCCGGCTGCAGCTTGTTTACCATGGCGCAGAGCTTGCGGCTGACCTCCTCCGGGTCAGCTAAGAAGGTTCCGTTGCCGCAGCACAGGCAGGCTGTCACATGGCCGTCCACCTCCTTTAAGAAGGGCTCCATCATAACTGCGGGACCAATAGGCTCCTTTTTGCCTGTAAGGGGAACCATTGTGTCATCTTTTGTTCCAAGACCGGACTGTATCTGGTCGTATATCATAATAATTTTCATTATCTTCACCTCATATTCTTGTATCCCCACAGGGATTGTCAAAGGATGGACGGACCGTCAAAGGTAGCCGGCCTACAGGTCGTCAAAGGAAAGGTCGTCAAAGTCAATGTCATCGTCATCTGATTTGTCAGAAGCCTTGGCCTCATCTTCCAGATACTGCTTATCCATCATCTTAATAAACGGCATATAGATGAATACTCCCAGTATGAGAAGAAGCAGCTGCAGTACAGCTCCCTGCCATCCTGTTGCCAGGAATCCGGACAGTACCACGGGCATGGTCCATGGAATGGCGACGCCTGTACAGAGGGGAACCAGACCAATGCTCATGCAGAAATAAGAAATTACGATGTTTATAGTGGGCACCAGCATGAAGGGAATGAGAATCATTGGGTTCAGCACAATGGGAAGGCCGAATACAAGAGGTTCATTGATGCCGAATACGCCGGGTATAAACGCCAGTTTGCCTAATTCCTTGATACGTTTGGAGTGGCAGAATAAAAGCATTGCAATGAGCAGCGACAATGTGGAACCGCATCCTCCAAAGGTTGCGAACAAATCCTGGAACTGCTGGGAAATAATATTGGGCAGCGGCTGGCCTGCCTGGAATGCAGCCAGGTTGTCGGCGGACAGTGTCTGAAGGATGGGATTGAACACAGCGCCTACAACGGAACCGCCGTTCACTCCAAAGAACCAGAAGAAGTGAAGGAATATATATGCGATTACCATGGCCGGAAGTGTATTGCCCAGTTTTAAAAGCGGTGTCTGTAAAATCGAAAAGATGAAGTTAAATGCGTTTTTATAAGGCGTCATTGCAAACACGATATTCATGATAAAGAATACCAGTATGGACACACCTGCAGGAATCAGGGCCGAGAATGACTTTGATACTGTAGGAGGAACGCCGTCAGGCATTTTGATAACCCAGCCCTTTTTGTTTACCCACGCATAAATATGGACTGACAGGAAGGCCACGATGATTCCCACGAAAATACCCTTGGACCCCACCCAGTTTAACGGAATTCCGGTGACGCTGGAACCGCCGTCCACAAGAATCTCATAGGGCATGATGAGGAACCAGCTTACCAGGGCAATGGCTGCTCCGAACAGCTTATCTACGTTCATCTGCTCCGCGAAGGAATAGCCAATGCCTATAACGGCCAGCACTGCCATGATGGAGAAGGTGGCGTCAGTGGGCTTTGAAAAATAGGATGCCCAGTTGTCCCCGAAAAACCGCGCCCAGAAATCCGTCCATCCCGGTATTGGGAAGTTGGCAACCAGCAGGAAAAAGGACCCTACGATTAACAGCGGCATGGACAGCAGGAAGCCGTCACGGATGGCAATGAGATATTTATTTTTTCCGATTTTCTCTGCCAGAGGCATGAGTACGGACTCTAACTTATTTAGCATGATTCATGTTCCCCCATTTCAACTATGATTGTTTTAGCACAGGCGGGCTAAGGTGCTGCGCCGGACTGTTATTTTGCTGCTTTCATGAGCTTGATCGCTGATTTCAGTACTTTCTCACCGTTCATCATACCGTAATCCGTCTGATCGATAACCTGAATCGGAATGCCCTTGTCGCCGTACTTTTCAACAATCTCGCCATAGCGGTATTTGACCTGGGGCCCTAAGAGAATCACATCCGGGTGCTTCTCATCAATAATCTGGCCAATCTTTCCGTCCGGGAATGCCTCTACTTCAATGGGAAGGTCATGGGAATTGGCTACGTCCTGCATCTTGCTTGCCAGCATACTGGTGGACATTCCTGCGCTGCAAAATAAATATACTCGTTTCATGATTAAATCCTCCTTGATATCTATATAGTTTCCTTTTATTGTTCCTGTTTTATACCGATGGGTAAAATACAATGTCTGAATTAACGGTTTTCCAGCTTTTTTTCCAGTTCAGCGATTCGCTCGTAGCTGGCAATCATCTCTTCCGCGATGATTTTAAAGCCTTCCGCGCTCATGAGCTGGTCTTCCGCATGAACCAGAATCATGGAGCCGCCTACCTGCTCTCCCTGTGCTTCCTTCTGAATCAGTTCAAAGTGGGCCTCATGTCCAACCAGGAACATCTCCTGGCCTGCCTTTATACATTCCCTGGCTCCCTCAAAGTCTCCCTGCTTTGCTTTCTGGATTGCTTCGATGTAGCTGGAACGCGCGCCTCCCACATTGGAGATAATCTTGAAGCAAATCATTTCTAATCCCTCTACCATTTTGCTGCCTCCTTATTGTTTTTGAAACGAGAAAATGCAACAAAACCATTCTGTTTGCTGCATTTCTTATTAAGTTGCCTTAATTATAAGGCAGTTATTCACTTTTTTTCATTAAAGACATTTCCTAGCTGTTAGGAAAATCAACCCATAATTCTGTCAATAAATTCCTCATAGCTGCATGGAGCCACTAATTTTGCCAGCTCCTCCGGCTGGTTTACCACATTGGATACCCAGTCAAAGAAAATTTTAATCATTCTGGCATCCCCTTCGTTGATAGCGAAAAGCATGACCAGACGCACCTCAAAGGCTCCCCATTTCACCGGATTCTTAAGCTGTGCCACGGCAATGGTGGAATTTCTGGCAAAGGCGCCAAAGGCATGGGGTATGGCAAATGTATTCACAAAGGAGGTGGGCGACATCTGCTCCCTCTTTAAGACCACTTCCGTGAATTCCGGTTCCACGATGCCCTCTTTTTCCAGGCCCGCGCACAGCATACGGATGATTTCTTCCGGCTGGTCCATATCTACCTGGGAGTGATAATGCTCTTTTCGTATCAGGTTCCCGATATGGGATGTAAACTCCAGCCGGAAGCCTTTTTTATCCAGCCGGTTAATGGCCTGGAGGATCTTTGATTCTGTTTCCGAATCCACAAACAGGTTGATGGAAACAGTCTCCACATCCAGTCCGTGCTCCAGCGGAAAGGTGCTGAGAAGCAAATCCGGGTCCAGGGCCGACACCTCATCCTCCTCAAAATAGCCGAATACCTTTACCACCTCCATACGCTCGCGGAACATGTCGGATATCTTCTTCACGCACATGTCGGAAAAGGACTGGTTGTGGGGCAGAATCATCACAGCCCTGTATTTTCTCACGGAATTCATCCGCTCACTGGCCGCTCCCAGGTGAAGGGCGATGTAGCAGCTTTCCACGTCTGATATGGGTCGTCCCAGCCGCTGCTCCAGAAACTCCAGCACATAGATTCCCATTTCAAAAACAAGGGGATATTTGCGTTTGATTTCCTCCACAAACACATCCTCCATCCGCACCTGGTTCTTGACACGTTCGATGAGTCCGTGAAAATGCATTTTAAGCCCTGCCACCAAATCTGCGTCCTGCCTGAAATCCAGGCCGAACAGAGCATAGACCTGTTCCAGGGCCTCAGCCACCAGCTTCTTGGTATTCATCCATTTTCCGTTGTAATTGACAAAATCGCTGGTATAGTTGGAAGCCCGCCTGCCCATGATTACCAGGGCAAACATGCCCACCTCGCCGTCGTGGACCGTTATGTGCAGCCGCTTGGAAATGCGGTCAAAGAAGGTTTGGGCTATCTGGTACTCAATGGTATCCTCCAGCCCCTGCATCCCCTCCTCCATATTGATGTAATTGGCGCAGTTCATCCGTTCAATGCTGGTCCCCGCATGGAGAATCAGCATGGGAAACATGGACTCATGGATGGAATAGTCATATTCCTCCAGCACATCCACAAAGATATCCTTGACCTCAATCAGGTTAAAGCTTCTGTAGAGATGGGCCAGGGTGTTCAGGTTAAGAAAGTTCTCCTGCACCTCAGCCACCAGTAAATCCCGGTAAAAACGGCGCTTACTGGCCTCGTCTCCCTTTAAGGAGATGCATTCCTTGTTCCGTACCAGCTTCAGGCCGCTGTAAGGCTCCAGCATCTTTCGTATGCGCTTTAAATCATTGTCAATGGAATAACCGCTGACATAGATCTGGCTCTGGAGCATGGTAAGGTTCAGCTCCTTCACCTCAAACAGCAGCTTTTGTATCATGTATGCACAGCGGGCGCCGGGGGTCTGGGGAATGTCTGCCTCCCTTGTCTCTGCCCCTGACGCCAGGGCAGGCCGTGCGTCCTCGCACAGCCTGTATCCCTGACGCACATTGGACTCGATGGGCGGCGGGTCCGTGTGCTTATTGATGGCCTCCACATCGGAGCGGATGGTCCGGTCCGACACCTGCAGAAGGCCGGCCAGCTGCCGGCTGGTCATCCAGTCCCTCCGCTCTGATAATATGGCAAGCAGCTGTTCCTGTCTTTTATTCTGCATGGTTAAACTCCTTCTCTTACAGTCTTATACAATACGGAACGCGAACACCTTCCAGGGCTCGATATAGTCTAACAGTACATGTTCATACTCCGGCAGATGTCCAATCACGTTCTTGCGGCCGTCATTGGGCATATCCTTTGTGACAATGTGGAGCTCTCCTTTGTATTTCAGGTAACCGTCATTGAGAATGACCACATCGCCCGGCCTTAAGTCCCTGGTGTTGCCAGCCGGAATGGACTGGTCTGCAAATGTTACCCTGGGCCAGGTGGAGCGGATCATGTATTCGCTCATATCTCCTCTCACCACATGCTTTGGCTCATAGTCCAGGATCTGCTTCTCTGTGTCCGTCAGCTCCTTTTCCAGTTCAATGCCGAAGGTAAGGATGCTGGGATTGACTGCTGCGCAGGCATGGAGCTCCTCGTCCGTTGCATAGGCATTGGCAATCAGCACATCATCTACCATGCCGGTGGCAAACATATGGCGCACCTGGAAATCCAGAGGAAGGCCGCGGTGCATTTCCAGGGTGCAGAGTCCTTCGTTTAAAGGCCATGGACCATAAGCACCGGGCGCATTGCTGGATACAAAGGCAGCCACCTTAAGACCCAGTGACTTCATCTTGTCATTGCACCTGTTAAAATGCTTCAGGCTCAGTCCCGTGTATGCCTGCGGATAAAAGTTATGGCAGGTAATTAACTTCTCACGGTCCGGATGGTGATCCATGATGTTCTCCACATACACCAGCTTGGTGCTGGCATTCAGCTCCAGCTTCAGCCCCTGTGGATTATAGGTCATAAGGCTTTCCTTCATGCCGTCAAAACCCTCGTCCAGCCGGATGCCGTCCACATGCATTTCCCGGAACACAGACAGATCCTCATAAGAGGTTCCCAGCCTTGAAAATACAGCAGGGCTTACATCCGGGATGATTTCCATGCCGCAGGCATGGGCCTCATCAGCCAGGCGGCAAAACTGTCCGATGATTTCCTCCCTGTTCTTTTCCCCAACACTTAAAAGACAGGTAAAAATCCTCCTGTAACCCAGTTTACCTGCCTTTCTGATATACGCTATGTCCTGTTCTTCTGTGGAATACTCCGGATAAATAGAAATACCTAATCTTGCCATAATAATAACCCCTCTTTCCAGATTTGAACTGCAAAGCAGTTCTTTGATATTAACTATAGCCTGTCAAGAAGGGATTTTGCGGTAAACCCGTTTCCTAGCTGTTAGGAAAGGGATTTATTTCATCATGGCCGCCAGTCAGGGCATGTTTATAAAATAGTGCGCATGAGCCCTTTTAAGAAACCGGAGGCCTGGCCCTCGTCAGGCCCTTCCACCGTAAGCTCCAGGCTTTCTCCCTGGTGCGCGCCCAGGCTCATGAGAGCAAGGACATTCTTACAGTCCGCTGTACCCTTTTGGCTTTTAAGGGTTATCCGGCTCTCATATTCAGAGGCCGCCCTGCTCAGACTCATGGCATTGGTAGCATGAAGCCCCTGCTTGTCAGATACTACATATTTATAAGTTATCATTTCATCATCACCCTTAATTTATTCTCCCCCCATTTTAACATAGTTAACTTTTCTTGACAACCAGGTGTGTGGACAGGTAGAATAGAAAAAGCCGTGCAGCATTCCTGTAAAGACAAAATACCCAGGGCGCTGAACGGCGGATAAAGAAAAAATCCAGAAAAGACCAGAAAGGATTGGTTGGAACCCACATGAAATTACAACGTCTTCTGAGCCTGACACGCCAGGCTCTTGATACATACGGGCTGATTCAGGACGGTGACCGTATCGCCATAGGAGTGTCCGGCGGAAAGGACAGCCTGACATTGCTCCATGCCCTTCATCATCTGAGGAGGTTTTATCCTGAAAAATATGAACTGTGCGCCATTACGGTGGATTTGGGGCTTGGCAATATGGATTTGGAACCGGTGGCGGCCATGTGCCGGGAATTTGAGATCCCATATGAAATCATTTCCACAGAAATTGGCGCGGTCCTCTTTGATATCCGCAAGGAAACCAACCCCTGTTCTCTTTGCGCCAAGATGCGAAAAGGCGCTCTCAATGAAAAGGCCAAGGAGATGGGATGCAACAAGATTGCCTATGCTCATCACAGGGATGATGTGATCGAGACCATGATGATGTCGCTGTTCTATGAGGGAAGGTTCCACTCCTTCTCGCCCCTTACCTATCTGGACCGCATGGACCTGACTGTCATCCGTCCCATGATTTTTGTCACAGAGGCAGATGTCATAGGGTTTCGGAACAAATACCAGCTTCCTGTATGCAAAAACCCATGCCCCATGGACGGATACACAAAGCGGCAGTATATTAAGGAGCTGATACACAGGCTGCAGGAGGACAATCCTCATATAAAAGACTGCATGTTCCGGGCAATCCTTGACGGCAGCATAAAAGGATGGCCCCAGGCGTTGAAATAATGCCTGAGGCCATTCTTTTATGCTTACCCCTGTGCTTCTGTTCCGGGGCGGTCTTCGATGCCGGGTATTGCTTTAGATGCCGGGTACTGCTTCAGATGCCGGTACTGCTTCAGATGCCGGTACTGCTTTAGATACCGGAACCTGCTTTAAATACCGGAACCTGCTTTAGATACCGGAACCTGCTTTAGATGCCTGGGCCGCCCTCGTCCGTACCGCTTTGAGCCTGGCCCGGGCCGTTGTCCTGGCTTCCTGGGTCAGGGCCGTTGCTGCCGGAATCAGATTCGGAGCCAGGGGAGGAACCGGAGCCAGGCTTCTCTGTCTCAGGGGCCTTTGTGGGATGGCTGCCGGAAGGTTCTGCGGCGGCGCCGCCCGGGCCGCTGCTTCCCGGTCCCTGTTCCTCATCTGTATGTTTGGTGCTTTCAGGAGCCTTTGTGGGTTTGTCTGATACGCCCGGCCCCACTTCTTCGGTCTCTTCTGTTTCTTCGGTACTCTCCAGGGTTGTCTCCTCTGTCTCTTCCGTCTCCCCGATACTCTCCTGGGTTGTCTCCACAGGCGCTGTTGTTTCGGGCGGAGGTGTCTCTGCCGGTACATTCTGGGCAGGCGCCTTATCTCCTGATGAACTTCCTCCTGAGGAGCCGCCTCCGGAAGGAGCTGCCTTGCCCTCCTCATAAAGCCCTGTTTCTTCCGAGATATGGGCGCTGATTTTACGGACAGCGGAGGATGGACTGTAGGACGTCTCCTGGCCGTACAGGAACTGATGAAGAAGGACTACATTGCTTTCCAGGGTGGTAGGCACCACGCAGTCCATCTTTCCGATTTTCATGGTCTGCCTTGAGAATGGGAAACCGGCAGTCTCTCCGATGTGATACTTACCGATATCCTTTGCCAGAGGCAGTACATCATCTACTCCTACGCTGGTGGAAATTTCCTGCACCATGTAGCCGGCCAGCGAGGTCAGCGTTGAGAGGTCAGCCTGCTTTGCTTTTGCCAGGGCAAGCTCTACCACCTTTCTCTGGCGCTCCGTCCTCTGAAAATCCGTATCCATGAGACGCAGACGGCTGTAAGCCACAGCCTGAACGCCGTCTAAATGGTTCATCCCGGCCTGCTCCAGCTGATAGGAACCAATACCTGTTGAATTGACGGTTTCTGTAATGAAGCCGTTGATATATTTAAATTCCGCAGGCGTAATTTCCAGGTCTATGCCGCCCAGAATGTTGATGGCCTCAGCCACTGACTTCCAGTTAAAGGTGGCATAGTCATCAATCTTGATATCCAGGTTTTCCTCCAGGGCTGACACTGCCTGCTTATGTCCACCCTTAAAGTATGCCTCATTAATTTTGTGATAGGTTCCCTCTGAATTGATTTTCAGGTATGTATCCCTGTAAACGCTGACAAGGCGGATTTCCCCCGTAGCTCTGTCAATGCTGCATATCATCTGAACATCTGCCAGTGCGTTTTTGGTATTGCCATCTCTGCTGTCCACTCCAAAAACAGCTATATTCCAGTAGCCTGTAGGTTTGTGAAGGAACAGCCAGGCCCCATACCCTATAAGTGCAACCAGAAGGAGCAAAAGAATCCCCTTCCATCTGCCTTTTTTACGTCGTTTTGCCATTTGTCCCTGCTGCCGTCCGGCAGATGTCCTGCCCCTTTCCATAGTATCCTGCTGCCTTTTTGCGGTGCGCCCCTGATTCCTTGAAACGGACTGTGCTGTTCTGGCCCGGTCCGGATTAGAGGTGGCACTTCCCGGCTGACGTGATTTCCTGCCCTGGGCATTTCTGTTTCCCGCGGACTGCGCCTGACGCCGTCCTTCGGCAGAACCAGACGAACCATAAGAGGGCCTAAGCCGGCGGGCGGGCATGGGAGGTTCGTCGTCCAGATAGTCTTCCATGGGAAAATCAATCTGCTTGTCCTCTTCTACATCGTATTCCTCACCGTAATAGTACTCCTCGTCATACTCCTCGCGGCCGTTATAGGATTGTCTGGCACTTCTGCGCTCACTGGCTGGCTGCACAGGCCTCGGATATGCCCTGCTGCTCTGTCTGCCGCCGTCCTGCCTGCCGCTGCCTCTTCTGGCACGTGCCCTCATGCGTTCCAGCTCATCGTCATTTTCTCTGTTATTCATGATTATACTCCTCTTTATCTATTTGGTTCTTATGCGGAAATCATTCCAGAATACGCCGGTAACTCTCCCAGTTACTTGTAACGGTTCCCACTTCCACATTATTGGAATTGCCTGTGGTCTCCTGGATACAGAGCATATTCCCCTCTGCTGTCCAGCCCAGGAATATTACCACATGGGCCATGGGATTAAACCGGATGCAGATGTCTCCCGGCAGCAGCTCATCCCTGGCTACCGGCGAACCGCAGCCCAAAAGTGTACCGGTACTCTGGGCCCCCAGCCCTTTTCCGGTGACCGACCAGTATACCCAGTTTATCCAGCCGGAACAATCCAGTCCCTTTAAAAGCCTGCCGTCCTCGTCCGGGACAGTCAGTGAGCCGAAGCCGTTTCCGGTATAACCAGGTGCTGATGGTTTGCCTCCCCAGTAGTAAGGAATCTTACCTACCGATGTAAGGGCATACCGCACGAAATCCTTCCGCTGACGGCTGGCGTCTTCCGGAACCAGACTCATGTATAATTCAATCTCCTGGGAATTCAAAAGTCCTTTTACCGGATAGTCAACTGTATAAAGACCATATTCCTGGGACCAATCCTGGGCAAGCAGCGCGCCTGCCATGTTTCTGGTATCCGCATTCCAGCCTGTCCAGCCGGAAGACTTGACAGCTTCCAGTGTATCTGCTGCCTGGAATAGACTGTCTGCCTCGGCAGTGCCTTTGACCACAGCCAGTACCGTACAGTCCACATGGCCCGGACAGGTCCGGGAGCTGTCTGCCGGACCTGTATCAGAAGCCCCGGATACAATGGATGACGCATCAGAAAAACTGGCCACGGCTGCAGTCTCAGCTTCTGCTGCCGCACTGGCTGCCATTGAGCCAACCGGTTCTCCCACAGCTGCTCCTGACTCAACTGCTTCCGTCCCAGCGGCTGCTGTTCCAACGGTTTCTGCGCCAGCTGTTTCCGTCCCAGCTGCTTCCGACCCAGCTATTACTGCGTCAGCTGTTTCAACACCAGCTGTTTGTGCCCCAGCTGCTTCCGCCCCGGATTCATCCGCGTCCTTTCGCCCGTCTGCTGTTTCGTCCAGGCAGCTGCCGTCACAGTAATAAATTCCGCCTATGCGCACAGAGTACTTGTGTGAAGCGTTCCACAGCTTGTCCGCGCAGTCCTCCATTGTTTTCATATCTTTAAGTATGCCGAAGTAATGCAGGGTATTGATAATAGAAATGATTTCCCTAGCATTGGAAGTGCTTCCGGTTTCCTGTTGTTCGCTGTTGACAAAGTGCACGGATATGTTCCGGAACTCCGGTATGATGCCGGACGTTGAAGTGACGGCTGTCTCCGGAAGTCCCAGCAGGGCTGCAAGCTGCTGGGGCGTATAATTGTACAGGTCATATAGACCCGATATCCACGACGCGTCCTTTAAAGCCAGCAGATCATAGAGCCGGCCCGCATAGCTGTCAGCCGGATCCGTGGAATCTGCCCCATCCTCATAGAGATAGGCCAGGTTAAGTACCTGGGAATCCATCATGTCCGCATTGGAGGGAGTTGCATCCCGGCAGGCAGCACCTGGCGGAAAGAGAAAGGAAGGCGAACCCGGAGCCAGATCTATGTATTGTGAGGTGGTTTCTACGGCCCCTCCCTCAGAACTGCCGGCAGCGGGAACATTCAGTCTCCCGCTGTAACGCCCCGCCATATAGGACATTGCGCAGGCGCACACTACAGTCACGGCCAGAGCCGAACACTGCAGAATCTCTTGTTTGTATTTTTTTATCACCTGTATGTAATCGCTTCTTTTCATGTTGTGCGTCCTGTTGTGATTCATAAATCATATAATTGCACTGCCCCTCATTATATCACACAGGCAGGTGAATGAATAGAACAAAAGTCTTAAAGAATCTTTAAAATCGCGCATAAAACAGGGATTATGCCGGGTACCGGCAGGACGGCTCACCCAAAATATGGTTGACGCATAAAATAGAGTGAGCTATAATATTCACAATCTGTCACAGGAGGGATAGAGACACATAGCAAAGCTAAGCGCCATGCACCTTTTAGCGGGTACGTGAACAGCAGGAACGTCTGCTGCCGTTTATAAGGTTAACGAGGTGGAGAGAGAATCGAGAATTTCGGCGGGTGCTCTCCCATGCTGTCCGGGCGTGTTGCATACTGGAAAATATGCGGGTAACTGCAAAACAAAGCCAGTGTGACCGGATGAATGATATCAGTAAAAATGGATAAAAAATGGAATGCTGAAAACTGCCTGTATAAGACAGCTTGGTTTTTTGTTGTCTTTTTCAGGAACAACAATTGCAGTTAAAATAACTGTGACTAACAAAGAAAGGCAGAACAAATTATGTGTGGAATAATTGGATATACAGGCCCTTTGGAGGCCAAGGATGTATTGTTAAAGGGACTCGCAGGACTGGAATACAGAGGATATGACAGCGCCGGTATTGCTTACTTCAACCAGGATTCCCAGATCAGGAGCATTAAAAAGGTGGGAAAGGTAGCCGCCCTTAGGGAATGTGTAAAATCAACCTGCGAGATATCCCACTGCGGAATCGGCCATACCCGCTGGGCCACTCACGGAGGTGTAACGGACGCCAATGCCCATCCCCACAGCTGCGGACAGGTAACCCTGATTCACAATGGAATCATCGAAAATTACCGCCAGCTAACGCAGGAATATGGATTGGAAGGCCGTCTTGTCTCCCAGACCGACAGCGAGGTAGCTGCGGCTGTTCTGGATTCTGCTTACAGGGGATGCGGCCAGGATCCGCTGAAGGCCATCGCAGCTTTTACAGGCACGCTTGAAGGCTCCTATGGTTTCTGTATCCTTTTTGCGGACCGTCCCGGTGAGATATATGCCGTAAGGAAGGTAAGCCCCCTTGTTGCTTCCTACACCCACTCAGGAGCGCTTGTAGCCTCGGATCTTACGGCCCTGATTTCTTATACCAGGGAGTATTTTGTGGTCCCGGAGGGCTGTATTGTGCGCCTGACGCCATACAAAGTCCGTGTATATGATATGGACTTTAACCGTGTGGAGCCGGAAACACTGGAGGTCAGCTGGAACATGGACGCGGCCATGAAGAACGGATACCCCCACTTCATGCTCAAGGAAATCCACGAACAGCCGGAAGCCCTTAAAAATACCATTCTTCCAAGGATGTTGGACCGTCTGCCGGATTTTAGAGATGACGGTATTCCGGACTCCTTATTCGCAGAGTGTTCCCAGGTGCGGATTATTGCCTGCGGTACAGCCATGCATGCGGGAATGGTGGCAAAAGCACTGATGGAGCCCATGCTCCGTATACCCGTCACCGTGTCCATTGCATCTGAATTCCGGTACGAGGAGCCGCTGATTGATTCCAGCACCCTGGTCATAGTCATATCACAGTCAGGAGAGACCATTGACACACTGGCCGCCATGAACCTGGCAAAAAGTCTTGGCTCTGTCACCCTCTCCATTGTCAATGTAAAGGGTTCCACCATTGCCAGGGAAAGCGATTACGTATTTTATACACATGCAGGCCCTGAGATTGCTGTTGCCAGTACAAAGGCTTATTCCGTGCAGCTGGCTGCCCTCTACATGATTGGCTGCCGCATGGCCCTGGTCCGCGGGGCCTTCGGCCAGGATGAGACACGGGAATTTATGACGGATCTGCTGGATGTCATACCGGCCATGGAAACTGTTATTGGACAGTCTGAATTTATCCAGTCCTTTGTGCGCCACCTGATTCGTGAGAGGGACACCTTTTTTATTGGAAGGGGCCTGGATTACGCCTTTTCCCTGGAAGGGGCCCTTAAGCTTAAGGAAATCTCCTATATCCACGCAGAGGCGTATGCTGCCGGTGAACTGAAGCACGGAACCATTGCCCTGATTTATGACAATGTGCCTGTCATAGCCATTGCAACTCAGGACCATGTATTTGCCAAGACCATTTCCAATATCCGGGAGGTAAAGGCCCGGGGGGCTTATGTCATCCTTCTGGCCAAGAAACAGTCTGTGGTAGAGGATGGAGTGGCTGATATAGAACTTCGGATACCGGACCTGGAAGACCGCTTCACCGTGTTTCCCATTGCAGTGGCCCTGCAGCTGATTGCCTATTATGCTTCCATCGGCAAACATCTGGATGTGGATCAGCCCCGCAACCTGGCCAAATCTGTTACGGTGGAGTGACAGCTCACGGCTCATCTTTTTCCGGAATGGATTCCTGACATGAATTTCCGGAATACGGCATTTTTAGATGTGGATTAGAGAACTATACGGTATGATACATACCATAACGGTTATTCAAAGAATACTGCATCTGAAAAATAAAAGGAGATACGAGCCATGAAAAGAAAGATTGCTTTACTGCTGATTACAGGGATTTGTCTGGCAAACACCGTGCCCTGCTTTGCGTCCCCGTCAATGAAGGTAAGTGTTTCAAGTTCCGAAGAAAATCAATATTCCACGCTTCCTGACGGGGATACCCTGCAAAAGGATGTGGGATTCAGGCCAAAGGCGCCTGCAAGCCTGGCTGGCGGTTATCTGTTTGGCAGCGGAAATATTACGGAATCATTTGATCTTGATTCAAATGGCGCTCCTGTCAACAAACAGAAAGGTATAAGCTTTAAATATATAAAAAAGGACAATAATACCTCCAAATCCGTTTCCCTGTCCGCAGAACCAGCGTCAGGCCAGTCCCTTTCAAGCAATGCGTCTGTTATAAAATATGGGGAGACAGACTTGTATTATAGTACGGCAGAAGCCAATTCCCTGGCCTGGATTGACGGGGACGTACGCTACATTCTTATGGACATCAATAAGATTGTGACCAGGGATGAATTGGTGGCCATGGCTGAGGATATGATTGATTTGGGTAAAGATTTACACTGACATTAAAACAGATGCAGCAATACCGGCTTTTGCCGGCGTTGCTGCATCTGCTGTTTTAGACGCCTATTTTGACGTATCTCCATGCATTTCAATGAAACTACTTCTGTTTCCTCCACGTCTGCTTCACTTTTGCAAAATTCAGGATGACATCCACTGCGCCCTCCGGTCCTGTGACACTGCTGTTAAGACACAGATCATAGCTGCGCGGATCGCTCCATTTCTTGTTGGAGTAATAATTATAGTAGCTGGCGCGTTGTTTGTCTGTCTTAATCATGATGTCCTTTGCCTTGGACGCGTCTACCTTGTACAGGTCCTGAAGGCGTTTCAGCTTGTCATCGTCGTTGGCTGTGATGAATACGCTGACCACATTGGGGTAGTCCTCCAGGGCGTAATCCGCACACCGTCCAACCATGACGCAGGAGGCCTCTTCCGCCAGCTTTTTGATGGTGTCAAACTGAGCAAGGAATATCTTATGGTTAATAGGCATATCGGAATATCCCGATGCCGTATAGCCCATGGAATAGGAATCCATAACCAGTGAGTAGAGGAAACTGCTGGTGGGCCGTTCATCGTGTTTCTCAAACAGCTCCTCGCAAAGTCCGCTGTGTTTTGCAGCCATGGATAACAATTCCTTGTCGTAGCACTTAACACCCATCTTTTCTGCCAGTAATTCGCCAATCATTTTGCCGCCGCTGCCACACTGCCTGCCAATGGTGATAATAAGATTATTTGTCATTCTACATTCCCCTTTCTGCACTGTCTGTCCTGTAGGTCATAAGTCATATTTTATCTATTAAGTATTATAACTCAAAAATTCAGAAAAGTATATAGAAATGTACAAAAAAGTAAAAAATAGTATAAAGCTTTGCGACAAAAGTGACAACTTGTCTATTAAAGTATGTTTTTACTGCGCTTTTTCATCCTGGTTTCAGCTTAAGGTGCGAAGGAGTTTTTCAAAGTAATCCGGCAGGGGCGCTGAAAATTCCATATATTCTCCGGTCCTGGGGTGAATGAACCCCAGGATGCCGGCATGAAGTGTCTGTCCGCAGAGACCGCTTATGGGACACCTGGCAGGCCCGTACACAGCATCCCCCAAAAGAGGATGGCGGATACTGGCCATGTGGACGCGAATCTGATGGGTGCGGCCTGTCTCCAGCCTGCACTCCACATGGGTGTACTGCCTGAAACGGTTCAGAACCCTGTAATGGGTTACTGCATTCTTGCCGTTCTGATAATTGATGCTCATTTTCTTGCGCTCCACAGGATGGCGGCCAATGGGCGCGTCCACGGTCCCCTCATCCTCTGCAATGACGCCATGGACAATCGCCTGGTACCTGCGGGTAATGGAGTGTTCCTTGAGCTGGGCAGCGATGGAGCTGTGGGCCATATCATTTTTACACGCTATGATGACCCCGGTGGTATCCATGTCGATCCGGTGCACGATGCCCGGCCGCATGACGCCGTTGATACCGGACAGCTGGTCCTTACAATGGTACATGAGGCCGTTTACAAGGGTATGGCTGTAATGTCCGGCAGCCGGATGGACCACCATTCCTTTAGGCTTGTTGATGAGGATAAGGTCCTGGTCCTCATAGAGAATATCCAGGTCCATGGGCTCTGCGTCGATTTCCGGCTCCACGGCCTCCGGCACTTCCAGCTCAATCCTGTCATCTTCCTCCACGATATAGCTTGCCTTTACGCCCTGGCCGTTAACCAGGACCTGCCCTGATTTAAGGAGCTTCTGGATGTAGGAGCGGCTTAAATCAGGGCAGGCTTCAGCAAGGTATTTATCAATACGCACATGGTCCTCCATATCCGTTGGATAAAATTCCTGTTTCAAAGGGGTGTCTCCTCCTGTCTGATGTATGATACTACTGTTTTTTCAATGAGAAACATGCCATGTCCTCGTCCTTATAATAAAACATGATTAAAAACACAAGGCAGGCAGCGCCGATGGTTACATAGCAGTCGGCCACATTAAAGATAGGAAAATTAATCAGTTTAAAATACAGGAAATCCACCACATATCCCTGGCTGACCCGATCAATCATATTGCCCACAGCGCCTGCGCTTATCATCATCAGGCAGACAGCAAGGGGGCGGTATTTTCCGTCTGACGGCATCTTATATATAAGGTAAGCCACGGCTCCCAGCACAAGGACCGCAATGAGAAAGAAGAAAAGCTGTTTTTCCTGCATCATTCCGAAGGCAGCGCCCCTGTTTTCCGAATAATAGAGTTCAAATACCCCGTTCCAGATGACAAAGGGCTTCTGGCCTTTTAAGGATTGTACCACCAGTCCCTTGGTCCACTGGTCCAGACCCACAAGGATGGCGAAACCAATGAGGAAGCTGGCAATCAGGGATTGCTTTTGTTTTGTCATTATGCCTGTCCTCCTATCACATCAAAACCAGCCCTCATCTCATCAGCCGTAACAGTCGTGTCCACGTACGCCTGTCCAATGGCCTTAAGCAGGACAAAACGGATGACACCGGCGTCAACCTTTTTATCGCTCTGGGTGGTTTTAAGGACCTGCTCCCACACAAGACCCGGCGCAGCGTCAGGAATTCCAAAGGAAAGGAAGGTATTTCTGATGTCCGCCATCTCCTCCTCTGTAAGCATGCCTCTGAGCTGGGAGATACGGGCAGCCCCAATGCAGCCCAGCCCCACGCAGTGGCCGTGGTGCATGGTGAAATTCTCCAGCTTCTCAACCGCATGGCCCAGGGTATGGCCGAAATTCAAAAGAGCTCTTTCTCCCTGTTCCGTGGGATCCTCTTCCACCACACGCTTCTTAATCATACAGCTCTCATAAACCATGGCCTGGCACAGATCCAGATTCCTGGCAGCAATGCCTTCACGGTTGTCCTTCAGCCACTGGTAATACTCCCGGTTCTTAATCAGGCCGTGTTTCACCACTTCGCCCATGCCTGAGGAAAACTGTTCCTCAGGAAGGGTTAAAAGGGTGCGCAGGTTGGCATAAACCAGCCTGGGCATATGAAATGCGCCCACCATGTTTTTATAGGCGTCAAAATCCACCCCGGTCTTGCCGCCGATGCTGGAATCCACCTGTGAAAGCAGGGTGGTTGGAATCTGAATAAAGTCAACTCCCCTTAGATAAGTGGCGGCTGCGAAACCGCATAAATCGCCCACCACACCGCCGCCCAGGGCAGCCAGCATATCCTTTCTGTCAAAATGCTCCAGAATCAGGTGCTCATACAGGTTTCGCACCGTATCCAGATGTTTATTTTCCTCCCCGGCCGGGAAGGTAAAAACCGAAACAGCCTTGCAGCATCCGGACAGAGCAGCGCGCACCTCCTCCAGATACAGGGGCGCCACATTGGAATCCGTTACAATGCAAATTTTGTGTTCCTTAACAGGAAGGCAGGATACTGCCTCCTTTAAACCGTCAAAGGATTGGGTCAGTACGATATCGTAGATAGCCTTCCCATCCCTGCATACATTTATCCTGTCAGCCATGCCAGTGTCCTCCTGATTTTATACAACAAATCGGCAGACACACCAGGTCTGCCGCATACTTGTCCCCTGTACAGGGGCTTCTTTTCCTTGTCAATTACAAATGGATATTGAGTCCTGAGACATCCATGCCCATGGCACTGCCTGCGGCCAGGATGTCCTGGAAATCCCCGGACAGTTCCACGGAATCAGGTGTTGCAATGAAGATATAATTAGATATCTTCTGCAGATTGCCGTTCATGGAATAGGTCGCTCCTGAGGTAAAATCTATGATTCTCTGAGCCACTTCTGTATGTATACCCTCCATATTCAGTACCACCGCCTTGCCTGCCAGAAGGTAATCACAGATGTCTCTGGAATCCTCCATGGATGTGGGTTTAATCATCGTCACTTCCATGCTGCGTCTCATAGGTACTACTTTGGGATTGGATCTTCCTAAAAACCGGGGCTTGTCCTGCTCCTCTTCCTCATCATATTCCGTATTCTTCTTTGAGAACAGTCCCTTGCGCGGGGCCTCCTCTTCAAAGTCATCGTCCAGGTAGTAATCATCCTCTTCCTCATCAGGATTTAATCTCATGGTATCCATTAACTTACCTAACAGACTCATCTTACACTCTCCAATCTCTATATGAAGTGCTTACTGGGGGAAACACCTTATCGTGAACCGAAAATACCGGTACCGACCCTGACCATGGTCGCTCCTTCTTCAATGGCAACCTCGTAATCCCCAGTCATTCCCATTGAGAGCACACTCATAGTAACATTATCAATGTTTTTGCCATCTATGTCAACAGCAAATTCAAATAATTTTTTAAAAATTCCACGATTTTCTTCTGGATTATCTACAAAAGGCGCAATTGTCATAAGTCCCTTAATATGCACATGGGGGAAATCCTTAATCTGCATAATGGCATCCTCCACTTCCTCCATAAGGAACCCGTATTTACTCTCCTCTCGGGCCACATTGACCTCCAAAAGGATGTCTACATCCAGTCCGAGCTTTGCCGCGTCGGCCTCAATCTGCTGGGCCAGGCGCAGGGAATCCACAGAGTGAATCAGCACGGCCTTGTCAATGACCTGATGAACTTTGTTGCGCTGCAGATGACCAATCATATGCCATCGGATATCCTCCGGAAGCTCCGGTTTTTTGTTCAGGATTTCCTGTACCTTGTTCTCACCGAAATCCCTGGCCCCGGCATCATAAGCCTCCATAAGCATGGGAACGGGTTTTGTTTTGCTGACTGCGATGAGAGTCACTTCCTCAGGATTTCTTCCCGCCCTGCGGCAGGCATCTTCAATATGCTTTCTTACTTCTTCCAGCTGATTTTTTATCATATTGTTTTCCTCCCTTATTGGTACAGCAGCTGTCCTTCCTCCACCATGGAGGCATCCAGCACGATATGGTCGTACACGGACAAGCCGTATTTCATGTTCTTCCGCACAGTATAATATTCACTGTTGGAATCCAGTATATCAATTTGTTTGAAAATAGTATAGCCTTTATTAATATTGTAAACACCCTTCAGGGAAGCAGTCCTCCCAATCTGGTAACGGTCCGAGGATTCGGGCCTGACCACATAATCCCCTGCCTTGAAGCCGTTTTCCTCTCCCATGTCCACGTAATAGAATTCCTCATCCGAATAGTAGACCGTAGTGGGCACGAAGACAATGGATGTGCCGTTTTCCGTATAAACTTCCTTATAAAAACCGTCCTCCGAGGAATCGCCGCCCTGGGTCATGTATTCCAGCGGTATGAGGTAAAAATTCTTGTCCGTCACTGCGCTGACAGGAATTTTAAGGCCGTCAGCCTTATCCACTTTTATCTCAAAATCCACGAATCGGTCTGAGATAAACTGTTCCATATATTTTGAAAAATCCAGTTTCCCGTAGGCAGCCCCATCCTTGCCCGTAAAGGTGGAATAGGCGGCCGGTGTGCTGAGGGAATAGTCGCGGAATACGACCCGAAGGACAGTCTTGTCATTATAAAGGGCCGCGTCCTCTTCGCTCAGCGGAAAAACAATGGACCATTTTTCCGAAGTAACAATTTTATAGGCCGGAGAACCGCTGTCAATCAAATCCCCTGATTTATGTACTGTCTTGACGTAGGTGCTTCGGTCAAAGGAAGCAGCCTCCACGTCTGACGTTGTCATGGATTCAAAGGAGTCAATTCCGTAAGAAACCACTCCTGATACATCGGATCGGACCTGTTCAAAGACAGCCCCGGACTGTTCCGCCAGCTTGTCCAGCTGATCCAGGGTGCTGAAGCTGGAATATTCCATCACTGAGGCGTCCAGAGAAATTCTGGCGTCATAGATGGTTCCGAAATCCTGGTTCTGAAAGGACAGGACAAAGGATGTAAGCTGCTTTTTAAGGTCCGACAGGCTGTCATCGGAAAGAGAACTGCCCTCCTCGGCATTCTCTTTTAACAGCGCCTCCAGGTTCCCTGTCTCGTCCAAAGAATAAATACGGCTTCCCACAGAAGCACGTTTTCCCTCACGCAGATAATAATTGATATAGCCGGAGCGGTCTGCTGTGCGCACCTGCTCCTCACGGAGAATCAGCCCGTTGTAGATTCGGTTATTGACGATTCCGCCGTCCACTACCTCATAGAACTGAATCTTCTCCCGTTTCAGATACGTATAAACGCTGAATACCAGGTAAATAAAAATGATAAAGAAGATAATCATTCCCACGTTGATGTTGAGAGGCCTGCGGTAACGTATGACTTTTTTGTTTTTCTTTTTGGCCATAAATCCGGCCTCCTTTTACAAAATACACATCACTTCACAAAAAGCTGCCCTCCATACCAGGCATTTTAATCCCAGCAGGTTGGCAGCCTATAAGTCCTGTCTGTATTTTATCACAGAAAATGTATCATTACAATGAAATAATCACATCGCCCTTAGCACACTCAGGAAGCTCCGCAGCGTCCATGGAAATACTTAACACAAAGGTTATATGGTATTTTTCACCGATATTTTTCAATGTCATATATGTATCAGAAATGTCTGCTCCCTCCAGGCATGACAGCTTTAAAAAGCTATCCAGGTACATAGTCTCCAAATCGTGATCCTGAGAGATAATACCACAGATAAATCCTAAAAATCCATCGCTGTTTGTAAGTGGGAATTCATTGACATTAATGAGACGAATTTTGTTGTTTAACTCATACATATGCTGGGCACTCTTATCCAGATATACGACAGTGCCGTTGGCCCCCTTGATTGCTGCATTGGCCATATCTAACAGATGTTTGGTCTTGCCTTTACCTTTTTTTCCTGCAATAATCTGAACCATACCAATCTCCTCCTTGAGTTATATATGTTGTATAAAAAATCAATTAAGATTACTCTAATTATAGTATAAATTCATAGAAAGCGCAATCACTATTTGACGATTTTAGAAATTATATTTGTCATGTTATCATATAGGCCGGGACGGCTGTCTGATTTCAGTACAACAGATATATATTCCTTATCATTCTGGTCCCTGGTAGCCATGATGAGACAATAGCCGGCTGCGTTGGTAGTGCCTGTCTTTCCCCCGAATACGGTCAGGCCTTCCGGCGTCTCCCGCTCCCTTGTCATGAACCAGTTTCCGCCTTTCCATGTCTTGGTGACGGCCTGGCTGTCCTTGTCGTGGTAGTTGGCCGTATAGGATGTGGTACCCACAATCTGCCGGAATACCGGATATTTGAGGGCCTCATTGAAAATGAGATACAGGTCATAGGCCGTGGTATAATGGTCCGGATCGTTAAGCCCGTGAGGGTTTACAAAATGAGTTCCGGTGGCTCCCAGACTGGCAGCCTCCTGGTTCATCATATCAGCGAACTTGTCAATGCTGCCCGCAATGTGCACCGCGATTGCAGCGCCTGCGTCATTGCCCGAAGGAAGCATAAGCCCGTATAAAAGCTGTTCCAATGTCAGGGTATCGCCCGGTTCAATGCCGCACAGGGTTGCCCCGGATTCCGTGATAACAGCATCATCCGTCACAACTACCCGGGCGTTTAAATCGCCGTTTTTTATGGCTACCAGGGCGGTCATAACCTTGGTGATACTGGCCGGATACAGCCGTTCAAAGGCTTCCTTGCTGTAGAGTGTTTCCCTGTCGCTGACATCAAAAAGGGCAGCTGCCTCCGATGTCACATAATTTTCGTCAAAGCTGCCTTCATCCTCCACTACACATAAATCCGAAGCAAAACCGTCTGCATAGCGCACGGTCCGGGACAGGCTGTCCTCCATGACCGGGATTCGCTCTTCCAGGCTGTAGGGTTCCTTAATGCCTGAAAGACAGCCCGTGGTGGAAAGGGCGACAGCCCCCAGAAGAAGCGCACACAGAAAGCTGCGCGTCCGCACTGCCTTCATTACCTGACTACCTCTCGCCATTCCATATCGCCCCTGTCAAGCGCCTTGATGAGCAGTTCGGCAGATGCCAGATTGGTGGCAAGGGGAATGTTGTAGATATCACACAGGCGGACCACATCGTTTACATCCGGCTCATGTGATTTGGGATTCTGCGGGTCACGTAAAAAGATGACCAGATCCATCTCATTGTGCTCAATCTGAGCTGCCATCTGCTGCATTCCGCCCAGATGCCCTGCCAGATATTTGTGAATATTAAGATTAGCCACCTCTTCTATCAGGCGGCCGGTGGTACCTGTTGCATACAGTGTGTTCTTGCTGAGTATTCCTCTGTATGCGATGCAGAAATTCTGCATCAGTTTCTTTTTTGCGTCATGTGCAATCAAACCAATTGTCATATTAAATTAACCCTCCTTGGATTAGATATGTCTTGTTTCTCTCTGAAGCCCCACATTGAGCACCAGCCCTATTCCCATAAAAATACTGATTAAAGAACTGCTTCCGAAACTGATGAACGGAAGGGGAAGTCCTGTATTGGGAAAGATGCCTGTGGCAACAGCGATGTTGGCAAATGCCTGGAACGCAATCAGTGTTGCCATGCCCACACAGATAAGGCGGCCGGATAAATCCCTGGCCCGTGCAGCCATCATAAGACATTCATAAATTATTAATAAAAATAAGGCGATGACCACCACACAGCCGATGAAGCCCAGCTCCTCGCCGATCACGGCAAAGATGAAGTCCGTCTGCTCCTCTGACAGGAAATTACCATTCTTGACAGACGCTATGGTGGTGTTGAAAAGCCCTTTGCCCTTTAGCTGGCCTGAACCGATGGCAATGATGGAGTTGTTCTGCTGATAACGGGCCTCTCCGTACTGGTCCGGATAAAACCAGGCCAGGATACGTCCTGCCTGATAATCCTTTATGAATGGAATCATGCCGTGAAGCAGCAGGTAGACAAAGGTGGCCATTACGGGAATGGTAACAGCCAGGGTTCCTGCAATCCACTTATAGCTTATGCCGCTTGCAAATACGATTCCCAGTACCATTACCATAATTACAAGACAGGTAGACAGATTCGGCTGTTCAAAGATCAATGCCGCCGGAATGGCAAACAGTACGGCTGCTATGGCCACAGTGCTGACCTGATTAATCTTTTCCTGGTATTTCATGAAATACCAGGAAAAGGTTATGATAAGGCCTATCTTAACAAACTCTGATGGCTGAAGCTGGCCGATGGCCGGAACCTCAATCCAACGCCTGGCATTGTTCACCACATTGCCCCAAATCAGTACGGCCACAAGGCTTGCAATACACAGGCCGTATATGAGGGTACTGAAGTTCAGGATTTTGTGGTAATCCACCAGGGAAAGACCAATGGCCACAGCCAGTCCTATGAACACTCCTAAAAGCTGCTTATTGACTGCATCCGCGTTCATATTCGTAGCGCTGCGGATAACCAGCACGCCGATGACGTTGAGTACAATCATATAAAATATCAGCCGAAAATTAAAATGTCTGAAATCATAATCCAAAAACATATTTAATATAGCCCCTTGTTCGATATGGAACGAATCGGTATGTTGGCATGAAGCACAGGCAGTGTCCGGCAGCCGCCCTTTTGGGGACTGCCCTCTGTATCCATCTGTATCTGGACTTTGTCCTTTTCTATCTCCATATATTTGGAAATGGCGTGTATCACGTCATCTTTTATCATCAGTATCATCTCCGGTGAGCAGCCTGCCTTATCGGATACCAGCAAAAGCTTTAGCCGCATCTTAGCTGTCTCTCCGGAACGCCTGGTTTGAAACCCCTGGAACCATCTCACCTTGACACCATCCCTTCTATGCTCTCTTAAGTATTCCGCGCAGCCTGGCAAAAAAGGTTTCCGTCTCACCGGGATTTGTCATAGGTATGCTCTCTCCCAGTATCCTGCGGCAGATATCAAGATAAGCCTGTCCGGCCGTAGAGCCCAGTCCCACCAGAGGTTCTCCCTGGTTGGTGGAAATGACGATGTTCTCGTCATCGGGCACTGCTCCGATGATGTTTACTGCCAGAATGTCCGTCACATCGCTTAAAGACATCATGTCTCCCCTGCGGACCATGTCGGCCCGGATCCGGTTGACAATCAAGTCAATCTCGTCTATCTCCGCATGTTCCAGCAGCCCGATGATACGGTCTGCATCGCGGAGCGGGTCCATACAGAGGAAGGAAACACAGCAGAAAAAGATGCCAAACCCAATCGAGGTGGCCAGGGTAGTGGAGACGATCGAATCCGCCTCTTCTTTTTTGCCTTCGCCCAGTTTGCGGCCAACTAGCACACAGATACCCTGGGAGAGGACCGTCTCAAAGGATTGAAGGAGTACCAGAAGCGGGCTGACAATGCCCACAGCGGCCAAAGCGGCGTTGTTACCCAAAAAACCGATGTACATGGTGTCCACGGCGCTATACACCGACTTGGCGATCATAGTCAAGATTGCGGGGAGGGCCAATGTCCAAAAAGCTTTGGAGATTTTCATCTCCCCCAATATGTAAGATTCCCGATTTTCCATAGTCATAACCTGCGGGCGCCGCAGGAGGAAGTATCCCGTGCCGCGCCCATATCCTTTCTTTCTAGAATGAGTGGATGTAATTGCGTTGAACATTTGTTGAACAAAAAGGCGTAAAAAAATAGCTGAAACAGCTTTTTTGAACCCGCGTACAGGCACACTGTCCCCATGGGATGAGGTCTTAAGCCCACAAAAATACAAGGCGCGCCATGCAGGTGTTCTATGGTGCGCATCCTATTTTGTCTGTATATGCCCAGTTGATAGGGCATTGGCCAGCACTTCAGAGGCCGCTGCATATTGCCTTGCTGTAAAAAACCCCCGGCCTCAAGGGCGAGGGATTTTCCATAAGCTGACCTGATACCGAATCAGCCGCGCCCGCTTTTGGGGATCGCTCAAATGGGGGGGGACGATACCCACCAATTTGGCCATCAAGTGATTTATCATCAAGGCGATGATGGTGTCGGCGGCGCTTTCGTAATCCATTTCCCGGATTTCACCCGCTTCCGCCCGCTGTTTCAGCAGTTCAGGCAGCCAGCGGTACCGGTTTTTGAGGATGGAGTCGATCTCATCCCACGAGATAAATTCCCGGACTTCACCTTCCCGGAAGAAGATTTTGAAGATGTCCAGATTGTCTCGGAGGATTTCGGCGAAGTTGCGGTAGACCTGTTCCAATACAGTTTCCAGAGGGATGCCGTCAAAATTGTCCTCCAGACTGCGCTGGTGGATTTCCTCTAGTATCCGGCGGAAGCTCTCCTCCACAATCACCTGAAAAATCTCCTTTTTGCCGCCGGGGAAGTAGTGGTACAGAAGGCCGTCGGCAAGGCCCACACTGCGGTTGATGCTCCGCACTGGAGTGCCGGAAAAGCCCCTTTCGGCAAAGAGTTTCCGGGCGGAATCCAGCAGCTTTTGTTTGGTTTCTGCGGCCTGTTCCTGCCGCATAGTGGCTTTTTCAGCCCGTGCCAAGGGATCATCTCACTTTCATTATACGTTTGTTCAATGAATAGGATAGCACCGTTTTATCCCAGCGTCAAGGGGAAAGTTGCAAATTTTTCATCAGTGTTTTGTGCTTTCTTCCAAAAATTCCGTGAATATCCCGAAAATTTTCTGGAAAAGATGGGCTAGAATGGCGGGTTTCTTTTAAAATAGGATGTGGTTTCCGCTTGCAGCAGGATTATGGCCATTTGGAAAACTGTGCGGATACTCGACCTCACCCTGATTTCTATGGTACAATGATCGCAAAGCGATTATTGGGGAAGATTGGAAACCGTTGAACAAACAGGAGGGCATGCCATGGAGCAGTTTGACATAGTAGTAGTGGGCGGCGGCCCAGCAGGGGCGACCTTTGCCCGCATTGCCGGGGAAAACCGAAAAATCCTTCTGCTGGATCAAAACGGCCGTCCCAAGCCTTGCGGCGGCCTGCTCTCCCCAGACGCCCAAAAGGCATTGGCCCGGTTTGAAATCACATTGCCCAAGGAAATCCTGGTGGACCCGCAAATCTTCGCCGTCAAAACCATCGACCTGGCCACCTGGAAGGAGCGCCATTACCAGCGGATGTACATCAATCTGGATCGGGAGAAATTTGACCTCTGGCTTCGGTCCATTCTGCCCCCAGGGGTGGAACAGGTCTGCGGCCGGTGTTGTTCCATCCGGCGGCAGGGAGGGGGCTTCCTAGTGGGCTATTCTGCCGGGGGAAGCCTCCACACCGTGTTTGCCAAGCAGTTGGTGGGGGCAGACGGCGCGGGTTCCGTAGTGCGAAGCCAGTGCTTCGGGCCGCTGAAAACCCGGCGGTATGTGGCCATCCAGCAGTGGTTTTTGGCCAAGGATGTGGCAACCCGTCCTTTTTATTCCTGTATCTTTGACCCGGAAACTACCGACTGCTGCGCCTGGACCATCCACAAGGATGAGTACCTGATCTACGGCGGTGCCTTTGCCCCCAAAAGCTGTCGCGCTCAATTTGAACGGCAGAAAGAGAAACTGCGGCAGTATGGCTTCCCCTTTGGGGAGCCAGTCAAGACCGAAGCCTGCCTGGTGCTCCGTCCCAAAAGCCCCAAGAGCTTCTGTTGCGGCGGGGATGGGGTGTTCCTCATTGGGGAGGCAGCCGGATTTATCAGCCCCAGTTCGCTGGAAGGGATCAGCTCCGCCATCAACAGCGCCGTGGCCCTTTGTGAAAGCTTAGGGGAACCTGACCCCCATCGGGCCTACTTCCAAAAAACCCGAAGCCTGCGGTGGAAGCTGCTCCTCAAAAACATCAAGTGCCTGGGGATGTACCAGCCTTTTTTTCGCAGTCTGGTGATGGCCTCCGGGATCACCAGCATCCGGCTTTTTGGAGAGGGAAAAGCCCGCTGACCAGTTGGCGCATGAGCGGGCACCCAGAATACCGCCGTGTGCAGACCGTGGGG
>OGZT01000496.1_pt1 | contig 31148 bp, 26 predicted proteins | sample 1576891 | NCBI WGS metagenome assembly OGZT01 (sample SAMEA3541521, study PRJEB24748) | human gut metagenome | biome: human gut; feature: human-associated habitat; material: faeces | place: China | collected 2012 | reverse complement strand
TACAGTTTATCATATCAACAGACGGCAATATTACAAATGCTAAAATTGTACGAGGTGTTCATCCTAAATTTGACAAAGAAGCGTTACGTGTAGTCAAACTCATGCCAAAATGGAAGCCCGGTACCCAAAAAGGAAAACCAGTAGCCATGGAATACACAATACCTGTCAGTTTCAGATATCAATAGTTATATTCAAAGTATGAAAACATTTCTCCAACTGGTCGCTCAAGACCTTCATAGCAAAATAGGAAACGATTTATCGCGTGTAGCAATCGTTTTCCCCAACAAACGTGCCAGTTTGTTCTTCAACGAACATTTGGCTTCACAATCCGATCATCCTATCTGGTCTCCTGCTTATGTCAGCATTAGCGAATTGTTCCAGCAACTGTCCGATCAGAAACTGGGAGATCCCATCCGCTTGGTGTGTGAGTTGTATAAGATTTTTCGTGAGGAAACAAAAAGTGAAGAATCTCTGGACGACTTCTACTTTTGGGGGGAACTACTTATCAGTGACTTTGATGATGTAGACAAAAATCTTGTAGATGCAGATAAACTCTTTACCAATCTGCAGGATCTGAAAAATATTATGGATGATTTCGACTTTCTGGATAAAGAACAGGAGGATGCTATTCGTCAATTTTTCCAGAACTTCTCCATAGAAAAACATACCAAACTGAAAGAGAAATTTATTTCTCTTTGGGACAAGCTTGGGGACATTTATCGGAGCTACCGTTCACAACTTGCCTCTTTAGGTATTGCTTACGAAGGAATGCTCTACCGTAATGTCATTGAAGCACTTGATACGAATGCTTTGCGGTATGACAAATATGTATTCGTAGGTTTTAATGTGCTCAACAAAGTGGAAACCCGCTTCTTCTCCCTACTGCAAGAGGCAGGTAAAGCACTTTTCTATTGGGACTATGATTTGTTTTACACCCGTCTGCCCCAGCAAAGACATGAAGCAGGCGAGTTTATTCTTCGTAATCTGGAGAAGTTTCCGAATGAACTTCCCGAAACTGTATTCGATTGTCTGCGTCATCCCAAGAAAGTACGTTTCATCTCTTCTCCCACAGAAAATGCCCAGGCACGCTATCTTCCGGAATGGGTCAGAGATACATTGTTAAACAAAGATCTTCAAGAAAAGCCTTGCGAAGAAAAAGAAAACGCAGTAGTACTTTGCAATGAATCTTTATTACTTCCTGTCCTGCACTCTATTCCGTCAGAAGTAAAAAGCGTCAATATCACTATGGGATTCCCATTGGCACAGACCCCGGTTTATAGTTTTATCAATGCTGTCGTTGAGTTGCAAACAACCGGTTATCATTCTGAGACTGGTCGTTACAGCTATGACACCGTACAGGCCGTACTAAAGCATCCCTATACCCGCCAAATCTCTCTCAAAGCCGAACCACTGGAACGTGAACTGACAAAGACCAACCGTTTCTATCCTCTGCCTACAGAACTGAAGCAGGATGATTTTCTATCACTGCTCTTCACCCCAAGAAGTGGTATCCGGGCAATCTGTCTTTACATTACAGAGTTACTGAAAGAAGTATCCACCCTCTATCGCCAGGAATCGGAGCAGGATGATATTTTTAATCAACTCTATCGTGAGTCATTGTTCAAGAGCTACACAATGGTAAATCGCCTGCTCAACCTGATTGAGAACGGAGAGTTACAAATACGTATCGATACTTTGAAGCACCTGCTTAGCCGTATCCTGAATGCAGCTAACATCCCATTCCACGGTGAACCGGCTATCGGCATGCAGGTAATGGGAGTACTCGAAACCCGTAATCTCGACTTCCGTAATCTCATCATACTTTCGCTCAACGAAGGGCAATTACCTAAGTCCAGCGGTGAATCTTCCTTCATCCCTTACAATCTCCGTAAGGCTTTTGGTATGACAACCATTGAACACAAGAATGCAGTATATGCTTATTACTTCTATCGCCTTATACAGCGGGCAGAGAATGTAACATTGGTATATAACACCTCGTCAGACGGCCTGAACCGCGGAGAATGGTCACGTTTTATGTTACAATTCCTTGTAGAATGGCCACACGACATCAGCCGGGAATTTCTTGAAGCCGGTCAGTCACCACAAAGCAGCCGTGATATCTGTATTGAAAAAACACCGGAAATATTGAATCGCCTCCGCAATACATACAACTTCGAATCTAATCCCAAAGCATTTGCTCTCTCTCCATCGGCGCTCAATGCCTATCTGGATTGTCGCCTGCGTTTTTATTATCGCTATGTAGCCGGGCTAAAAACTCCCGATGAGGTAAGTGCGGAAATAGACTCAGCCCTGTTTGGTACCATTTTCCACCGTTCAGCGGAACTTGCTTACGGTGATTTAAGTGCTAACGGCAAAGAGATAAGAAAAGAAGATTTAGAACGCCTTCTACGTGATGACGTTCGTTTGCAAGGATACGTAGATCGTGCCTTCAAAGAAGAATTCTTCCATGTTGATCTCAACGAACGACCGGAATACAATGGAGTGCAATTAATAAACTCCAAGGTAATAGGCTCATATCTTCGGCAACTGTTACGCAATGACCTGCAATATACACCTTTTTCTATGGTAGGTATGGAAAAGAAGGTACAGGAAGAAGTGACAGTAAATACTCCTGAAAGCCCGATAAAGATACGGATAGGCGGAACCATCGACCGCATGGATTGCAAAGGTGATACACTTCGTATTGTTGATTACAAAACAGGAGGAAGCCCCAAAACACCAACAAACATTGAACAACTGTTCACTCCCGCCGAAGGAAGACCGAATTATATCTTTCAGACCTTTTTGTATGCAGCCATCATGAGCAGGCAGCAATCCCTAAAAGTAGCTCCTGCCCTACTCTATATTCATCGGGCTGCTAATGAAAGCTATTCTCCCGTTATCGAAATGGGTGAACCTCGGAAGCCAAAGATACCAGTCAATAACTTTGCCTTCTTTGAAGACGAATTCCGGGAACGGTTACAAACTCTGTTGGAAGAAATCTTTGGGAATGAAACGCCCTTTATCCAAACAGAAAACACGAAAGTCTGCGAATATTGCGACTTCCGTGCTTTGTGTAAAAGGTAAATCATCGTTTTATTTTCCTGCTTCTCCTATTTTGAAAGAGACAACTATATCCCCTTTCTGTAACCGCCCAATCAGTATTGTGGCAGGATGTACTGGAAGGGGAATTGATTCTTCCATATCAGAAAGAGCTTGATTATACACTTCAACTCCAGAAGGATCATATAATGAAAGACGATATCCATCTCCGTCTTTTACAATCAGCTGATTATCGATAATCGAATAAGTAGGCGCAGAAAGAACCGCCTCTTCTATTCCATCGGGAAAATCCGAACAGTCATAGATCATTTCATCTCCCGTATAACAGCGTAACAACTTATACTGCGGAGCATCCAGATGATAACCGGAATTGTCTAAATAAAGTAATAAATTCAATGAACCAACATCTTCCAGCCACACGTGCTTAATATCTCCCTCTAACACAACACGTTTCAGTGATTTCCCCATACATTGTATCATGTCTGCCTGTATCACTTTATAAGGACTATATCCGGAAGGTTCGTAATATACTTCTGTACTATAAAGCCATGTACAAAGATAAACTTGCTTACCGACAGAATGATTAAAGTTATAGAGAGAATAATCATAAGCCAAAGTAAGGCCGCTTCGACTATTAAAAGTCCAATAAATTACTCCATTCACATCATATAAATAACCACCATCATAACGATACCCATTTTTATAAACCGGATAACTTGGATAGTTATTTATTACCTGAGGCTCTCCAATTGTAAATTTGTCAATGCTATTTGATGGAGTCTGGATTTCCCAAGTCTTACCTACCTTAAGAAAAGTAGACTTATAATTAGGATCAACGACCTGGCCACTATGATAAAGAGCAGATTTATCCGAAGCAAGTACTTGTACAAGGCTTGTACTCGTATTACTACCATCAGTTGGAATCGCTAAATCAGCGCCCCAAAAACCTAATGTACTCCCAATACCTTCAATCCAAATATCTCCATTACTATAATTAGAGCTGATTTCCATCACTTTCCGTCCACTTTCAAAGTAAACATTCTCCACTGTCAATGTTACAATATTACCAGGAAAACCTAAATCAGACAAATTACCTCCAGTATTCCAAGGTATAACGTATGATTCAATCTTGTCTCCTTTTTCTTTAGAGAAATCATACAATAGTAATCTCTCCGGATCATTTGTATATTCCTGAAACGGATAATACCACACTTTACGATCTTCTTCCAGAAAGGCTCCAATTAACGCCTCATTCATATACAGTTTCTTGCAGTTTTCACCTCCGAGTAGCGTGTCTCCTCCTAATTCATAAAAGCAATCGACATTTACATACTTACCACGCCAACCTCCATAGCTGAAATAATTTGTTTTCCATTGTGTACCAGTCTGTGAGAATTCCGTTTGAGCCCGCATATAAACAGGATACATACAACACAAAAACAATAATAGAACAGCAGTATTTTTCATAATATCAATATTTTGGTTGAACAATTCCCAAAGGTAATAATAAAGAACTAAGACGTTATATCTTAACAAAGAAATTATTCAAAAATTATGCTTTAGACAACGAGGCCATCACCAACCGGATATCTGCATACGACACGTCATCGCCTAAGCCTGCTTTTATAAGCGTAATGCTTTGGGCATCGGCGTGTTGTTTCAAATACTGTGTTATTTTATTAACCTTCTCTTGTGGAACCAGATCATTAATTCTAATTACTCCCGAACGTACATAATGTTCCAGATGTCCGGCTATCGTACCGGTTACCAATTCACGGGCCTTAGCGATCTCCTCAATGTTCATACCTTGACGGAACATAGAGAAGCTCACCTCTTTCGTATCTTGCTTAGGAGTTTTAACTATTACTGTTGCATCCGGCTTTGTGGTAACTATCTCCTCTTTTATCTTTTTCTTAGAGGGCTCTGGCATCTCAGGACGTTCCACATTGTTCTCTTTCACATAGTTATTTACCATATTCAGTAATACATCCCCATATTTCTCGGCGCCCTTCTTTCCAAAATAAGGAATACGAACCAGAGAGGGCACATCCACCGGCAACAAATTGACAATACCCAATATGGCTTTCTGTTGGATAATTGTATACACAGGAACTCCTGCCTGTGCGGCTTCTGAGTTTCGCCAGGCTATCAATTGTTTATAGAGCTCAGGATGAAGAATATCGGTAGGAACTTCTATCTTATCGGCTCTCTGTCCTCCTCTCTCCCTCTTTCCTTCTCCTCTCTCTCGTCTCCCCTCACCATTCTCTTCTGTGATCGTCAATATAGCTTTCTGTTTCAAATAGGTTGATACGGAAAAGCCATGTTCCTCCGTTGAGAGCAGAGTTCCCTTTTTTACATGCAATGCCACCCGCAACACACCTAAAGCCTCGGTGATTTTCTTCTTTACCTCTTTATTATCTGTCTGTACTTTGGTTTCAGAGACCAAAGGAAAGACTATCTCCTCCAATTTTTCTCTAAAATAACGGGCACCGGATATTAAACGGCTCTGTAATTGCCGATCACCCACATAATCATCTGTCGCATTCACCAATTCTGTATACTGTAATCGAAAAGTATCTCCTACCTTCGTTATGTTTGCCTTATATAACTCATAAGTTTCTTTATATCGTTCCAACAACTTGGGATAAAGACGATAAAGATGTTCATCCAACAAGCGAAGTACCAATGCAAAATGCCGTTCCAACGAATGAAAGTCAAACTGCTCGCAAAGTAATTCATAAAAATACTGGCGTTGCAACTTATTCAACTTCTGCCGATCCGGAGACAACGCTTCTACCTCACGGGTAAAGTGATCAATTGTATCATCACTGATTATTGCCTCTTGTCTAAGCGGAGAACCCAACACCAACCCCTCCAGGCTTTTACAACGACTCAATGCCACATACACTTGTCCATGAGCAAAGGAAGCATTCGCATCAATGATAGCCCGCTCAAAAGTAAGCCCCTGGCTCTTATGGATAGTGATGGCCCATGCCAAACGAACAGGATACTGCCGGAAACGTCCCTCTACCTCTTCTGTTATCTCTTTCGTTACGGGGTTCAAGGTATATTTACTATTTGTCCACTCCTCAGTCTCTAAAAGAAAGGATTCTGCATCTCCATTACCACGCACCCTAATGCCATCTTTACATACGTCTGTCACCAACCCGATCTTACCATTATAAAACCGATGTTCACCCGAAGAATCATTCTTGATAAACATAATCTGGGCCCCTTTCTTCACCGTCAATATTTCATCGGCAGGATAAGCAGACTCAGGGAATGTACCTTCCATCTTTGCACGAAAACGATAAGACTGTCCCGGCAACGCTGTCAGCTGGCGGTCATTATACTGCTGAGCCTGATAATTATGAGTAGTCAAACGGATATAACCCTCTTCTTCCCTGGGACGAAAACCGGGAAGATAACGTTTGTTGAGTTCGGCAAGTACCGACTCATCCGCTGTATTCTCCCGTATCTTATTCAAAAGATTCAAAAAAGTGGTATCACTCTGACGATATACTTTTTTCAATTCAATCGTGACATATTCTGTCTCTTTCAACGTGCGGCTACCAAAAAAGAAAGCAGTATCATAATACGGACTCAACAATTGCCAGTCTTCTTCTTTCACCACAGGAGCCAACTGCTGTAAGTCTCCGATCATCAGGATTTGTACACCGCCAAAAGGTTTATGGCGGTCACGATATTGCCGCAGTACTGCATCGATAGCATCCAGCAGATCAGCACGTACCATACTGACTTCATCAATCACCAAGAGATCCAGGCTACGTATAATGTTGATCTTCTCTTTTCCGAATTTATGAAAAGTTTGTGCCGACATAAACTTTGTATCGGGCACATAAGGTGCAAAAGGAAGCTGGAAGAAAGAGTGTATTGTCACTCCACCGGCATTGATAGCAGCAATCCCGGTAGGCGCTACAACTACCATACGTTTGGGCGATTTTGCTTTCAACTCTCTGAGAAATGTAGTCTTTCCGGTTCCGGCTTTTCCGGTAAGAAACAGGTGGGTACCAGTATTTTCTATAAACTGCCAGGCAAGTTGTATTTCGAAATTGGTTTCCATGTATATAGTTTTTCCGTCAAAGATACTGAAATTTACAGTACCCCTGCCCCTACAGTAAGAAAATATTAATATAAATGAAACAGGAATGTAATACAGTATGCAATTTCATTTCACAAAGCTATCCCTATCTTTGCAGACATCATTTATAAAACACAATTCTTATGGACTTTATTCAGTTTATTATCGATTTCATTTTACATATCGATGTCCATTTAGCAGAACTTATAGCTCAATATGGAATATGGGTATATGCTATCTTATTCCTGATTATCTTTTGTGAAACAGGGTTAGTTGTTACTCCGTTCCTTCCGGGTGACTCACTACTATTTGTAGCCGGTGCACTGGGCTCACTCCCTACAAATAATATTAATGTACATATAATGGCACTGGCATTAATACTGGCAGCCATCCTTGGAGATTCGTCCAACTATCTGATAGGACGATTCTTCGGAGAGAAATTATTCAGTAACCGGGACTCCAAAATATTCAAACAAAGTTATCTGGAAAAGACACATGGCTTCTACGAGAAATACGGAGGAAAAACAATTATATTAGCCCGTTTTGTACCAATAGTACGTACCTTCGCTCCTTTTGTGGCAGGTATGGGACATATGAACTATAGGCATTTTTCTGTCTTTAATGTAACCGGAGGTATAATATGGGTAGTAATCTTCATCTATGCAGGCTATTTCTTCGGTGGCCTGCCTTTTGTTCAGGAAAACCTGAAATTACTCATTTTAGGGATTATTGTAGTATCCGTACTCCCAGGAGTTATTGAAGTAATAAGAAACAAGAGAAGTAAATAAAAAGCCTATTGACAAAAATAAAGAGCAATGTAACACAATCACATTGCTCTTTATTTTTATCAATCAGTCTCTTTTACTATTTCATCGATCCACCTATAATATCCAGCAGTTCATTCGTAATAGCTTGCTGGCGTCCCTTATTATATTGCTTCGTCAGATCCTGAATCAGTTCATTTGCATTGTCCGTAGCCACCTGCATTGCCAACGTACGCGCAGCATGTTCAGATGCATTAGAGTCCATTGCAGCCGTAAAGAGTTTCTGTTTCAATACCTTCGGAATAAGATCAGCTATAAATTGCTCTCTCGAAGGTTCTACGATATAATCCTTTACCACTTTATCTTCCTCTATATCTTCTTCATGCTCTTCCTCTACTTGCGTCAGATCAATAGGCAAATAACGTTCCCGAAGCAACTCCTGCACTCCCATCGACTTAAAATGATGATAGATCAACTCTACCCGGTCTATCTCTTTGGATACAAAAAGTTCCATCAGGTGTTCGGCCAGTGCAGCTGCTTCATGATAAGTCGGTTTATCCGCTAACTGCTGATAACTTCCTTTGGGAACAAACCCCATCTTCTTCACAGCCTCTTCTACCTTGCGTCCAACCGGATAAATAAAAATATTATCTTGTCCCAGTTTACGATATTCGCCAACTGTATGTAGAAACATTTTAATAACATTGGCATTGAAAGCTCCACACAACGAACTATTGGATGAGAACATGACAATAGCTACGCGTTTTACCTCTCTTCCTTGGATGTAAGGCGATTCTATCGAAAGTTCGCCACTAAGAAAGTTGCGCAAAATCTTATTCATCTGCCTTTGATAAGGCAACATATTTTCAATGGCTCCCTGTGCTTTATGCAATTTGGCAGAAGCCACCATCTTCATTGCTGAAGTGATCTTTCGTGTACTCTGTACCGAATTTATTCTGGTTTTTACTTCTTTAAGTGAAGCCATATTCTTTAGTAGTTAGAAGTTAGTAGTAAATAGTTAGTGAGAAGTAGTTAAGTAGTTAAGTAGTCTAGTAGTAAGTAGCAGATAGTTTAGCGTTAAATACCGCAGTAGTATCCTACTTACTACTTAACTACTTGACTACTTAACTACTGAATAAATTGTTTAGCCACCATCTCTGCTGTTTCCCTGATACCTTTCTCTACATTTTCATCAATGACACCTGTTTTGAGTACATCAAGTACATCTGCCTGATGATTAATGGCAAGGCTCTCCTGAAAACTACGTTCAAAATCTTCTACCTTATCAAGAGGAACATTACGCAACAACCCATGAACACCGCAATACAAAATCGCAATTTGTTTCTCTACCGGCATCGGACTATACTGCGGCTGCACAAGCAAACGGGTGTTCTTCTGTCCCTTATCGATAATATGAGCAGTCACAGGATCCATATCGCCACTAAACTTCGTAAACGCTTCCAACTCCCGGTATTGTGCCTGGTCAATCTTCAATGTACCAGCCACCTTCTTCATGGCTTTAATCTGTGCATTACCTCCTACACGCGATACAGAAATACCTACATTGATAGCCGGACGATTACCTTGGTTAAACAGATCAGTATCAAGGAAAATCTGTCCGTCGGTAATTGAAATCACATTAGTAGGAATATAAGCAGATACGTCACCGGCTTGCGTCTCGATAATCGGTAACGCAGTCAAAGACCCACCCCCTTTTACCAATCCTTTCAAACTATCAGGAAGATCGTTCATTTCGCGGGCTACTTCCTCCTGATTAATAATCTTGGCAGCACGCTCCAATAAACGTGAATGCAGATAGAAGATATCCCCCGGATAAGCTTCACGACCAGACGGACGACGAAGAATCAGAGAAACTTCACGATAAGCAACCGCCTGTTTGGAAAGGTCATCATAAACCACCAATGCATCCCGACCGGTATCACGGAAATACTCCCCGATAGCAGCACCGGAGAATGGTGAGAAATATTGCAAGGCAGCAGGATCACCAGCCGTAGCAGCAACTACAATCGTGTAATCCATTGCACCATATTCACGCAAAGTATTCACGATAGAAGCAACCGTAGAACCTTTCTGCCCGATAGCAACATAGATACAATATACAGGTTTACCGGCCAGATAATTATCACGCTGGTTGATTATAGTATCAATAGCAATGGCTGTTTTACCAGTTTGACGGTCTCCAATAATCAACTCACGTTGCCCACGACCGATAGGGATCATAGCATCAACTGCTTTCAGCCCGGTCTGCAACGGTTGATTTACCGGCTGACGAAAAATAACTCCCGGCGCTTTACGCTCCAGTGGCATTTCATACAACTGTCCTCCAATCGTACCTTTACCATCCAATGGTTCCCCCAACGGATCAATAACACGCCCCAACATGCCTTCTCCTACACGGATAGAAGCAATACGTTTGGTACGTTTGACGATATAGCCCTCTTTGATTCTATCTGTAGGGCCTAATAACACAGCACCTACATTGTCTTCTTCCAGATTCATCACAATGGCTTTAATACCATTGGCAAACTCCAGCAATTCATTCGCTTCGGCATTGCGCAACCCATAGATACGCGCCACACCATCACTGACCTGCAACACGGTACCTATCTCATCAAGTTGCACACGTGTATCAATGCCTTCAAGCTGACGGCGCAGGATATCGGAGACTTCGCTTACTTTTATATTTTCAGACATAACTTTGATTTACGATTTATTCCCTACGGTCATGACCATTATCTGATCTTTAACACATAGGAACGTTAACGATTTACGATTTACGATTAATATTAGTCCGATTCATGATCTTACAATCTAAACACAAAGTATTCTCAATCGTAAATCGTAAATCGTCCAATCGTAAATCCCTATACGATTCTTCTGTTCTTATCAATAAATTGTTGTTTCACTCGTTTCAGCTGGGTAGTTATACTGGCATCAAGACGATAATCATTGACATCGAATATAAAACCACCTTCAATAGACGGGTCTACCACGGTTTCCAGTTCCATCCGGGCATGAAGAATCATCCCCGCAGAGTTACGTATCCGTTCTTCTGTCTCTTTGTTGACCGCTACTGCCGTAGTAAGTCTACCCACTCCAATGTGTTTCAACTTCCGGTATAAATCCAGAAAAGATAAACAGATAAACTGCAGAAACTGTTCCCTATTGTTTTTCAATACCAAAGTGATGAAACGTGAAAACTCACGGCTTACATTTTTATCACCGGTAGCTGCCGTACAAATCAATGAATACTTCTCCCGAATGTTCAAAACAGGATTTGCCAAAGCTTCCCTCAGACGGGGAACCGCACTGAGGCTCTTCGACAACATTTTCATTTCTTTGTAAAGCACGTCTTCCGTATGCTTTTCCTTCGCATATTCAATCAGTGCTTTGGCATAACGCATTGAAACAATTCCTATATCCATACTCTTTCACTTAATTCTTACTGTCCAACACTTCATCCAGCATCCGGTCTATCATAGCCATCTGCTCACTATCTTCATTCAGATTTTTACGGATCACCTTTTCGGCAATATCTACTGAAAGTAAAGCTACCTGGCGACGAATGTCACGAATAGCTTCCTCCTTTTCAATCTGAATCTGCTTCTTCACCTCATCCAATTCTTTCTGAGCTGCGGCTTCTGCTTTTTTGCGGGCCTCGTGAATTATTTTATCACGCTCCTGCATGGCCTCTTTCAAGATACGTCCCTGCTCCTTGTTAGCGGCAACCACAAGTGCTTCACCCTGTTCTTTGAGTTTAGCCAACTGGGCATTCGCTTCCCTTGCCACCTCCAAAGACTGGTCGATGTATGTTTTACGGCCATCCACCATCTTGACGATAATAGGAAAGCCATATTTTGCCAATACAACGAACACAATCCCAAACGAGAGGAGCATCCAGAATAACAGGCCACTATCGGGTAATAACAATGACATAAATTTATTTACAATTTATTCCCTACGGTCATGACCATTATCTGACCTTTAACACATAGGTACGTTGACGATTTACAATTTACGATTTAATACTCTCTACTCTTCTATTTACAAGATACAACTTACAAATCACCAATCGCCAACGCCATAACCGCATGGCAAATTGTAAATTGTAATTTGTCTAATTGTAAATTACAAGAAGAATACCAACAGACAAACAACTACTGCCAACAAAGCCACACCTTCTATCAGCGCAGCAGCAATAATCATATTCATACGAATATCGCCTGAAGCTTCCGGTTGACGGGCAATAGCTTCCATTGCCGAACCACCGATTTTACCAATACCCAAACCTGCACCGATAACGGCAAGACCAGCTCCAATTGCTGCTCCCAATTTTCCGATAGCAGCACCTGCGGCTGCTTGTAATAAGACTGATAGTAACATAATTTTCAGTTTTAAAATGGTTTATATTATTAATTTAAAATTCAGATTAGTCAAACTCACTTTTATTCAGTAGCTTCTTCCGACTTTCCACCCTCTTGCGCCAGTCCGATAAACACAGCAGACAACATGGTAAATACATAAGCCTGAATAAAAGCCACCAACAACTCAAGTGCATTCATAAATATATTGAACAACACAGAAGCAACAGTCAACGTACCGTTCAAAGCAGGCCCCATACTTGCCGAGATAAAGATAAGACAAGTCAATACCAACATCGCCATATGTCCCGAAAGCATATTTGCAAACAGACGGATCATCAAAGCAAATGGTTTGGTAAATACACCGAAAAACTCAATAAACGGCATCATCGGTATAGGCACTTTCAACCACCAGGGTACATCAGGCCAAAAAATATCTTTCCAGTAATGTTTGGATCCGAAGATATTTACAGCAAGGAAAGTACAGATAGCCAGCACCATTGTTATGGCAATATTACCTGTTACATTTGCTCCTCCGGGAAAGAAAGGTATCAATCCCATAATATTATTAATGAAAATAAAGAAGAAAGCTGTCAATAAATAAGGAGCAAATTTTTTATAATTAGGACCTACACAACTCTTTATTACATCATCATGTATCATCATGATAAACATCTCCATAAAGCCTACAAAACCACCTGGTGCCGCTGCACCCTGTTCACGTTTACGATACCAATGTGCCACACCCAAAATAATGATCAACAACAGAGCACTGTTTATCAACAATGACAAAGTAACTTTAGTAATAGAAATATCCCATGGACGTATTTCCTCACCAGCTGCATCATGTTCTATTATTTTGCCCTCATAGCGGCTTCCTGCGGGAGCAATAGAAAATCCTTCGTAGGTTCCTCCATTCTCTTCTAACCGTGAAGACAAAAATGAATGCCAGCCACTATTAGAACTGTATACAATCACAGGCAATGGAATTGTAATGTGAGTATCCCCCCACGTAGTGATATGCCACTCATAGGAGTCTCCGATATGGCCAAAGACTATGCTCTTCACATCAACTGTGTTCTCCTTTTGCTCCTGAGGGGTAATATCATCTTCCTGCGCCACTGCAGGAGAAGCAATCAGCAACCCAAGTATGAGGAGTAATCCTGTGAATATGTTATGCAACTGTTTCATTTTTTGTTTTATTTTTCTTTTGTCGTTTCTTATTCAGTTCATAACCGGCAAAGAAACTTGTCTCAAATATCAAATACAGCAGATAGTACACTATAAAAGTAAGCATAAATGCCACTGCCTCTTCTCTAACTACCATACAATAAACAACAAGCACTATAACAGATAAAATCATTTTAAGCACTTTCATAGCCAAATGCAGCAGCAATATCTTGTCCGGAGCAAACCTCCTGCAAGCATCGAACATATAAATATTAAATACTCCAAAAATATAGAAGTATATCGGAATTAACGGATATCCTCCAAAATAATGTTCGGGCACCAAAGAGAAGTAAGTCACACCACCCACCCCACTCAATAAGAGAGTAAGGATCGTAAGATAGAGCAAATACTTACGCTTCGTTAAACTAATGTTCATCTTATTATATCGCTGTGTTTTTCTGTTAATCTTATTTTTGTCTTGTCAGGAGATGCACACAGAAACCGTTTCATCACTCATCTCTACAAAACCACCTTCTATATCAAGCGTACACTCTTCATTATCCTCCATCACATAACTCAGTTTTCCTTCCTTTAAAGAAGAGACAATCGGAGCATGCTGTGGCAGAATAGTGAACGAACCTATAACTCCGGGCAGCGTCACGCTATTCACTTCCCCATTATATATCTCTTTTTCCGGAGAAACAATACTCAAATGCAGCCTTTTCATTAACTATTATTTTTTAATTATTTATTTGCCTGTTCAAGCAACTGCTTACCCTTCTCAATAGCTTCTTCTATCGTACCTACGTTCAAGAAAGCCTGTTCCGGCAAATTATCAACTTCACCATCCAGAATCATACGGAATCCCTTTATCGTATCTTCTATAGAGACCATCACTCCCGGCACTCCTGTAAACTGCTCAGCTACAGCAAAAGGTTGCGACAGGAATCTCTGTACACGACGCGCACGGTTTACAATTGTACGGTCTTCATCCGAAAGTTCCTCCATACCCAAAATAGAGATAATATCCTGTAATTCCTTATTACGCTGAAGAATCTGTTTTACCCTTTGAGCCACCTCATAATGTTCCTGCCCTACGATATGCGGATCAAGAATACGAGAAGTAGATGCCAACGGATCTACGGCCGGATAAATACCCAATTCCGTAATTTTACGGTCGAGTACGGTTGTTGCATCCAGATGCGTAAAAGTTGTTGCCGGTGCCGGGTCAGTCAAGTCATCAGCCGGTACATATACAGCCTGTACAGAAGTAATAGAACCATATCGGGTTGAAGTAATACGTTCCTGCATAGCTCCCATTTCCGTAGCCAAAGTCGGCTGATAACCTACCGCCGAAGGCATACGTCCCAACAATGCTGATACTTCAGAACCTGCTTGTGTAAAACGGAAAATATTATCAATAAAGAACAGAATATCCTTCGGACCTTCATCTCCCGAATGCATATCACGGAAAGACTCAGCTACTGTAAGTCCCGATAAAGCCACTGAAGCACGTGCTCCTGGCGGTTCATTCATCTGACCGAACACCAGAGATACCTGAGATTTCTCCACTTCTTCATAGTCCACCTTCGAAAGATCCCAATGCCCCTTCTCCATGCTTTCCTTAAAAGCTTCTCCATAGCGTATAACTCCGGACTCAATCATCTCACGAAGCAAGTCATTCCCCTCACGCGTACGCTCTCCTACTCCGGCAAAAACAGAGAATCCGTTATGCTTTTTAGCAATATTATTGATTAGCTCCTGAATAAGCACCGTTTTACCTACACCAGCACCACCAAACAAACCAATCTTACCACCTTTTGAATAAGGCTCCAGCAAGTCGATTACTTTGATACCTGTATAGAGTACTTCCTGTACAGTTGTTAAATCTTCAAATTTAGGGGGATCACGGTGAATAGAATAGGCTCCTTTACGGCTGAGTTCTCTCATACCATCAATAGAGTCGCCAACGACATTCATAAGTCGTCCTTTAATTTGCTCACCTACCGGCATAGTAATAGGGCCACCTGTCGGATATACTTTCATACCACGTTGCAGTCCGTCTGTGCTATCCATTGCAACGGTTCTTACCGTATTTTCACCAATGTGTTGCTGCACCTCTACAATCAGAATTTTGCCATTCGGTCTTCTTATCTCCAATGCGTCGTGTATACTTGGCAACACAATCTCAGCTTCCGTAGTTTCAAAGTACACATCAACCACAGGCCCGATTACCTGAGAGATATGTCCGATAATCTGTGACATAAGCAATCTTTTTATATATTATTTTCTAAACTTCGTAGTATAGTAAGCCGCGTTTTTACCAACTTTACTATAAACATAACATCTGAGTTTTTCTTTTGTTCACTAACGTACACAAACAAGTAGTTAGACAAACAACTTTGCAAATGTAGAAACAAATGTGACTCATTATTCTGATTTGCTTTTTTTTTGTTTTAGATAACATTCGTTAGTCTAAAAAATCCTACTTTTTGACCTAAATTCACAGTAAAACAGAAGTATTATAATCAAATTATCATTCAGAGATTTATTTCATCAAAAAAAACGTTTTCATATAAAAGAGTTTTTTCCTTTCTACGACGGAGTCAACAGATTAGGTTAAAAGAGAAAAAGTAAAATAGACAACGAGTTTCGTGTCCGAACACGTAATAATTCTATGTATAATGCCGATCACACAAGAAATACAACAACAATAGAGTCCCCAAAAGGCTATATTAATTTTTGCAAATAATAAAAAAATCTCCCGGCAGATTCTTTTTACAGATCTACCGGGAGATTACTTTATTCTATAATGTAGAATGGAGTTACTACATCCCTACAATCACTTCTACTACCCTTCTGATATCATCATCGGTCAACGTAGGTCCCGAAGGCAGACACAAACCGATATCAAACAAATGCTCACTCGTACCGTTTCCATAAAAAGGAGCATCCTTAAATACCGGTTGCAGATGCATCGGCTTCCACAACGGACGGGTCTCTATATTCTCTGTATCCAGCTTCAGACGAATATCCTCACGGGTTTTACCTGCTATCGAAGGATCAACCAGGATACAAGTCAACCAAAAGTTAGAATTGAAATTATTGTCTGGGTTTTCCATAACAGTTATCCCATCTATATTCTTAAAGAGCTCTGTATACAAAGCATGAATCGCCCGTCTGCGTGCCACATGTTCCTCCAGCACAAACATCTGTCCACGGCCAATACCCGCACAAATGTTGCTCATACGATAGTTATAACCAATATGTGTATGCTGATAATGCGGAGCGGCATCACGAGCCTGTGTAGCATAAAACTTTGTAAGTTTAGCTTCCTCTTCCGTTTTACACACCAAAGCACCACCACCCGAAGTAGTGATCATCTTATTGCCATTGAAAGAAAGTGCAGCCAATTCTCCAAACGTACCGCATTTCCGCCCGTTCAATTCCGAACCTAAGGCTTCAGCAGCATCTTCTAATACAGGGATATCATAACGCCCGGCTATCTCCATAATCTCATCCATCTTGGCAGGCATACCATACAGATGCACGGGAATAATTGCTTTCGGCAGTTTTCCTGTTTTTCTCAAACGGTCTTTGATAGCCTCCTCCAATAATACGGGGTCCATATTCCAGGTATCCGTCTCACTATCTACAAACACAGGTTTTGCTTCCAGATAAGAAATGGGATTGGCAGAAGCAGCAAAAGTGAAACTTTGGCAAATCACTTCATCTCCCGGTTTTACACCAAGAAGAATCAAGCCTAAATGGAGTGCGGCCGTACCGGCACTCAATGCTACAACCCTTCTATCACTGCCAATTGTCAATTGTCCATTGTCAACTAAGAATTGCCTTAGCGATTCTTCAAAAGCGTCTACGTTAGGTCCCAAAGGAACAACCCAGTTCGTATCAAAAGCCTCTTTTATAAAGTCTTGCTCACGACCACCCATGTGAGCAAGCGAAAGCCAGATTCGTTTATTCATTGATAATATAATATTAATTTACCGCATTTTACCCCAATCACGCCATACATAATAAGGGATAAATAGCCAAAAGAGCAACAATTTCATAAATTAAAATAAAGGGTGGTAGCGCCCCAAGAATATCCTACACCAAAACCAGCAATAACCACTTTCATATTATTATTAATAGTTCCTTCATCTAAAGCCGATTTTAAAGCAATAGGAATAGTATTAGAAACAGTATTACCTACTTCAGACAAACAATAATAAAAACGTTCTTCCCTAATACGTATTTTTTTTCTTAGAAAGTTCAACATGTATTTATTCGCCTGATGAAAGACATATAAATCTACATCTTCGTTAGTTAGACCATTCTTTTGCAAAACATTATCAATAAGAGGAGGAACATTATCCAATGTAAAAGTAAATATCTCAGATCCATTCATGTATAAATAATCAGATGAAACTGGATTATTATTATCATCAAACGACAGATCATACAGCTTTTCAGGAATACGCATACCACCAGTCTTTAGTATTAAATTTTCAGCTCCCCTACCATCTGTTCCCAAACTAAAATCACCGATCTCTGATATTCCGGTTGTACTAATCACAGTAGCCGATGCAGCATCACCAAAGATAGTCCTATTACCCTTATCCTTAGGATGAAGATGTTTATTGTATGTCTCACCTGTTAACAAAAGTACCGAGTTTGCGATCCCACATGATATCAACCCTTTTGCCAAGGACAAACCATAGACATATCCAGAGCACCCTAAATTAAAATCAAGCGCACCTATATTACGACGCAACCCCAATTTTTCCTGAATAATACATGCTGAGGTAGGTAAAAAGTAATCAGGACTTTGAGTACAAAATAAGATATAATCGATTTCATCCCGAGAAACTTCACCTTTAGCAAAAAGCTGCTTAGCAGCCTTTATGGCCAAGTCAGTGGCAGTCTCACTTTCTGAAGCAACATGTCTCTTATTTACACCGACTTTTTGAGCGATTTTTTCTACACTCCATTCCGGAAAATCGGCAACAATATCTTCATTTTTCACAATATGAACAGGAAGATAGTAATCTATTTGTTTTATATATGCTTTTCTTTCCATTATTACTATTTTTACAATAATGTATATCCACCATCTATCAAAAGATTAGTACCAGTCACCCAAGAACTGGCATCTGAAAGTAAGTAAACCACAGCATAAGCTACTTCTTCCGGTTTACCATACCGCCCCAAAGGATAACGTTTAACATCTTCAGTCAATTGTTCACTTGTAATAACACCATTCCCATAAATATTCGTATCGATCATTCCCGGATTAACACTGTTTACACGTATGGATTTAGAAGATAGTTCAAGAGCCATCCCCTTTAAAAAACCATTAATTGCTCCCTTCGATCCGGAATATAAACAACCGCCGACCGAAGAAATATAGACTCCAGATATAGAAGAAATGAAAACAATAGAAGCATTCTTATTTATTTTTTTTCGTTTGACTAACTTTTGAGACAGAAGAACAGGAGCCTTATAATTCACATCCATAATAGCGTTTATATCTTCCAAGGATATGAATCGGAAAGGCTTTGGGATAGTAAAACCTGCACACTGAACAACACCATCAAGCTTTCCCTCAAGAGAATCAACTAAACTGTCGATCTGATCGGCAGAAGATAAATCAGCCATTAAAACAGTATGATTATTACGATTATCCAATAATGATAACGTTTCTAACAGACGATTCTCATTCCGTCCTGTAAGATACAAGCACGCTCCCATACGAGAACATTCTATGGCAATGGAACGACCAATACCCGAAGAAGCTCCTGTAACGAGGATACTCTTATTTTCCAATGAAAAGGGAGAATACATATTCACTGTCGGCTATGTACAATATCATATAAATCCTTTATTGTTTCGGACGACTTTATATCATCGCCTTTTATACGAATACCATATTCTTCATCAACCATTGCTATAATAGACAACGACATCAAAGAAGACCACTCTTCCAATAACTTAAAACAGGTATCACCCGTAAAGTCTTTCACATCAGTTTCATCAAACTGTTCCGCAAATTTCAAAATAAAATCATTCAGATTCATACTATACTTAATAATTATGTTTTTAAATATTAATACTCAACTTTTAAAGCAGGGTTACCAACGTAGGTAAAACCATCCTTTGTTTTCTTTATAATTAAACTATTAGCACCAACAACTGTACTATCTCCAATTTTTATCTGTTGAAGAACAACCGATGAAACACCAAAGAAATTTAAATTTCCAATTTGCACTTCACCGGATATTTTAGTAGCGGGCATCAATGAATTAAAATTTCCAAGTACAGAATCATGCCCTATAGTAACCCCTACATTCAATATATTAAAATCACCAAGATGTACGTTACAACTTAACCAACAATTTGAGCAGATTAAATTACCTTTACCAAATGAGAGATTCTCTTTATCCAATAATATTACATCAGGAGCTATAATATTCGGAAAATTTATCAAAGGGTTAAGAATTGAAGCCGCTAACCCAGATACCATTCGGGGATTACCAATGGCAATTACTACAGAAAGTGTTTCAGCATAGCGATTTAACTCTTGTAATCCTCCTAAAACTTTGCCATATTCCGTTTCATAGCCAACGACTTTTCCGTCGTCAAAAAAACCTATTAAATCCCAAGTCGGATTTATCATATTAATCTGCTTCAACATACAAGCCACTTCTCGACCCAAACCTCCAGCACCATAAATAGCTATCTTCTCCATAAACACTAATTATTTCCAGTGAAAGATTCCATCGTTACAGAAGTATCCGAATTGATACCCTCACGTACAAATACTTTTTTAATAGTTAAAAGAAAGATTTTCAAATCCAACAGAAAAGAACAATGATCCACATACCACACATCCAGTTCAAACTTCTTCGTCCAAGAGATGGCATTACGACCATTCACCTGTGCCCAACCGGTTATACCCGGACGAACCTCATGACGTCGGGCTTGCTCTTTACTGTATAAAGGTAAATATTGAGGTAATAAAGGACGAGGACCTATCAAAGCCATATCTCCTTTTAGCACATTTATTAATTGGGGTAATTCGTCAATAGAAGTAGAACGGACAAACTTACCAACTTTTGTCAGACGCTGTTCATCAGGTAAAAGATTACCTTTTGAATCACGCTCATCCGTCATGGTTTTGAATTTTATAACTTTGAAGATTTTGCCATCTCTGCCGGGACGATTTTGCAAGAAGAAAACACCCGCACCTTTATTAGCAAAATGTAACCAAAGGGTAATAATGAAAAGTACAGGAAAGCAAATCACCAAAGCACAAAAAACAAGACTAAAGTCAATTAAACGTTTCAAAAAAGAACGATACATATATTATAGCCAGAATTAAAAAATTAGAGCTTGTTTAAATTTTGCTCGATACTGTTTTGAGATTTGTTTTCGAGGGTATTTTTCAGTTTTTATGAGGAGCATAGCGGGCTATGTGACGAATAAAAACGGGAAAATAGACCGAAAAGAAAATCAAAACAGGTCGATAAAGCCTATATAAAATTATTTCAGGAAAATTTAAACAGGCTCTTAATCTGTCGAAGAAATTTCTTCAAGAAACGATACAAAATCATCAGCCAGTTTTATTCTTGAGAAATTAGCTTCTGCAAATCTCCTTGCATTTTGTCCGGCATTCATTCTATAATTATCATTATCTACCAGCTTAATCAAACCATCCGCAAAAGCTTTTGCATTATTCGGTGGTACCACTACTCCCAATTCATTTTCTTCAATCATATCGGCCAACCAACCGGGATAATTATTCAAAACAGCTAATCCCGATGAGATATAATCAAAAAATTTATTAGGTGAAGTTCCATAGTAAAATGCAGGAACATTCGCCAATACCATTAACCCCACATCTGCCGATGCAACAATTGCATTTAATTCTTTCTTAGGTATCGGGGCATAAAACCGACAATTATCCAGTTTTTCTCTTTCCACCCGTTCTTGTAGATGAGGTTTCATTTTTCCATCCCCGATAAACGCCAATACAATATCATTTCTGCCTCTATTTTTTAATTCATTTGCAGCATCCAATATCGCATCCAACCCATTAGCAATTCCATGTGCTCCTGTAAATACAGCAACTTTGTCTGTTGATTTTATACCCTTTAACTTCAAAAACTCTCTTGGAGCGGGTTTAAATATATCCAAATCGCACCCGTTGGGTATCATAGCTATGCGTTTTCCTGATTGACTACGCTTTCGAATACCTTCACAAATCCCCGGTGAAAGTCCCACACAAGCATCCGAATAATGATAACTTAACCATTCCAGAACACTCATTCCCCATAAAAGTAGCGGATTCTTCATCCCCAATGCTTTAGGAAGTTCCGGCCATAAATCGCGTACCTCGAATATAAATTTCTTCCTTCGGAACAGTTTCATCACAATTCCCGGAATACCAGCCGTCAATGGCGTTGAAGTGGCAAACAATAAATCGTACTCTTCTTTTAATGCGATTTGTACTCCTTTCCAGCCAAACTTTATAAACGTTAATGCTCTTTTAGCTATCCCATCCTTATTCGAATAGGGCAAAGCTATTTGTATCACGTCAATTCCATCTACCATCCCTCTGTGCACATTTTTCATTTGAGTGCGCGGTAAGTCCAACTTTGCAGTTTCACCACATACCATGCAAACCGAATGTCCACGTTCAACGAGCCGTTTTGCCAATTCATAAGATCGTGTACCTCCAGCCTGAGTAGGAACCGTAAAATGTTGATGAAAATAAAGAACTTTCATTTTAAATCACTTGAATAATTGTTGTTATAGATTCTGAATCACTTATAAATTCGATTTCTTTATTCTCTTTTTTTTGTCCATAATATTCAGAGCACATACCCTTAGACGAAATATAATTATGCTCTACAGATTTAAAGTCTATTCTTGAAGATTGGGTATGCCACAGTTGGCGTATTTTGCTCCCTTGAGGTTTATTCAAAACAATATCCTCAACCATCCATTCCGGAGCATTTTTCTTCTTTATAATCTTTCTTGAATGAGCTATATCGTGTCCTAATTGCCTGAAACAACTTACTACTCCCGAAAAACAATAAGAATCATCCAACTCCTGTATAGAGGCCTTTAAAGCTTGCGACCAATAAAACCACATAAATCTTGCCCCTTTCAACATTTGGTTATTATTGCCCAACATGATTGTGTTGTGAGATTGGGTCCCCATAAAGTAATTGATATCCGAAGCATCCGTATTATACTTATAACTACCTCCATCCATCAATATATTTTCTCCTTTATACCAAACATCCATATGCAAATTATCTGCATGTGCCGGACGATCCTTATATTTACCGCAACGAATAAAAGTCAATGTATCCTGTTCACGTATCAAATAGTACCCTCCTACATCAAAAGAGATACATCCTATCTTCTGCTTGAGAGGAGCAAATTCAGCATGTATACAATTCCGATTATTTGCATACCAACCTCTATCCTCATATACATCATCATAAAGATTTTCACCGGTAAGCAGGTAATGAAGTGCATCAAGCTGAGGACGGTAATCTCTATAATCCGAATCATTTAATTTAAAAAACAGAGCTCCATCATTCGAACCATAATTAGGTAAATATCCATTTGATAATTCCTGGCACTGATATAGAAAATTGACAGATTGATAAGCGCGCTGATAGACATGTTCGCTAAAACATTCTCCATTCCTTTGAGCAAGAGCAATGCCCCATGTCAGTAATTGAATCACCACCCTGTGATAATTCATACTAAACTGGAGGTAAGTCCCATCTTCTGCTATCTGATATTCGATTTCTTTTTCGAACCACTTTTTTCCCTTCGATTTCCATAACTTCGCATCCGGAAACCATGGAAAAAGTAAACCTACAATATACAATGTTAATGTCTCTGTTATAGCATGATTATTACGAACTGCTATTCTTGAGAAATTAATATTACCATAGACGTGCTTTATCTGCCAGTATATGGAATTTATGATCTTCTGAAAACAACTTTCTGTTAAAAGAGGAGATGATTTGTAATAATACAGAGCAAAAATCCAATTGAGAACCCTTAACGAAATCTCTTGACTACACTTATAATTCGGTCCGCAATTCAGAGGATTTTTATCAATCCAGTCCTGTATCTGATCAAATACGAACTGACTATGATCTTCGCCGGTTGAGTGGTCATATCTTATCACCGTATAGAGATATGAGAATCTTGACTTCTCCCATACATACTTGATATCTCCGGCTTCTTGTACAATGTCTTCCACCTCTGTCCAATGCTTGGATACGTCATATTTATAATTTGTATCAGGATTAGTCACCCAATCATAATCAGTACCCAAATCATACCATGCAGATGAAAAAAAACAGCACTCCCCTTTTACAACCCGATGGAAATCAGAAGCCAAATTATTTATATGTACGCTACTGAATGAGACCTCTTTTGACGAATCAAAGAAGAACGGTAGTGCTTTCTCTTTCCATTCCTCCAATGAAAAAAACTTCTGCAACGTATAGTTCACCGGATATCTAAACCGTAATAAACCCGATTTACGTTGCATTTCATAAGAGGCACGAAATAAAAAATATCTTCCTCCCATATTTTTCAATATTTGGGAGTAGAGATTGAGTCGATTCATCACTTGACCTCTATCCAGCTATTCTGCTTCAAACTTTCGATACAAGCAAACGAAGCTTTAGTAGTATTAAGAATAGAATCGAAACTAATCAGTTCCTCTCCCCCTTTAATGAGTCTTTCGTTCAGCAAAGCAAACTGAGCAGCGTGTCCTTTATCCATCGTGCTTTTCATTTTACTGAACCCCTTAAATCCATATCCTCTTAACTCTCTCCAGTTATCCAAAACCAGTGTTTTTTCTTGTGAGTACACTTCTATTCTTTCTTTCGAATATGCTTTACTACCATTGGCAAAATAGTTTATCACGGCATTTGATCCGTTCTCATATCTCAATATAATACTTACATTATCCGTATTTTCAGCAGGAGTTACCCCCATTGAATTCATACAAACAGATACAACTTTACTATCAACCAGGTACGAACACAAATCAATAAAGTGGCAAGCCTCTCCAATAATACGCCCCCCTCCTACTTCCAAATCATGCACCCACACATCTGATGGAATAAAACCAGCATTCATAGTAGCTATTATATTTTTGACTCCTTGTCCAGATAACTGTTTCATTTTCCGAGCAAAAGGAGAAAAGCGACGATTAAACCCAACAGTTAATGTAATACCCTTTCCACTAACCTTTTTATAAGCATTCGTAATTTCCTGCAACTCCTGGTCTGTCAAACACAAAGGTTTCTCAACAAAAACACTTTTGCCGGCTTGCAATGACTCCAATACCATAGAAGCATGCAAGTTGTGCCGGGTTGTAATCATTACTAAATCTACCTCCTTATCTGACAAAATCTCTTTATAATCAGAAGTTGCTTTCAAAGCACCTGATTTCTTTGCCAATATTTTAGCAGATAGCCCTTGAGCGCTGGCAATGTATCTTATCCTCGCTTTGGCTTTCATCAAAGCAGGAATCATTGTTGCAGAAGTAAAGTTACCTGCTCCTATTATCCCTATCTGACCGACAGAAGCCGAAAAAGTAGAAGAGTTCACATCAATAACAGAATCTGCTACCGTATCTTCCGGATATTTAATAATAGAAGCAATGGAGCCATGCTTACGCATATCACCATAAATCAAATTATAATCTTTCAATTCTACCTCTTCTGTAATCAACGACTTTACGTCCAAATTACCCATTGAGATAGCTTGCAATATCGTATCAAAATTTCTCTTCTCCGTCCATCTCACAAAAGGCAACGGATAATCAATTCCCTTATTTTCATAATTCTCATCATAACGTCCGGGACCATATGAACATGACACCTGAAAAGTGAGCTCTTTCTTATAAAAATCATCTCTGCGTATATCGAGACCTATCACCCCGACAAGTACTATACGTCCTCTCTTACGAGACATCTCAGCGGCCTGATGAATGACATCATTCGTTTTGGCAGAAGCAGTTATCAGAACAGCATCTGCACCTATCTGATCGGTCTCTTCCATTACAAATTTTACAGGATCTGTTCCCTTAGCCAGATTTATAGCAACAATCCCCTTTGCCCGTGCCAGTTGTATTTTCTCTTCATCAAAATCTATTCCGATAACCTTACAACCATTTGCTTTCAATAATTGTGCAGCTATCAGTCCAATCAGTCCCAATCCTGTTACAACTACCGTTTCTCCTAATTGCGGATTTAACAATCGGATACCTTGCAGTCCTATCGAACCTATCACTGTAAATGCAGCTTCTCCATCCGATACATTATCAGGAACTTTTGCCACCAGATTTTTAGGAACACAAACAAATTCGGCATGTTGTCCATTAGAGGCTACCCTATCTCCAACCTTTAACTCTGTAACCCCTTTTCCAATAGCCACAACTGTACCTACATTGCAATAACCTAAAGGTAAAGGTTGCCCAAGTTTATTAAACACGGCTTCCAAAGTAGGTTGCAAACCATCCGTTTTTATTTTATCTAACACTTGCTTTACTTTGTCCGGTTGTTGACGAGCTTTCTCTATCAGATTAGCTTTACCAAACTCTACAAGCATTCGTTCAGTACCTAAAGATACCAGAGATCTTGAAGTCTTAATTAATACACTGCCCGACTTCACCTGTGGCGACGGAACTTCTTCGAGCATAGTTTGCCCGGATTTCATATCTTGAATAATTTGTTTCATTAGTCGTTTATATTATAAATACAAAGGGTTAAATCATTTCGTTTTGTTGCAATATTATAAGTAATAAGATAATCAGTATTATTGATACCCTGAGGAAATATTATAGCACCAAATTGAAAAAGGAAGAAAGGATAAACATCTTTCATTTCTTTATGGAGAATTTGTAGAGAATTCCTTTTTGAATATTTATAAATAACACAATTACGATCTAAAATTCCACTTCCTTCTTTTCTCAAGAAAAGTTTTTTCACAAATGGTTCTCCACCATTATTCTCAACCACAGAAGAAAAAATTAAATTATCTTTAACACAGCAATAATATATTACACTACCATTAAGCTCTTCAATTTTTTTCATATTAAATGCTTCTTCTTTTTCCAAAACACATAAATAATTTCTTTGAAAAGGAGTATCTGTTGCATACACTATATTACTATAATAAGGCCAAGCAACACATGAACGGTATTCTTGTTTGCCAAATAATATCTTCTCAATTTTTTCAAAATTATTTTGTGCTTTCCATATTGATGCAGCCTTTCCAAAATCTCCGGCTAAAATCCAGACACAATTATTATTCTCATCAGGAATTAAATTATGTATGTGATTAATTTCTCCATATCCAAATTCAAACACTTTATTCCAAACATCCATTCCTTCTCTTTTATATATAGCTACAGGAAGCATCTCTGGATTAGAATAATATTCTCCAAAATAAAATCCCTTATCAAAACCTCTAATATCTATTGGAACTATATTTAACGGTCGTTTTCCCTTGAACGAAGAAAATCCTTTAGATATTTTTTTCTTTTCTAAAGCTATTTCATGTATAATTCCGTCACGAACTATTAAACAAATATCATCAATTATCTTAATTCCATAACGAGCGTCAATTCGTAACACCCTTGTTAGTAACTTTGAACGAGAAAGAATATTATACTTAAATGAAAAAGGAAAAGACAAAACCTTCTCTGTCAAATAATTAGATAAATTTAATTTATATAAATTTCCATACTTATAACATAATACAGAAGTTTCGGAAATGAAACAAAGAGGAACTAATCTTTTAAATGTCTTCAATAATTTCATAATTTATATTTTATATATAATATGGCCAGTTCTTATTTTTTTGTAACTTCATATATTTGAATAGTGTCTCAGAATCAACAAAACTTACATCAACTCCATCTATATCATATACTTCTAGTATATTGTTTTCCAATAACTTTTTCCTCATATTTTCTTCCGCTAAAAACACTGTATATTGAGGTCTTCTCTCAAGAACAGAAACTACATTCTCAACATTATTTCTGCTCTTGATACAAAATTGTCTAACTCTAAACCAATTTTCAACAGGCCAATCTCCTAATTCTTCAAAAACTCTTCTTATTGTTAAATTATGATGTAGTCTAACTCCTATCCCAACAACCAATGCCTTATTTATCAAACAATAATACCATGCAGATTCTTTTCCATGAGGATATATTTTCCCCGAATGGACATTATTTTTCATCATTTTTTCTGCATGGGGACCAATTGCAACCACAGGATTTAATGGGCAATCGCTTATATAAGCATCTGGTAATGTCATCATTACCTTTGGTAAAACTCCTGATGAAACAGGAGTAGCATATTTATCATATTCACAAACCACCGACGATAAATCACGTTTCAAATAATCTTTTAATTCACCCTTTTCCTCAAAAGCTCTTATTACTGGCATAACTATAGTTACATTTTCGCCTACAGTTTTACGAATATTTGAAATAATCTCCACTGGAGAGAGATTAGTAGACTTCAACGCTTTATAAGATGAATGAATTATAATAATTGGAAATTCTCCTGCTATCTTCTTTGCTATTAATTGAGAAATCTTATCAAAATCAACCTTATCACTCATAATACCAACTTCGGCTTTATTACTGACAGGTCTAAAACGCACAAATATATCCACAAATTTCCAATAAAATTTTCTAAGAATAACTTCAACATGGGGAGAGATCAAAACTATTTTTTGATAAATAGAAGCAATAAACATATACTAACAATTTTCTATTATTTCCATTAATGACATATATCGACTTTCCACAGGATATTTATCCATAATCCGTTTACTTGCTTTTGCTCCCATTGTAGTTCCAATATCGGGAGTTTCATATATTATCTCCATCATATTTGCAATAACCGAAGGAGTTACTTCATCAATTATTATTCCAGCCTTATCCACCACATTTTCTAACTCTCCTGCACTTGTTGTCAACACTAATGCTCCACAACTCATAGCTTCAGCCACCGCCAGTCCAAACCCCTCATAACGAGAAGGTTGCACATAGCACATACATTTCTGTAAATAGTCAATCTTTTCTTTTTCAGTAATTGCTCCCACCACCCGAATATTATTTTCCAAATTAGAACATTTTATATAATTTTCTATATCATTCAATGCATCTCCTTTTTTACCAGCAAGAATAAAAAGAATATCAGGGTATTTCTTTTTTAAAATAGATACAGCCTGTATAGTCTCCATTACTCCCTTTCTATATACATTAGTTTTCTGTAACCATGATATAGAAAAAAAGAATCGTTCTCTCTTTATAAAAGCAGGCTTATATACAGAAGTATATATTCCATGAGGAGAGTATGTTATATTAGGTAAATTCCAATCCTTAGAAATCAAATCATATTCTTTCCGTGATACCAAAATATTCATAGTTGCATATTTCATTGAAAACTTTATCAACATTCGTTGAATAAAACTACGATCGTAAAAGCCCTTCACTCCTCCTTGAGGACGGTAATTAAAAGTACCTGTTATTATAACTTTTTTTCTCAGTATTTTACCAATCAATACTGGTACAAATGCATACGTCCACCACCATACAAATATAACATCGGCTGTCCAATCGATTTCATGCCAATGCATAGCTAGCGAAACGTCAGGAGTTATTTTCTTCAATGCCTCAATATCTTGTTTATAAAAATTCACACGATCAAAAGCATCTGTATTTTTCACTTTAGCAAAAAAAGATATTTTCATAAGCATTCTTTTATTTATAAACTAATCAATAATAGTGTTATCAGTATTTAAATATGATTTTACGTCTTGAAATAAAATAGAATATTATATTCAAGATAAATATTCCAACAATAAGTCCCATAAAACCATTATAGACAGATCCCCTAGCGATTGTTATTAAACGAGAGGAGATTAAAATCAATAATAACAAACCTTTAATATCATTATGAGTAAAACGTCTAGCATAAGAATCTAAACAACCTATAAACATTCCCCAAAAAAGACCTATAATACATCCAAACATCCCAAAATTAGCATAACTATCCCCAAAAAGTGTTGGGTGCATGCTAAATCCAATACTACCTGGTTTCCATGCTTGTCCCATTGCTATAGCAAAATCTGAAGGCTTCATTCCTAAAGACAAACTTGTTGGAACAAAGCCTAATAAAATTCTTATATATGTATGTCCTTCACCAAAAAATGGAAAATTATTATCATGATAAATGAAATAATAAAAAACATTACGTAACCCAAACTCTCCGTCATCAGAAAAAAACATATTTATAATAGACTGATTAAACTCCCAAACATCAATATTATTGGATAAAAAAGTGTTAATACTACCTGCATGTCTAAATATAAGTAAAGCGAATATTAAATATATACCCAATATTGCAAGAAGCCCTATACTAATAATTGTCTTAATATTTATATGCTTCATATACAATAATAAATACCAAATAAATGATATAAAAATCGGAAGTATTTCCATTCGATTTCTAGATAATATCACTCCCAAAAGTAATGTAAGGACAATTATTATTACATACTTATACATCTTCCAATATATACAAACTAAAAGTATTGAAGAAAAAGAATAATAAAAATAGCCGTATAATTGCATCAATATACTCTCTTCAGAAATACTTCTATTTGTCCCCCATGAAGTATTTAGTAAATCTCCAGTCATTCGATACAGAATATAAATCCTTACTACAATTAAAGCTAACAATAAAAAAATGAAAACTCTTACTATTTTTTGAATTTGCTTTTTTGTCATTTGGGGCACTATTAATTTTCCATGCCAAGGGCAAAGCTTTACCCCAATAAGATAAAAAATACAAAATAATGATACAAAAACAGATGCTTTATTCAATACCCAAGTAGGATATTCCACTTCCCCCACTAAAAGCATTAGCAAATGTGGAATACCAAACATAACCATTAATGTCCCCCATAAAAATATAGACGTTGATCTTCTTCTAAATTCATGACAAAGCACTAATAAAATGAATAGAAATTGCAAAACTGCAAAAATCATAAATATACCGTTTTACATGTAAGTAATATAATCAAATGATTACTACTTCTTTATTATTGTGAAAAAATATGTTTTCCAAAATTATATTTACATAAATCTATAATTCATTTACAAACAAGGATATTTCCATATTTAACATATCAGTAGTACGACGTAACTACTCAGGTATCTTTTCCTGAAAATTGAAAAAGTAATCCAAACTCTCTTACCTGTTGAAATGTATCTGATAACTTTATGCCAATCCCCTTTCTCTATTATCCCCTACATATTACTTTTGCATTCAATGATTGAGCAGGTAACAGACATATCTAAGTTCTTATCGGAGATGAACGAGAAATTCTCTTCGATGGAGCAAACTATATCTGAGCAAGGTGCTGATATTAGCCGTCTTTATCGTATTATTGATCAGAAGGATAAAGAGATTCATGTATTAAAGAAACGTTTATCCAAATATGAAGGACCTGATAAGGATAGTCATAATAGTAGTATTCCTCCTTCCCAAGAATCGCTTCCTGCCAAAGTCCTCCGTCGGACACAGTCTTTGCGCA
>OGZT01000494.1_pt1 | contig 31216 bp, 31 predicted proteins | sample 1576891 | NCBI WGS metagenome assembly OGZT01 (sample SAMEA3541521, study PRJEB24748) | human gut metagenome | biome: human gut; feature: human-associated habitat; material: faeces | place: China | collected 2012 | reverse complement strand
AAGAATTGGGACTGGATCTGAATGTGATCGAAGACCAGGAGCCGGATGCGGCTCTTGGAAACGGCGGTCTCGGAAGACTGGCGGCATGCTTTCTGGATTCGCTGGCAACACTGAACTATCCGGCGTATGGATGCGGAATCCGGTATCGCTACGGCATGTTCAAGCAGAAGATCAAAGACGGATATCAGATAGAAGTACCAGATGAATGGTTAAAGAATGGAAATCCATTTGAATTAAAACGTCCAGAATATGCCAAAGAAGTACGTTTCGGTGGAAATATCCGTACAGAATATGATGAAGCAACTGGAAGAACCAATTTTATTCAGGAGAACTATCAGTCAGTTATGGCAGTCCCATTTGACTATCCGATCGTAGGATATGGAAATCATATCGTTAATACACTAAGGATCTGGGATGCAGAAGCAATCACTGACTTCCAGCTGGATTCTTTTGATAAAGGTGAATATGACAAAGCAGTAGAACAGAAGAACCTTGCAAAGAACATCGTAGAAGTATTATATCCAAATGATAATCACTACGAAGGAAAAGAACTTCGTTTAAAACAGCAGTATTTCTTCGTATCTGCAAGTTTACAGGCAGCAGTAGCCAAATATAAGAAAAACCACGATGACATTACAAAACTTTATGAGAAAATGACGATCCAGATGAACGATACTCATCCAACAGTATCTGTTGCAGAACTGATGAGGATCTTAATGGATGAAGAAGGTCTTGGATGGGATGAAGCATGGGAAGTTACAACAAAGACTTGTGCATACACAAACCATACAATCATGGCAGAAGCGTTAGAGAAATGGCCAATCGACTTATTCTCTAAATTACTTCCTAGAGTATACCAGATCGTAGAAGAGATCGACCGTCGTTTCGTAAACAAGATCCGTGAGATGTATCCAGGAAACGAAGAGAAAGTCAAGAAGATGGCGATCCTTTGGGACGGACAGGTACGTATGGCACATATGGCGATCGCAGCAGGATATTCTGTCAATGGTGTTGCAAAACTTCATACAGAAATCTTAAAGAATCAGGAATTGAAAGATTTCTATCAGATGATGCCTGAGAAATTCAACAACAAGACAAACGGAATCACACAGAGACGTTTCTTAATGCATGGAAACCCATTACTTGCAGACTGGGTAACAAAGAAACTTGGAACAGACACATGGGCAACAGACCTTTCTTTAATGTCAGGACTGAAGAAATATGTGGATGATCCAAAAGCTCAGAAAGAATTTATGGATATCAAACTGCAGAATAAAAAACGTCTTGCAAAATATATCTTAGAACACAATGGCGTAGAAGTTGATCCAACATCCATCTTTGATGTACAGGTAAAACGACTTCATGAATACAAACGTCAGCTGATGAATATTTTACATGTGATGTATCTGTATAATCAGTTAAAGAAGAATCCAAATATGAAGTTCTATCCAAGAACATTTATTTTTGGTGCTAAGGCAGCAGCTGGATACCTTCGTGCAAAACAGACGATCAAACTGATCAACTCTGTAGCTGATAAAGTAAATAATGATGCATCCATCAAAGGTAAGTTAAAAGTTGTATTTATTGAAGATTATCGTGTATCCAATGCAGAATGGATCTTTGCGGCAGCAGATGTCAGCGAACAGATTTCAACAGCATCCAAAGAAGCATCAGGAACAGGTAACATGAAGTTCATGTTAAATGGTGCACCAACACTTGGAACAATGGATGGAGCGAATGTAGAGATCGTTGATGAAGTTGGAGCTGAGAATGCATTTATCTTCGGTATGAGCTCAGAAGAAGTTATCAATTATGAGAATAACGGTGGATATCATCCATATGAGATTTACCAGAATGATAAAGACATCCATGAAGTCTTAGATCAGTTGGTAGATGGAACATATGCAAATGGTGATCCAGAACTTTACAAAGATCTGTACCAGAGTCTGTTATTTGGTGATACAGGAAGTCAGGCAGATATGTACTTTATCTTAAAAGACTTCCGTTCATATGCAGAAGCTCAGAAGAAAGTAGAAGAAGCATATAGAGATACAAAAGGATGGGCTAAGATGGCGATGACCAATACAGCAGGATGTGGTAAGTTCTCATCTGACCGTACAATTCAGGAATATGTCGATGATATCTGGCACTTAGATAAGATCAGATAGTCATATATAGAGTCTTGAAATATAGTATTGAATATGATAAGTTAAGAGGAAGAGTTTCCAAAGAAGGAACTCTTCCTTTGTTCATGTAAAAAAGAGTTGATAAAATATTTCAAAAAAATTGCAAAAATATTAAGAATGTGTTAAAATTCGAATGTAAAAAAGAAATATCAAGAATAAAGATGAAAAACAAAGAAAGGGAGTAACAAATGAGGAACATTATAAGGAAACTTGCAGTGTGCTTTCTGGCATGGATATTGGTCTGCACAACAGTTGTAACCGGGCATGGAATGCATACGGCAAAAGCGGCACAGACATTTAAGATTCATTTTATTGATGTTGGATGTGCAGATGCTGCATTATTACAGTATGGAGAAGGAACAGAAGCAAAGTATGCATTGATCGATACAGGAGCAAACCAGTATCATAATACAAAGGATACGACGATTGATACAACAAAGACACCAGTCTATGAATATTTAAATAAGATGGGAGTAAAACATCTGGAATTTATACTTCTGACACATCCTCATCAGGATCATATTGGAGGTATGGAGAAGATTCTTTCTGATACAACGATCAAGATTGATAAGATTTATGGGAATGATCTGAATATTCAGTACTTGGAAAGCAGCAAAGATAAGAACAAGCAGTCTTCAGATGAAACAAATTGGACAGAATTTGATACCCAAACATACAAGAACTTTAAAGCAGCTTTAGAAGCAAGAAAGAAACTTGCTGAAGAGGCAGAAGACAAAACAGAGAAAGAAAATCTAAAAGTAGATTATGTAGTACCAACTGCAGGAGATACGATCAACTTCGGAGAAGCAAAGATGACTTTTTACGGACCATTGGAGAATGACTACCAGTATGGACGTAAAGTTGATTTGAATACAAGACAGGAAAATAAATATTCTATCGTCACAAAGATCGTTTACGGAAGCAACTCTTTCTTAATGACCGGAGATGCTCAGAAAGAAACGATCGAGAAGATCATCGCGAAGGGATATGACCTGACAGCACAGGTGCTCAAGGAGCCACATCATGGATTTCAGGATGTCACAGAAGAAGAATTAGCCAATGGCTACCAGTATTCTGATCATAAAACAGTGATCGATGCATCACAGGCTAGTATTGCGATCATTAGTAATGGATATATGAATACAGGTGGTGTTCCATATACAAAAGTCTTAAGAGACTTATCAAAATTAGACGTCTATGAGACAGGAGACCGTGGAACGATCATTGTAACATCCGATGGCTCACAGTTATCTATCCAGACAGAGAAAGGTGATAACCAGCCAAGTGTCAAAGGAAAGGAAAGTGATGATGAAACATCATCCCCAGTGATGAAATCCATGAATATCACAGCGAACACAACAAAGCCATTGACAGCAACGAGTGTGGATGCTGCGAATACCTATGATCGATACGAAAAGAAGAATATCACAGTAAGATTTTCAGGAGTACCTCAAGGATTTACAAAATTGATAAGCATTGAATATAAGTTTGTGCCAAAAGGTGTGAATAATAAAACCATAGCATATAAGACAGGAAGTTCCTATACAGTCAAAAATGGAAATTGTGGAAGGTTTTATGTAAGATATAATACACCATTAGGATCAACAGAGATCAAACTTCCTGGATTTACAGTTGATACGAAAGCACCAACCAGTGTGAAGATCAAAGCGAATAAGTCAGGAATCAAAACACGGTCAACATCTTCGAAGAATACTTACAGTAAACGGATCAAGAAGTCTGTCAAATTTACATTTAGTGCAAATTATGGAACCAGTGGAAAATTCATGACACAGTATAAGTTTGTACCAAGAGGAAAAAAAGCTTCCAAGTACAAATGGAAAACAGCAAATAGTGTAACTTATAAGAAAAGAAATAAAAAAGTTCGTTTATATGTAAGATATATTGATAAATCTGGAAATATCACAACAAAGAAGACAAACGGATTTTACGTAACTAAGAAATAACAAAGAAAACGCTAGGATGGAAGTATGAAATATTTTACAAAGAAGATCATAGCGGTACTGCTGACAGTGATGCTTACAGGCATCACTGTTTTGCACGTATCGGGAGATCAAACGATCAAAGTTAATGCAGCACAGACATTTAAGATTCATTTTATTGACGTAGGAGCCGCCGATGGAGCTTTGCTTCAATATGGAGAAGGAGAAAACGCGAAGTATGCTCTGGTTGATTCTGGGGCTTATTCTTACGAGACAACAGATCACGATACGATCGATGTATCAGACCGTGTGCACCAGTATTTGCTGGATCATGGAGTAAAGCATCTGGAATTTGTTGTTCTTACTCATCCACATGGAGATCATATCGGTGGAATGAAAAAGATACTAGAAGATAAGAATATTACGATCGATACGATTTATGGAAATCCATTAGAGTTTGAATATCTGGAAAGCAGCGAAGATAAAGAAAAGCAAACAGAAGAAACAGCTAGATGGACAGCATTTGATACACAGACGTATCAGACATTCAAGAAGAAACTAGAGAAGAGGAATTCATACAAAGACGCATCATTGCATATCCAATATGTTGTGCCACAGGCCGGAACATCCATAAAATTAGGGGAAGCGGTAATGACTTTTTATGGTCCGTTAGACAATACCTATAGGTATGGAAGAGCACAGGATGCACCCAATTTAAATACAAGACAGGTAAATAAATATTCAATAGTGACGAGGATCGTTTATGGCAGTAATTCATTTTTAATGACAGGCGATGCACAGCAGGAAACGATCAAAAAGATTGCAGCCAGAGGTTACGATTTAAGTGCACAGGTATTAAAGCAGCCACATCATGGATATCAGGATGTTCGTTTGCAGGATAAACCGAAAGGTCGTTATGTATACGATTCGGATCATAAGTATCTGATCGATCGAACAGGTGCAAGTATTGCGATCATCAGTAATGGATATAAAAATGTAAACCAGACACCAGAGAGCAATGTACTTCGTGATCTGTCAGGAATGGATGTTTATCAGACATCAGATAAAGGAACAATAGTAGTATCGTCTGATGGTAAGAATCTAAGTGTGTCAGCACAAAAAGGCGGCAATGTACCAAGTCATGCGGGCTATGTAGTGAAACAGAAGCGTACCCCATTGATGCAGAAAGTTACAGTGCAGGCAAATACAAAGAAGAAAATGACACCACTTCGTTCGGAAGCCTCTGCAGCATATCAGCATTATGAGAGAAAAAACATCAAGATCAGGATTTCAGCACAGGCAAAAAGCTTCACAAATCTAAAACAGATTCAGTACAAATTTGTGAAAAAAGGAGCTTCCAAAGGAAGCGTGCCATACAAAAACGGTACAACATTAACGATTAAAGATGGTATGATAGGCAGAGTCTATGTGAGGTTTGTCACAGATGCAGGGATAGATGAGATGCAGCTTCCAGGAATTGCGGTAGATAAAAAAGCACCAACAAAGACGAAGATCAAGGTTAACAGATCAGGGATCAAGACGTTAAAAACGTCAACAAAAACGTCTTACAATAAAAAAATCAAAAAGTCAGCCAAATTTGTATTTTCAGCATCCTATGGAATCAGCGGGAAATCAAAGACACAATATAAGATCGTGCCAAAAGGCAAAAAAGCATCCAAATATCGATGGAAAACGGCGAATAAGATAACCTACAAAAAGAAGAACAAAAAAGTGAGTATCTACGCAAGATTTATCGATAAATGTGGAAATATCACACAGCGAAAGAGTTCTGGATTCTATATTACAAAATAAGGGAAGAAAGATATAAGAAGGCTTAGCTTGTATGCGAAAAGAGAATTTGTTATACTAAGAGGCAGAAGAATTAAAAATGCAAAGCAGGAGAAAGATTATGAACAGTAAAGGAAAAGGAATCATTACAGCAGTTATAGTTGTCCTGATCGCGCTGGCTGCTTTTTGCGGATTTGGATATATCAGCCAAAGAATGACAGCAAGTGAAGGAATTACATATCTTGATAAGAAAGAATATCAGAAAGCATACGAACAATTTGACCATGCAGCAGGGAAATTCACTCTCATTTTCACAAAACAAAAGAAAGATGTTTTATTCTATGAAGGAGAGGCTCTTTACCAGATGGGAGAGTATGGGAAAGCCATAGAGATCTATGATCAGCTGATCGATCATGGAGAAAGCCGGGCATATTCTTTGAAAGCATATTGCCTTGCCCAGCAGAAGAAGCTAAACAAAGCAATAGATGTATGTGATCAGGGAATAAAAGAGCATCCAGACGAAGGAGAGATCTATTGTACAAAATATGCGGTGTTGGCAAAGCAGGAGAAGTATACACAAGGGCTAAAAGTGATTGAGACAGCATTAAAACAGAAGGATCTTGAGAATAAGAAGGAAGTTTTATTCGCAAGGATCAGTGCGTATGAATCCATGTTTGATTTCGATACAGCACATCGTTATGCAAAAGCTTATGTAAAAGCCTATCCAAAGGATGCGAATGGCAAGAAAGAGCTGACATTTTTGGAGACACGATAATTTTTTGGCAATTTTATGATAAGAGTTAAGAAGGACGAAAGTCCTTCTTTTTTTGTGCAGAAACAGAAAAGATTAATTGAAAATTATGCAAAATACACAAAAATAGAAACCAAAAATCATGACTTTATACAAAAAATAAAATTTTGCGAAAAATTAATTGACGAAATTAAAGTTTGTGACTATAATCAAGTTACAAAATAAAATTTCACATGAAACAAAAGTGAAAAAATAAATTTTATATCAAAGGAGAGAAAGCAATGAAGTTAATTGTATCAGCCCATGGAATGTTGGCAATTATCTTTATCTTATTTGCAGTAGGTATTGTTGGATATGGATTAGGAATTTTAGCGTAATCTGTTAGGGGGAAAGTTATGAAAACAAAGGCAGTAAGACTTTACGGAGAAATGGATTTAAGACTGGATGAATTTGAACTGCCAGAGATGCAAGATGATGAAATTATGGCAGAGGTTATAACAGACAGTTTGTGTATGTCCAGTTACAAAGCGATTACCCAGGCACAAAAACACAAAAAAGTACCAGATGATATCAGTGAAAATCCGATCATTTTAGGACACGAATTTTGTGGGACGATCAAAAAGGTCGGTAAAAAATGGAAAAATCAGTATCAGGAAGGTGACAAATTTGTAATTCAGCCTAACATTGGAGATATCAGAGGCTATGCCCCAGGATATTCTTTCCATCATATGGGAGGAGATGCCACAACGATCATCTTTTCTGATCAGGTTATGGAAAATGGTTCACTATTAAAATACAACGGAGATTCCTTCTTTGAAGGATCTCTCGTTGAACCACTGTCATGTGTCGTAGGTGCATTTAATGCACAGTATCATATGAAGAAAATGTATTCATATGAACATGTGATGGGAATTAAAGAAGGTGGAGCGATCGCACTTCTCGGTGCAACAGGACCAATGGGATTTTTAGCGATCGACTTTGCGATCCATGGACCAAAGAAACCAAAGACATTGGTTGTCACAGGAAGAACGCAGAAGAAGATTAATATGGCAGCAAGATTATACACAGCAGAAGAAGCAAAGAAGAATGGTGTAGATCTTGTATATATCAATACAAGAGATATAGCAGATGTCAATAAAGAGCTACGTAAATATTCAGAAAAAGGATTTGATGATGTCTTTATCTTTGCGCCAAATGAAGAAATGGTAACATACGGAGTTAAAATGTTAGCATTCGATGGATGTTTGAATTTCTTCTCAGGACCTGCTGATCAAGAATTTTCATCTAGAGTAAACTTCTATAATATTCATTATAATTCTACGCATTTTGTGGGAACAAGTGGTGGAAATACAGAAGATATGAAACAATCCATTGAACTGATCGAGAACAAGACAGTCAATGTTGCAAAGATCGCAACACATATATTAGGGCTTGACCATGCAGTTGAAACAACAAAGGCGTTACCAGAACTTGAAGGAAGTAAAAAAATTGTCTATACGCACAAAAAATTTCCATTAACAGAGGTTGACAAATTCGATGAAAACAGTGATGATAAGTATATCAGAGAATTAAAATCAATCGTAGAACGCAATGGTAATTTATGGAGCGGTGAGGCAGAAAGGTATTTCATACAGAATGCTCCTGAGATTTAGAAGGGAGTAGTATGAGTAGTGATATCTTAGTTAGAGACCAGATTTTTTCAACATATGATAGTTTATATGATGCAGAGAAGAAAGTAGCCGATTATCTGATCAGTCATCCATCCGAAGCGATCGAGATGTCTGTATCAGAACTTGCATCTCACTGTGATGCAAGCCAGGCAACGATCATCCGTTTTTGTAAGAAGATCGGATGTAAGGGATTTCATCAGTTGAAGATAAAGCTGGCCGGAGAACAACGGCAGCAGGAAGAACAGGTGATATCGAACGAGATCGATATCGATCAGATGGACAAATCACTCAATAATATCATGATCAGTAAAGTAGAAGAGATCAAAGCAACGTTTCATAATTTTAATCCAGAGGAATTAAGAGAGATCGTGGATCTGATCATACATGCCAATCTGATCGAATTCGCTGCGATGGGAGATACGATTCCGATCGCACTGGATGGATCTTACAAGTTCAATCAGTTAGGATTGAAAGCAGTCAGTTCAACAATCTGGGAGAGTCAGGAAGCATTTTCCAGAACTTTAAGAAAAGGTGATGTATTTTTTGCGATTTCCGCCTCTGGAGCATCCAAAAGGCTTGTGAAGATGGTAGAAATCGTGAAAGATAATGGTGTAACAACGATTGCGATCACCAATCAATCCAAATCGCCACTTGCAGAGTTATGTGATCATGTGTTGCTGACAGCAACAAGAGAACACATTTTCCATGACCAGGTTAGTTTCACAAGAATGGCAGCGATGTCAGTGATCGATACACTGTTCTTATTACTGTTCTCCACAAAATGGGATTCATTTGAGAATGTGGCACAACACGAGCAGTCTGTTGCAGAAGAAAAATTATAAAGGTAAAGATATCAGCTGGTTTTAGGATCAGCTGATATCTTTTTTTCTTATATCATAGGAAATTTCGATGAAATCCTCTATGATATAAGAAAGTATAGCAAAGCCAGTTTCTTTCTGGTTGCTACAAAAAAAGAATCGTTGTATAATGATTCTTAACATCACAAATTAAAAAGAAAGGAAATATGATGTTTTCGTTTCTATAAAAACATCATACAAGAATAAAATGTTAATTCTGGCTGTAGGAATCGGAATTGTATTTTGTATAATAATATTTATTTGTTATTCTTATAAACAAAATCAACGGTCAAAATACACATCCGAAGTATACAAAGTATTTAAAGAGCAATATGGGAGAGGATCAGTGATCTCTATGGGTTATGCACAGACGAATGCATTTACAGAACCCGTAACATTAATGTTGGCAGTCAGCAAGGATGATCACCGAGTTGTAGATGCATGGGAAGTTACGCAAGAGGAGATGGAGAATAGCTGTCGGTCATGTGAAGAATATATAGGAATGGACCTGATCAAATATTATAAAGAGAATCAGGAAAGAATTGAAAAAAGTCAAATGATGAATCAGACGATGGGCAGGGATTCAGCGAAGAAGCAAGCATTTGACATGGCAGTCCAACAGATATTAGGGAAATTAGGAAAATAGATACAGGAATATATATTATGGAAGAAATCAAAAAAGAAATCATAGAGAAAGTGATCTTGGTCGCGGTTGCTGATCAAGACACAACAGAAGCAGAAGAATCTCTGGATGAGTTAGAAGAACTGGTCAAAACGGCAGGAGCCGAGGTTGCAGCAAGGGTGATCCAGGTAAGAGAAACACCACATCCAGGAACTTATATCGGAAAAGGTAAGATCGATGAAGTCAATGCTTTGTTATACGGAACTGATGCGACAGGGATCGTCTGTGATGACGAATTATCACCAGCACAGATCAGCAATTTAGAAGAAGCATTAGATACCAAAGTGATGGATCGAACACTGATCATTCTTGATATTTTTGCGAAGAGAGCATTTACAAGAGAAGGTAAGATCCAGGTCGAACTTGCCCAGTTAAAATATAGAGCATCCAAGCTTACCGGACAAGGAAGAGCCTTATCAAGATTAGGTGGAGGAATTGGAACCAGAGGTCCGGGAGAGAAGAAACTGGAGATGGACCGAAGACTGATCCGTACAAGAATCTCCAGATTAAAAGCAGAGTTAAGAGATGTTGTAAAGCACAGAGAAGTCCAGAGAAAACAACGCCAGAAGAATCACCTGCCAGTGGTTTGTATCGTTGGATATACCAATGCAGGAAAGTCGACACTATTAAACCATTTTACCAATGCAGGAGTTTATGAAGAAGATCAGTTGTTTGCAACTCTTGATCCAACGACAAAGAGTTTAGATCTAAGCGGCGGGCAGACAATTCTTATGACGGATACAGTCGGTTTTATCCGCAAACTTCCACATCATCTGGTCGAAGCATTTAAAAGTACATTAGAAGAAGCAAAATACAGTGATCTGATCCTGCATGTAGTTGATGCATCCAATCCGCAGAAAGAGAAACAGATGGAAGCAGTCTATGATACATTAAAGCAGTTAGGAGCTAACGAATCACCGATCATTACGGCATTCAATAAGATCGATCTATTAAATGGTGATGAGATCTTAAAAGATCCAAATGCAGAAGCAGTGGTAAGGATTTCCGGGAAAAATGGCGAAGGAACCGATCAGTTGTTAGATCAGATTGAGAAAATACTGCAAAAACAGAAATTATATTTAGAAAAGCTGTATAGCTATCAAGAAGCAGGAAAGATCCAGCTGATCCGAAGTCACGGACAGCTTTTGAAAGAAGAATACAGAGATGATGGAATTTACGTAGAAGCATACATTCCAAAAGAGATTCTTGGAAGTATCTAGGAGGCAAGAAAGTGATCATACAGAAAGTAATCAACAATAACGTGGTCAGTACATTTGATTCAAACGGAAAAGAAGTTATTTTGATGGGAAAAGGAATTGGATTTCGTAAGAAAACAGGAGACGAATTAGATAAGACGAAGATTGAGAAGATTTTTACCTTGGACCTTAGTGGTAAATCATCTTTTGTACAGGAAGTCATGGCAATCATTCAGGAGTTTTATGAAATCGTGCTAGATACGGAACATCCAGCATATCAGAGATTTGCAACACATTTACAATATCTTGAGACGGAAATCTTATCAAAGAAACGCCCGATAGAAGACGAAGAAGATGATGTTGAATTTTATGAACGCAATCAGAAGAAGTATCCAGAAGCTTACGTGTGCAGTCAGAAGATCGTGGAACATATCGAGCAACATTACAACTGCAAACTCTCAGCAGATGAGAAGATGTATCTGATCATTTATGTCAAAAGACTGATCTTAGAAATGGGGCATCAGTCATAAAACCAGGTTGACTTATAAGGCAAAATTTGATATTATAATATTATCGAATTTTGGATTGTGACTGGTGAGGCAGGCAAGACCTATTTAATAAGTGTGAACATTTGTTAAAGTAGGTCTTTTTTTATGCTTTTTTAAGGAATTGCACTTAGATGAGTACAAAGATAAGCCAGTTAAAGATCCAGATAAATTAAAATTATTTTATATGTGAGAAGGAGAAACAATTATGGTATCAAAGAAATTTGTCATTGAAAACGAACAGGGATTACACATGAGACCAGCAGGAGTTTTAGCGAAAGCTGTAACTAAATTCGAATCTGACGTAACTATCGTATTCGAAGATAAAAAAATCAACGCTAAAAGCTTATTAAACATCATCGGAGCTTGCATCAAATGTGGTTCTGAAATCGAATTAGTATGTGAAGGTCCAGACGAAGAAGCAGCTCTTGCACATGCAACAGAACTGATTGAATCTGGATTAGGTGAATAATCACTGCTCATAACGGGTGTAACATATAATTTGATAAAGGACGGGTGGCAACATGTATAAAGGTATAGGAGCATCTGCTGGTATCGGTATCGGTAAGATTGTTAAGATTAAGGAAGAAGAACTTAATTACACAAAACAGTCTATCGAAGATACAGAAGCAGAGAAAAAACGTTTAAGCGATGCAATTGAAGTTTTCATTGAGAAGACTCAGAAGATGGTTGAATCCATGAAAGTAACTGCTGGTGAGCAGGAAGCAGAGATCTTAGAAGGTCATATCATGATGATCCAGGATCCAGCGATCTCAGAACAGATCGAAGCTAAGATCGATGGAGAGAAGATCAACGCAGAAGCTGCTGTAGAAGAAGCTTGCGATTTCTTCGCACAGATTTTCGCTATGGCAGATGATGAACTGACACAGCAGAGAGCATCTGACTTAGGCGACATCAAAACTCGTTTAATTAAGATCTTACTTGGAATTGAAGAAGTAGATATCAGTGCAGTTCCAGAAGGAACAATCTTAGTAGCAGAAGATTTAACACCATCTATGACAGCAGGAATCAATCCTGCAAATGTTCAGGGTGTATTAACAGAGATCGGTGGTAAGACATCTCACTCTGCGATCATCTGCAGATCTATGGAAATTCCAGCAGTTCTTAGTATCGAAAACATCGTTTCTATCGTTAATGATGGAGATGAAGTTGTTCTTGACGGATCAACAGGAGAAGCATTCATCAACCCTGAAGCATCTGTTGTAGAAGAATATAAAGCTAAGAAAGCAAAATTCTTAGAAGAGAAAGCTGCCCTTCAGAAGTTTGTTGGACAGAAATCCCAGACAGCAGACGGACACGTTGTGGAACTGGTTGCTAACATCGGTGGACCAGACGAAGCAGAAGGTGTCTTAGAGCGTGATGGAGAAGGTGTTGGATTATTCAGATCTGAGTTCTTATTCATGGAAAGCGATGCGATTCCATCAGAAGAAGCTCAGTTTGAAGCATACAAGAAAGTAGCTGAAACTCTTGACGGTAAACCAGTGATCATCCGTACACTGGATATCGGTGGGGATAAAGCACTTCCATATCTTGGACTTCCAACAGAAGAGAATCCATTCTTAGGATTCAGAGCAGTACGTTTCTGCTTACAGAGAAAAGAAGATATTTATAAACCACAGCTTCGTGCATTATTACGTGCCAGTGCCTTCGGTAAAGTTCGTATCATGGTTCCATTAGTAACATGTGTAGACGAGCTTCGTGCTGTTAAAGCAATCATCGAAGAACTGAAACAGGAATTAGATGCAGAAGGTATCGCATACGACAAAGACATCCAGGTTGGTGTTATGATGGAAACTGCAGCAGCAAGCTTAATTGCTGACATTCTTGCAAAAGAAGCAGACTTTTTCAGTATCGGTACAAACGATTTAACTGGATACACAATGGCAGCCGACAGAGGTAACCCAGATGTTGCATATCTGTACTCTGCATACAATCCAGCTGTACTTCGTTCTATCAGAAATATCATCTCAGCTGCAAACAAAGAAGACATCATGGCAGGTATGTGTGGAGAAGCAGCAAGTGATCCATTATTAGTACCAGTATTATTAGGATTCGGATTAAACGAATTCTCAGTAAGTGCTACAGCAATCCTTGCTACAAGAAAAGTAATGTCTCTGTGGACAATGGATGAATGTAAAGCATTAGTTGATGAAGTAATGCAGTTAGAAACAGAAGCAGAAGTAAAAGCTTTATTAGAAGAAAGAGCAAGAAGCTAAGATTATATGATTTAGTTTCTTACGGGAATATGGAAAGGACCTTGGTAATTTAGTTATCAGGGTTCTTTTTTTTGTATAGTAATGGAACAATATATTAAATAGGTATACTTATTAAAAAAGTCAACCATAATATTTCACAAAAATAAAAAAGTTTTTTGTATTAAACAACGAAAAAACTAAATTTGATTGTCTGTAATATAGTGAAATGTTACAATCCAAGCATAAGGGAGAATGAAAACGCCATATCAGGATACTGTACAGGGAACGACACAGACAACAACAACGACACAGGGAGAAGAGAAAGAGACATCTGTGATAAAAACAGATGTCATGGGGCGTGAAACAGACAGAATCCAAAACATATGATGATAACGGAACGGTGGCAACAGAAACCAGTGCATCAAGAATAAAGACAGCTTATCAATATGATTCTGTTAACCGTGTAGTCAAAGCAACAGAATCAGCAGACGGAACAGATACCGTCACGAAAACTTCCTATGAATATGAAGATGCACAGATTCATACGTTGAATGGAATGAAAGACTATCAGGATCTGAGCGTTCAGACAACAAAGACCAATGGACGTGTTAGTGAAAAGTCATGGACAGATGCAGCGGGACAGACCGTCAGAAGTTTCAGCCATGGATTGTATACGGATCATGTATTCACCAGTGATGGAAAAGAGATCGCAACGATCAGTCTTGGAACAAAGACTTCCGGAGATGGAAAGATTGTCTTGCAGTTATATGACAAAGAAGGAAAACAGACAGCTAAATGAGACAACAAAAACCGATGGCAATGGAGATCAGATATCCTATGCTTATGATGACCAGAATCGTGTAACCGAGATCACACAGGGAGGGCAGAAGACAAAATTTTCCTATCAGGTGAATTCAGACGAATCAACGACAACAAGCGTTACAGATGCGAATGGACATGTCAAGCAGGAAACAGCCAGTGCATCCGGATCAGTGACAACAACATCGGATCTTGGAGACGGCAGTGAATCCATTACAATAAAGTATACCTATGATGACCGTGGAAATAAGATCTCAGAAGTCTATGCCAACGGGGCGAAAAAGACCTATGAATATAACAGCCGGAATCTTGTTGTAAAAACACAGTCTTATGACAAAGAAGGAACAAAAACACTGATCAGCCGGTATCGTTATGATGATTATGGGCAGTTGCTGGAGATGACAGATTACAGGGTATCATCTGAAACAGAGACTGCGTATCGTTATACAGAATATACTTATGATCAAAGAGGAAGGATCACAGCATTTGCAGAGATCAGTCAGAATGCCCAGCCAACGGCAGATGATATCAAAGTACATCAGATCCAGTATACTTATAATGAGGATGGAAATCTCAGTCAGGTATCCTATCCGATAACCAAAGATGGAATCCAGTCATTATCTTATATTTATGATGAAAACGGATGGCTGCAGGAGATTAAAGGAGAACTGCATTCCAAGGGACAGACAACAGAGAAAGTCCTCAGAAGTTATACCTATGATGTGTATGGAAAAGTCAAAGAGATCAAGGATTACAGGAATAGATATGCAAAAAAGAATGGAAGAAGTGGCAAAGTTTATTATCCAAAATATGGGGGAATAGATAAGATTAGAGATTTATCTGGAAAGAAAAATCCTATTATGCTGACCTATCGTAGAAAATAAAAGTGTTTACTCAAACTTTGTACTTGAACAAATTAAGAGTTTAATAATGGCAAATATAAAAAGAAATGTAGATAGTTGGATTAAAAATACTGAAAAACAAGAACATATAATGAAGATGCTTACATGTGCAAAGTTTGAGTAACTTGGATTAATCAGCTAATTATATCAGGTGTGTGGAGGTTAATGATTGTGAAAAATATTTTGAAATTGCTGATAGTAATAATATTTTTATTGATTGGTTATTATTTGTATTTTAATATGCCATGGATATTACAATATAAAGAACGAGAATCTAGTATGGTAACCGAGTATTATCGAAAAGGAAGTTTACAATATGATATAATAACAGGTAATTATGTTTTTGCTAGAATAAAAGTGTTATTTGGAGAAAATGTGAATGAGATAGATAAAAAAAATAATACAACACCATTAGAAACAGCATTAATGTCAATGTCGTATCCTGATCGGTTTATAAAAATGTTAGTAAAAAATGGAGCAAATTTAAATAAAGAGGGACATGAACTTCTATCAGAATATATTTATTATTTCGGGCAACAAGATTGTAATAAGATGATAAAATATTTATTAAATAAAGGTGCAGATCCAGATAAAAATGCATTAGTAGTAGCAGTAACAAAAAATAATTATGACTTAGTGCAAATACTCTTAAAAAACGGAGCGGATGTAAATCAAAAAAATGAGAAAGGTATAACAGCAATAATGGCAGCTTGTTACTCAGAAAATTATGAGGAAGAACCGGGAATAAATACAAGAAAACAATATAGAATCATAAGATTATTGATTGAAAAAGGGGCAGATATTAGTTTAAAAGATAACAAAGGAAATACAGTAGAAGAATATATACAACAATATAGAAAAAATATAGAAAATGGTAATCATGAGTATACGGAATCATTATACAAACTAATTAAATCTTATAAAATAAATTAAGTAGACCAATGTACCCGAAGGAATCGTAAGGTCCTTGGGACCTTACGAAGTTAAAATTTGTTAATTAGGATAATATTATGAAAATGCAAAAAATAGAAGTACATATAAAAAATACAGAAAAATGGATAAAATTAATACATGAAGATTTAGAATTAATTAATGATAAAGAAGACTATTTACATGGACATTATATAACACCAGATATAGATGAATCAGAAATTACTATTATTATCAGGATGGAGTTGTAGCTTACACAACTGATACAGATGGAAACCAGAATTCACAGAATCTGATCGGAACCGGTGGAAATGTCCTCGCAACAGAAAGATTTCAACAGAATGCAACACAATATTATTTGTACAACAAAGATATCCAGGGAAGTACAAGTAGTCTGGTAAAAGAAGATGGAAGTGCTGATGCAATATACCAGTATACGGATTTTGGAGAAACAATGATCCAGGGTGATGATCAGGCGAAAAATGAAGTGTGCTATACTGGCGGAATCTATGATCAGAGTACAGGATTGTATTATCTGAATGCACGGTATTATGATCCAGAAGATGGAAGATTTATGACGGAGGATAGTTATCGTGGAGAGATAATGAACTCTGAGACTAGACATTTGTATGTGTATTGTGCGAATAATCCGGTGAATTATGTGGATCCTAGTGGACATTTTGCGATAGCAGTACCAATTTTAGTAAAATTGGTGCTTGTTGGTGGGGTTGTAATTTATGTGTCTTATTCTAGATGGAAAAGGCATAGTCCGAAGATAAGATATGCAGGAAGAAAAATTTCTTATAAAAATACAATTTTTAGATGGATTGCAGCAAAAGTAATTAGGCATGGAATAAAGCAATCACAACATGGTAAGAACAATGTAAGAAAGACAGGCGGAAAACCAAGCAATAGACGAGAAGAAATTAGAGAACAAAAAGCAAGAGGAGAGAGAAATAAAAGAAAAAGAAAGGGATATAAGCATTCAAAGTAAATATACAAAATAATAGAAAAGAAACAAAAAGGTGAGAATAAAATGGTAAAAATTAAAATATTTATTTGCACTATATGGATAGCAGCTTTTTGTGTAACTATCGGTGGTTGTAAATCTTACAGACAAAGCAGAAAGCAAAATCAAAAATTATACAATGCCATAGAAACAAATGAAGTTGAAGCAGCCAAAGAAGCAATTGATGATGGTGCCAATATGAATTCGTTTCGAAATATAGGCTTGATAATGGATAGTCTTTATGGAAAATCAGATAAAAATCCAGTATATGCTGATACAGCCATGCATGAAGACAATAAAATTGCCCAGTATTTAATAAGAAAAGGAGCTGATCCCAATTACAAGGATAAAGACGGAATTTCATTACTTATGCTTGCTGCCCAACAAGGAAATATAAAATTTTGCAAGCAATTGGTAGAAAAAGGAGCTGATGTTAAGTATAAAAAAAGAGGAATATCAGCTCTAGATTACGCATTATCAACGGGCGAAATTCAAGATGCTAAAACTCAAATAGAATTAATAGAATATCTGTATCAACAAAAAATTCCAGTTACAAAAATGACAAAAAGAATATTGATCAATGGATATCGTACGGGCGTTTATGGAGATACATCGGCAAACACGGAATATATTCTTCAATGGGGAATGAAGCAGGGAATTGTAAAAATGAAAGACCTGTCAAAGAAACGAAAGATTTTCTATCAAATCTCAATAGGACAAGAAATAAATTCATCAATTTTAAAAGGAATTTCCATTCATGAATTACATAATACATATGGGGAGAATATTGCAATGGTTGCTGCCCAATATGGAAATTTGAAAGTGTTAAAATATGGAGTAAAGAATAAGATTTCTGTTCGAGAAGAAAATGCAGATTTTCAAAATATATTTGATCTTGCGATAAAATCAAACAACATTGATACAATAAAATATCTAATGGATATTATAAAACCATCCCCAAAAGATATATGCGAATCAATTGAGAATTCGATAGATTCTATTTCGGAGAAAACATTAGGGTACTTATTGACAAAATTAACAGATATAAATATATCACCAGAAGATAATGATGAAAATATATTAGAAACAGCAGCAATGAGTAATCGAATAGATCTTGCAGAATTGTTAATAAAAAAGAAGGCAGTAGTTACACCAATAGCATTAATAAACGCGGTAGATACGGGAAATATAAAATTAGTAAAGCTATTGCTTAGCAATGGAGGTGAAGTTAATAAGATTGGAAAATACTCTGATGGAGAAAAAATGACATCTGCTTTATATGGAGCGATTACATTAGGAGATTTTCCAATGGTAAAATTTTTGATCAAGGAAGGGGCGGGCGATACGGATATAAAAGAAGCTGTAACAGACAGTAATAGTTATAGAATAAAAAATATATTTATCAAAAGTTTCCGGGATTGCAAGATGACTAATACTATAGTGACTTAAGTTCCCAGGGACATTAAGATTTCAGAAAATAGTGATACTTGATTCGCTTAAGATAACAAATATTTCCAATATTGAAATAATGTATCTAATATAGAAGTTAATATAGGAAATTATCTATTTCTTAAGTGAATCAAGTACTAAAGAATAGGTAAATCTATAAGAAAGATATTCGAAATAAAAGCTTTGGAAATGAATGATTTAGGTTTTGACATTATTATGGGAGAAAATGACTATGAATTTATTGGAAAAACTAATGTCGATAATAAATAAACAGAAACAAGCCATATTATTTTCGCAAAAAGATATAGAGATTATACGAGAAATTAGCCAATGTAATAATAGTTACTATAAAACAAAAGTATTAGATGTTCTTCAATGTGAATTATCTGACTGGAGTTATGATATTTCAAAATATATGATAAAAGATAAGAATCGATTAATTGCAGAAAAGTCTATATCAGTAATTCAAGAATTTAAAAGGTTAGAAGATTTTTTGAATTTATTTGAACAATATCAAAAAGATGAGTTTATTAATTATGAGTTGATTGAAGCGATAGGATATATTGGGATAATGCGACAATTAGATGATGATATCATTGAAAAAAGGATGAAAGAAATTTTACAAAACTTAGAAAAAAAAGGTTATGAAAAATACAGAATTTATGATTATTTATTTTATATAACAAAGAATGAGAAATATTTAGATGCTATTTTGAATGGATTACAATCTTGGGATGATGATATAAGATATCAGGCACTTTATACTGTTGAGGATGTAATAATAAATGAAGATGATAACAAGTGGTTAAAAAAAATAAATAAAAAATTGATTGATAATATAGAAAAAGATAAAAGATATAACCGAATTTACAGAGAACGACTCATCAATAGGATTCGAGAAAGAATGGGAAAGAAAAAAACGATTATTTGCCAGAAAGAAAAAAAATTATATCAAAGATTATTATTAGGTGGGAAATTTATATTACAGAGATGTGTATTCGAACTATACTATCCTGTAAATAATGATAGATATGAGATGATATTGGAATTATTAGAAAAAAATAGGACCAATATGATGGAAGAACAATTTTTTATATTTGGAAGCTATGTGGAAAGTATTTATGGAAATAGTAAAATCAATAGATATCAGCAATGGTTAGAAAATAACGGATCTGAGAAAAATAAGGCATTGATCTTATATTTAAGAGCGGTTTGGGAAGTTGTAAAAGATGAATATGATTTATTCAATGAAACTGCACTTAAATATGCAAGAGAATCTCTTGAATGTGATAAGGATATTCCAGCAGTCTATCATATAATAGGTAGATTGACAAGTCCAGACACATCGGAGTATGAAAAAATAAAAAAAGATTTAAAAAAACATGTGGTCTATATATCTTTACAGGAAATTGAAGAGATGCCATTAAACAAATTATATAGTTATGATACTTTTCTTAAAATGGATATTTTAAAGAAAATCATAAAGCCGAAGAATTTTTCATTAATCTTATTGGAAGAAGTAAGTGATAACTTTTGGAATTGGGAGTTATAATGTGCGGTTTGAGATGCGTACGGATTCTTGAACTAGGTTCTTAAGAATCTGGGAACATAATACATTCTTTCTATACTTATAATGATTGGACCAGTTAAAGACTGCAATCAGAGAAAAAGGGATTGCAGTCGAAGAACTCCGTCAGTACAGCTATGATACTAATAGAAATCAGACGGACATCAAGAACACAAAGACTGGAGAAGATCAGACTTATGTCTATGATGCGGAAAACAGATTAAGTCAGGTGTCCGTGACGAAAGACGGAAAGACAGCGGTGATCCAGCAGAACATCTACAATGGAGAAGGACAGCGGATCCAGAAGGTCGATGGAGATGAGACGACTAACTATTATTATCAGGATGGAGTTGTGGCTTACACGATAGATGCGAATGGAGAGCAAAACTCACAGAATCTGATTGGAACCGATGGAAATGTCCTCGCAACAGAAAGATTTCAACAGAATGCAACACAATATTATCTTTACAACAAAGATATCCAGGGAAGTACAAGTAGTCTGGTAAAAGAAGATGGAAGTGCTGATGCAATATACCAGTATACGGATTTTGGAGAAACAATGATCCAGGGTGATGATCAGGCGAAAAATGAAGTGTGCTATACTGGCGGAATCTATGATCAGAGTACAGGATTGTATTATCTGAATGCACGGTATTATGATCCAGAAGATGGAAGATTTATGACGGAGGATAGTTATCGTGGAGAGATAATGAACTCTGAGACTAGACATTTGTATGTGTATTGTGCGAATAATCCGGTGAATTATGTGGATCCTAGTGGGCATTTTGCGGTAGCAATGTATACAGTTATAAAATTAGTACTTGTTGGAGGTGCAAATATATTCATGATTTATGAGTTGAAATTCTCGTATTATGAGGATAATTCAGAAAACAATGATGAAATAATTATTGCGGTATATTCATCATATAAAAAGGCAGAAATAGGAAAGAAAAAATTTTCACAACAACCAAGATTTAAAGGAAAAGAGGAATTTTTGGAAATTAATGAATATAAAATCAATGAAGCAGAGTGGAATGAAGGTTTTTGGAGAGCAACAAAATCATATTTTATAATAAAACTTTTAAATAATTATATGATCGAAAAAGAAGAAGAATATAATCCAGAAAATCATGATATAGAAGTAAAATATGGAGAAAATATAAAAGTGTATAATGGAAAAATGGATTATTATTATGATCATGAAAAATTTTTGTGTTTAAAAAATACTGAGAATGGACAAATGTATTGTTTAGATAAACAACAAAGAAAGATTCTATATAAAATAGATAAATATGAAGATATGTTGAAATTTTTAAACCAAAAATATGAAATTGAAAACTTTGGATGGAAAAATATTTTTAGGGAGTGAGGTGGTCAAATATGTATATATATCAACTGACATATGAAGATGAGGGTAGTTTACTTATGATTGGTTATTTTGGAAGTTGGAAAAAAGCACGAAGTGTAATGAAAAAATATAGATCAACACTTCCAGGATTTAAAGAATATCCGAATTGTTTTATTATAAAAAAAATGAAAGTAAATAAGGATAATTATTATTTTTTATAGGTATCACAGAATCTTAAAATTTCTTAAGCATTCCCTGAGACCTTACGAAGTCACAGAAGTTACACTTATGATGCCTATGGAAAAGTCAAAGAGATTAAAGACCACAGAAATCTGTTAAATAACAGTGATCAGGCAGTTCAAAAAGTCTATACCTATGATAGTTTTGACCGTGTAAAAGAGATGACTTACACAAATCTTGAGACAGGAAAAGTGATGGAATCTTATCAGTACAGCTATGATAAGAATTCTAATATCATAGAGAAAATAGCGGTTAATAACTATCCGAAGGAAGATTCGGACAAAGTTAATGAGACAAAAGCCTATACTTATAATGGACTGGATCAGTTAAAGACATCCACGAAAGAAAAAGGAACTGCGGTAGAAGAAGTTCGTCAGTATGATTACGATGCGAATGGAAACCAGACAGATGTAAAGAACACAAAGACTGGTGAGAATCAGACTTATGTATATGATGCAGAAAATCGCTTAAGTCAGGTATTTGTGACGAAAGACGGAAAGATATCTGTAATACAGCAAAACACTTATAATGGAGAAGGACAGCGAATCCAGAAGGTCGATGGAGATGAGATGACCAACTATTATTATCAGGATGGTGTTGCAGCTTATACGACAGATGCTGATGGAAATCAAAACTCACAGAACTTGATTGGAACAGAAGGAAATGTTGGTGCAGTAGCTGGTTCATATAAAGGTAGATTAGTTGCTAAAAGATTAGGATATAAAGGGAAAAAAAGAAATTTATTTATAGCAACATATGGAATTAAAGGAGCTGTAGTAGGAGCTATTATAGGAGCATTTGCAGGTTATGGTATCGGTGTTGCTATGGGAGTATCATCAAGTAGTGGATTAGCGGTAAAAGGAATCAATAGTGCAATAAGAAGAGTAGCTTCTGATCAAAATAAAGTAAGGCACATTATGCAGAGTAAACATGTGTGGACAAATGGAAGCTATAGGAAAAACTAAAGGAAAAGAAATTGTATATAAATTTGTATACAATTATAAAGGGAAAATTATCGAAGGTACATGTATAGCTAAGAAAGGAGTTGTAAAATTAAGTGATGCATGGGTTAAAACAATTGGTTTATGATAATCAGCCATTTTTTTCTTCAAATCAAACTGGAAAAACGAATCGAGAGTTATATATTTTGTGGAAACAAAATAAGAGAGATGATATTTTCTTACTTTTATATACACAGCTTTGGATGTCATTAGAAGAAGTTTATATGGAGAATGTTATAGATTATTATAAGAAAGATTGCTACGAAAAAAAACTTTTTTTGAATTAGTAGAATATCAAAAAAGGTTTTTTAAAAAAAATATCAAAGTACAATTACTTACAGGTTATTTTTATGCAACCACGGAATATTTATTTTTCTTAAATAAGGAAAATGATATTTATAATATAGTTGATGAAGGAAAAAATATAATAAAAAAACTATATGATAATAATCAAGAAAAATTCGAAGTGTATATTTTTTATATTTGCATTTTACAAGGAAAGAGAAAAAAATGGATAAAAAAAAGAAAATGGTATTTACGAGAAATTAAAAAACTATTTCCAAGTAATTCGGAAATAGATCAATATTTTCGGGAAATATTTTTACTGTAAGTAATGTTAAAGACTTTGTAACGTCTTTGAGATCTTATGAAGTCAAAAAGTGTAACATTTAAAATATTTATATTAAAAATATATAGACAGGAGTAAAATGGCATGTTTATTCCTGTCTATATAACAAAAAGTAAAATATTATGCAGAAAAAACACAAAAAAATACATATAAAGATAATAATGGTATTAATATATTTAATTACCTTTGTTGCAATGATAGCATGTAATATACAATTACAAAATAAAAAAGATTCTTTTATTAAAAAATCATATTCCATACCTGTTGGTATTTTTCCAGGGAATAAAGCAACCATTGACGACAAAGGGAATATATATGTTGCGACTGGAATGTTAGGTGTCGTTCAGAAATTTAACAAGAATGGCGACTTTATTAAGAGTATCTTAATTAAGGATGATATTGATATGATTAAGAATGAAAGAGATGGAATTCATGTATATGCAGGCAAGTTTGATTATACGGATTATCATATAACAGAGAAAAAAATAATAGAAAAAGAAATAAGTGAAACAGATTTAGATCATATAAAATCAGGACCCAATGAATTGGTGATTGGTAATTTCTGGATTTTTAAAGGTAAAATTACAATCTTGAAAAGTAGTTTATTTCCAATAGATCCTTTTATTATTATGTATACAGCTATATTAATGGAAATTATATTTTGGATAAAAGCAAAGATAAGCCGATTTAGAGAAAAACAAAGGCAGCAATAGTTTTGTGTTTAAGCAATAGAAAGAAAAATATAGACTTAAGTTCCCTGAGACCTTACGAAGTCAGAAAACAAGGAATTAACAATACAATAAAAGGGCGTAGAGTGAAGAAATCAGAAAAGCAGAAGTAGTAATCTTAAAAAAGAACAAGATATGGAAATTGCCAGATAACATAAGGTCTACGGTATATATTTCGTTTGTGAAAGAAAAAATTTTTTTTGAATATTTTATTTGATTATAGTATACTGTTAATAGTAATTGAAGTAAACGATATCAAACAATTTTAGAAAGGAGTAAGAAAAGCATGGGAAGATTCGTAAATCCAGATAATAGTGCATTTCAGGTTGCTCTGAATTCTAAGATATATATAGATAAGACCGGTTTGATCGAATATACAAACAATGTTCTTGATACGTCAGATGCACTTATTTGTAACAGCCGTCCACGCCGATTCGGTAAATCTTATGCAGCGAATATGTTAGCAGCATATTATAGCAAAGGCGCAGATTCAAAAGAAATGTTCTCAGAACTAGAGATTAGCAAGGATGAAGATTTTAGAAAACATCTTAATAAATACGATGTGATCCACATGGATATCCAATGGTTTCTTGCAAACTGCAACGATGTAAATCACATTGTAGAATTTATTACAAAGAATATATTAGATGAACTAAAAGAAATCTATCCAGCGATATTATCGGATGAGGTATCTTATTTGCCAGATGCTCTTTCAAGGATAAAAGATAAAACAGGACAGAAATTTATTGTTATTATAGATGAATGGGATGTACTGATCCGTGATGCGGTGATCAACCGACAAGGACAAGGTGAATACATTACCTTTTTACGAGGAATGTTCAAAGGGACGGAACCAACAAAATATATTCAACTTGCATACCTTACTGGTATTCTTCCAATCAAAAAAGAAAAAACACAATCAGCTTTAAATAATTTTGATGAATTTACAATGTTAAGTGCAAGTAAGCTGGCACCTTACATTGGATTTACAGAAGATGGAGTAAAAAAATTGGCAAAAGAATATCATCAGGATTTTGATGAGGTAAAGAGATGGTATGATGGCTATCTTTTGAAAGATTATCAAGTTTATAATCCAAGAGCTGTTGTTAGTGTTATGATGAGAGACGAATTTAAAAGCTATTGGTCAGAAACAGCATCTTATGATGTAGTTGTACCATTGATCAATATGAACTATGATGGATTGAAAACAGCGATCATCGAGATGCTTTCAGGTGCAGAAGTCAAAGTGAACACGGCAACATTTCAAAATGATGTAGAAGACATAAAAAGTAAAGACGATGTTTTGACATATATGATTCATTTGGGATATCTAGGATATAATGAAAAAAGAAGACAGCATTTGTGCCAAATGAAGAAATTCGACAAGAGTTAACGACAGCGGTTGAGATATGTATTAATTATGATAAGAGAAATAAGAAACATAACTGTTTGATTGAGTCATATTCAAAACAGAATTGATATATACTTTCGGACACATACTTGAAGGAGTCAGAATAATCTGACTCCTCTTTTACTATAACAAAATAAAAACAAATCAACTATTCAGGAACTACCCCACGATTCTCAACGATCGTAGAAAACACGATCATCGTACTAGTCTTTCCAAAGTGCTGCAATTTCCCAATAAATTCATCCAGTTCCATCGTACTAGGAAAAGCAACCTTCAGCAGCACAGAATAATTTCCAGTTACACAATCACATTCCAATACATTTGGGTGTGCTCGAAGAAAAGGATAAACTTCGGGTTTTTGTGCAGGGCTGATCTCAAGACTGATATATGCTTTAATATGATAACCGAGTTGGATCGGGTCAACAGAAGCATGAAATCCAGTCAGAATCCCTTCCGATTCCAATCGTTCAATTCTGGCAGAAACAGCCGGAGAGGTGAGAAATACTTCCGCTGCGATCTTCTTAAGAGGTGTGCGAGCATCTTGTTGTAAAATAGATATAATCTTCTTATCAATCGTGTCCATAAAATCGAGTCTCCTTTGTGATAAAAATGCAAAATTATCGAATGACTAACTTAATTTAAGTATAGAACTTTTGCAAAAAGCATGCAATGGGCAACCACTTAATTATTTAAAGTAAATCAAGATTTTTATTAAAAAAAGAAAAGATGAAACACAAAATTTGAGCTTTAAATTTGGAAAAACAGGATTAAGGTTTACGAACATTGCATACTGTGTTAAGCTTCAACACATAAAATCTTGAAACAAAACGACAGCATGAGTAATCAGAAAAGAGGAATACAATGTTAAGCAGAATGGAACACGATTCAATTGGAGCATTAAACGTACCAGCAGAAGCATACTATGGAGTTCAGAGTATGCGTGCAGCCACAAACTTTCAGATCACACACCGTCCATTACATCCAGTGTTGATCGACAGCATCGTAATGGTCAAAAAAGCAGCAGCGATCACGAATGAAAAGTCTGGGAAACTAGATCAGCAAATCGCTCAGGCAATCATTCAGGCATGTGATGAGATACTGGATGGAAATTTAAGAGATCAGTTTATCGTGGATGCGATCCAAGGAGGGGCTGGAACTTCTGCCAATATGAATGCAAATGAAGTGATTGCCAATCGTGCGATAGAAATCCTTGGTGGAACCAAAGGAGATTACAGCATTGTACATCCAAACGATCATGTTAATATGTCACAGTCTACGAACGATGTAATCCCAACGGCAGGAAAGATCACCGTCTTAAAATTACTTCCACAGACGATCAAAGAACTTGAGAAATTAGAAAAAGCTATGGAAGAAAAAGAAGCAGAGTTTGATGATATCCTCAAAATGGGAAGAACACAATTACAGGATGCAGTTCCAATGCGACTAGGACAAAGCTTTGGAGCATTTGCACATGTCTTAAAAAGGGATATCAAGAGACTAAAAAATGTTATGGAGGAGATGAAAGTCTTAAACATCGGAGCAACAGCGATCGGAACAGCGATCAATGTAGACCCTTACTATCTTGCGAATATTTCTTATGAATTAAGCAAAGTTGCAGGAATTTCATTAAAACAGGCAGATGATCTGATCGATGCCACACAGAACTTAGACGGTTTTGTCAGTGTATCCGGAGTGTTAAAAACATGTGCCGTTGATATTTCCAAGATATCCAATGACCTGAGATTAATGTCATCTGGCCCAAGAACTGGTTTATCAGAAATCAATCTTCCAGCAAGACAGAATGGTTCATCCATCATGCCAGGAAAGATCAACCCAGTGATTCCAGAAGTTGTATCACAGGTTGCATACCTGATCATTGGACATGACTATACGATCACGATGGCAGCCGAAGCCGGACAGTTAGAATTAAATGCATTTGAACCAGTCTTATTCCATCATTTATTTGAATCCATCGATACCTTAAAAGAGGCAGCAGCCACACTTACAAAACACTGTATTACAGGGATCACCGCAAATAAAGGACAGTGCGAAGAATATATTGAAAAAAGTGTTGGAATCTCAACAGCGTTATGTCCATATATCGGATATGCAAAGTCTGCTGAGATTGCAAAGAAATCATTAAAAACAGGAATTTCTGTAAAAGAGCTGGTATTAGAAGAAGGTCTGTTAAAGGAAGAAGAATTAAAAGAGATCTTAAAACCAGAGAAAATGACACAGCCTATGAGAGAAAAAGTGATGAAAGCAGTATCATAGATACAATTAGAATACAAAAAAGAATGAAAAGTAAGAAGAGGCTTTGGAGAAATTCAGAGCTTCTTTTATTGCAATATCCTCTCGCACAAGATATAATACATAAATAGAACATAAGTACGATTGGAGGATGGAAAGAATGATAATAATTCTATGCTTAGACAACAACAACGGTATGATGTTTAATGATCGAAGGCAGAGCCAGGATCGAGGCTTGAGAGAGTATGTTGCGGAGATGACTAAAGGGGAGAAGGTCTATATGAATACATATACAGAGAAGTTGTATGAAGAGATCAACGATCCGGTTGTTTGTGAAGATTTCTTACACAAGGCAGGAAAAGGGGAGACTTGTATTGTAGAGAATCTTCCATTAAAACCAGTGATAGATCAGATCGAAGAGATCGTGATCTTCCGTTGGAATAAAGTTTATCCGTCCGATCAGGTACTGGATGTGGATCTTGAGGAATGGAAACTTGCAGAAGAAGAACAGATTGAAGGTTCCACTCACGAGATCACAAAACAGATCTATCTTCCAAAACAATAAGCTAGATCAGAAAAGAATATAACAAGAGGAGAAGCAGTTGATGATGAGAGTAACAAAGAAATTATATGCCCTGCTGATCGCAGGAATGATGGCGGTATCACTGGCAGGATGCCAGAGTACAGGCAATAGCAGTAATGGTGAAAGCACACAGAACGAACAAAGCAGCAAAGGAAGTACAAATTCTTCCACCAAATCTGTATCATCTGATAATATTCCAGATTTTTCAGGGAATATGACGGTTGCTGTTGACAATAATAATCCAGATTTTACATCCAAGGATCTGACAACAAAATCCTACGAGTCTTACAGCAGACTTGACTCTGAAGGAAGATGTCAGGTGGCGGAAGCGTGTGTTGGAAAAGATATCATGCCAAAAGGAAAACGCGGAGCAATCGGTATGGTAAAACCAACCGGATGGCATACAGTAAAATACGATAACGTTGATGGGAAATATCTATATAACCGCTGTCATTTGATCGCTTACCAGCTGACCGGTGAGAATGCCAATAATAAGAACCTGATCACAGGAACAAGATCTTTTAATGTGGATGGAATGTTACCATATGAAGAGATGGTCGGTGACTATGTCCGTGAGACAGGCAATCATGTATTATACAGAGTTACGCCAGTCTTTGACGGAGATGACCTGGTAGCTAAAGGGGTACAGATGGAAGCGATGTCTGTGGAAGATAAGGGCGAAGATATCAAGTTTAATGTCTTTGTATATAATGTACAGGATGGAGTGAAGATTGATTACGAGTCAGGAGACAGTGAAGCAGACAGCAGCGTGCAGGTAACAACAGAGAATTCAAAAGCAAGCCAGAAATACCACACAAACCAGAATTCATCTAATAACAGCAAAAATAACAGCAGTAACAAAAATACAACAGCGGCAAAAACAACTGCTTCACAGGAAATCCGTGGAAACAGCAGATCAAAGGTATATCACTGCCCAGGTCAAAGAGATTATGACCGTATGGGAACATCAAAATATTTAGTCACATTTAAGAATGAGAAAGAAGCAAAAGCAGCGGGATATCATAAGGCACAAAGATAAAAGAAAGAGTTAACGATCCATAAAGACAGACAGGAGGAAATCATATGAGTTTAAATGCAACACCAAGAGGAGACAGAATTCACATCGCATTATTCGGGAAACGAAATGCCGGGAAGTCAAGTGTTATCAATGCTATGACGAATCAGGAATTAGCGATCGTATCCGATGTCAAAGGAACAACGACAGATCCTGTATACAAGGCAATGGAACTTCTGCCATTAGGACCAGTAGTTATGATCGATACCCCGGGACTTGATGATGAAGGAGAATTAGGGGAAAAGCGAGTCAAGAAAGCAAAAGAAGTCTTGGCCAAGGCAGATATCGCCCTTGTGATCATGGATGCCACAGCTGGTATGACAGAGTTTGAAGAAGATATGATACGTTTGATCGAAGACCGGAAGATTCCTTATCTGAAAGTCTACAATAAGATGGATCTTTTCAATGCCAAAGAATGGAAAGAAGACAAAGCCTGCTTTGTCAGTGCAAAGGATAAAAAAGGGATCTGGGATTTAAAAGAAGAGATCGGAAAACTGGTTCCAACTGATGATGACACGCTAAAGATCGTTGGAGATTTGGTCTGTCCGAATGATTTTGTGATCTTAGTCGTACCGATCGACAGTGCAGCACCGAAAGGCAGACTGATCCTTCCACAGCAGCAGACGATCCGTGATCTTTTAGAAGCAGGAGCAGCCTCCATTGTCGTAAGAGAAACAGAATTAGAAAAGACATTAGAAGAGATCGGCAAGAAACCAGCATTGGTCATTACAGACTCTCAGGCATTTGGCAAAGTCTCAAAGATCGTGCCAGAAGATATCAAACTGACTTCATTTTCGATTCTGTTTGCAAGATATAAAGGCGATCTTGAAGAAGAAGTCAGAGGAGTGAAAGCCTTAGAACATTTAGAAGAAGGGGCGAAGATCTTGATTGCGGAAGGATGCACCCATCACAGACAGTGCGATGACATCGGAACTGTAAAGATCCCAAGATGGTTAAAACAATATACAGGTAAGGATTTTGATATCCATACAAGCAGTGGAAACTCTTTCCCTGAAGATCTGGATACTTATGATCTGGTCATTCATTGTGGCGGATGTACTTTAAATAGAAGAGAGATGAAAAACCGTATCGCAAGAGTCAAAGATGCAGGTGTTCCAATCGTGAACTATGGAATCTTTATCGCGGCAACGCAGGGAATCTTAAAGAGAACCTTAGAGCCATTTGAGGAAGCCAGCAGGATCTTAAATGAGATTTAAGACGGATTGTTTCAAAAAATCAACATAAATTAACGAAAATCAATAAGACTGCTTCTTTACAAAGAAAGATAAGTTTTGTAGAATAGAAAGATAGAATTAAAACCAAATGGGAGGAAATCATGAGCAAAGTAAGAACAAGATTTGCACCAAGCCCTACAGGGCGTATGCATGTATCGCCGGTGATGTGGGTTCGGTCAGTATAGCTTTTGTAGTCCTGTTCCTGATCGG
>OGZT01000493.1_pt1 | contig 31418 bp, 25 predicted proteins | sample 1576891 | NCBI WGS metagenome assembly OGZT01 (sample SAMEA3541521, study PRJEB24748) | human gut metagenome | biome: human gut; feature: human-associated habitat; material: faeces | place: China | collected 2012 | reverse complement strand
TTTATCATAGAAGACCTTAATGTTGTTTATTTTACAGAGATTTTTTCACAGGCTCACAAAAGGGTCGGAAGATATTATCTCTTCCGGCCCCTTTGCCTTTCGTTGAAAGAATCTCCCTGTATCATTCACTGAAAGAGATTCTCCACTGAAAATCCCCTCAATCAAGAAAATAATAGATCATCAGTGCATTGTATAGCTCCTGACTCTGAAACCTGTTCGCAAAACTCTTTCCTGTAAGCTGTTCTACTCTCTGTAATCTGTACTTCACAGTGTTCTTATGTGAAAACAGTTTATCAGCTGTCCTCTGCAGATTGCAGTCACACTCGAAATAGGCCCACATCGTCTCCATCAACTGCGTATGAGCTTTCTTCTCATACTGTATGATAGGATCAAGCACTTCATCCGCAAATCGCTGCATTGGCGCAGTACTTTCATACGACATCAGCATACGGTAAAATCCCATCTCATCATAGAAAATGATTTCATTTTTCCTGTTAATGTGCTCCAATACGGAGTTTGTTTTAGAGGTTTCATGAAAGCTCTTTTGTAATTTGGATATGCTTTCACATTTTTCACCTATGTTGAGCGTGTATTCAATTCGGTTAAGATCATTTTGCAAAAGCTCACCAAACTGTTCAAAAATTTTTATTATCTTCTTGCGATCATCTGTACAGTCTTTCATAAAGTCTATGATCCTGTCACCGTAGCAGGAAATGATTGCAGGATAATCACATTCGGAAAAATATTCTTTTAGAGTCTGTGCAAAGTTTCTTATCTTGTCATTTGTAATCCCTTGATTCAAGTCATTGCATGTCTCTTCCGAACTTTTTTTGCATAGATGTAACACGAAGACCTGTTCTAACATTCTCGGATCATTTCCCATTTGCCTGCATTTTTGTTCGATACTGGATGTATTGATAGAGTTTCCAAAAATAATCTCTGCAAGCAGACTGTCCTCTATATCTTTTCTGTCATCCAGATATGATATAGCGTGTCCGAGTTCCTCGAAAAAGTCTAAAAGTGGCACATTCCAAGGTATGGTGAAAAGCGGAAAATTAATATTCTCTGCCTTATAAGACCAGCGTATGCCCTTTTCCATGCCACCTGATCCGGCTATTACATCTGCCTGCGACATTGTCGTAAGTGATAGAAGATCCTTGCACTGAAACATTGTTTTTTCACCTTTTATTTCAGCAGGTCAATAGCTCCTGTTACCTTTGCAGGAATTTTTTTGAACAAAAATTCACCGTGTCTGACAGAAGCAGTGATTCCTGCTCTCTCACATATTGCTTCAAATTCTGATTTTGCATCAAGCACGATAAAGTTTGCAGGCTTATTTTCCTCGATTCCGTAGTGATCTGTAATATTCATGGTCACAGCTCCGTTCGTTGTCACAAGATCGAGAACATTCGTAATCTCTTCAGGTGACATCATTTGTGCCAGATGGATTCCATGATCGAGAATCATCATCATGTCTCCATTCCCAAGCGGATACCATGGATCAGACATGGAATCCTGTGCAAAACATACATTGATTCCGTTGTCGTAAAGTTCTTTTACTCTTGTGATTCCTCGTCTCTTCGGATAGGTATCCTGACGTCCTTCAAGATATACATTCTCAGTAGGACATGAGATGAAATTGATGCCTGATTTTTTGAAAAGCTTCATCATTCTGAATGCATAACTATTATCCGCTGAACCAAAGGAACATGTGTGGCTAGCTGTAGTTCTTGTGCCTATACCTTCCATAAGTGCCAATGCATTCAACAGCTCCAAAAAGCGGCTCTGCGTATCGTCTGTCTCATCACAATGTACATCAATAAGCTTATTATATTTGACGGCCAGTTCGATTGTCTTGTGGATCGATTTTTCACCGAACTCTCGAGCTAGCTCAAAATGAGGTATCGCACCAACACAGTCAGCCCCCATCTTAAGTCCTTCCTCCACAAGTTTGTCACCGTCCTTGTATGCGTACATTCCTTCCTGAGGAAATGCAACAATCTGCAGATCAAGGAGATCTTTTACTTCATCTCTTACTTCAAGTGCCGCCTTAAGACCTGTAAATGTCGGATCTGTCACATCAATATGTGTTCGGATAGCCTGAACACCATACAGCATCTCTTTTTTAATTCCACTGTAAATGCGCTCCTTCATCTGTTCAACAGTCATATTTCCTTTTGATTCACTCCAGCGCTGGATTCCTTCAAAAAGAGTTCCTGATCCGTTTTCCTCACCAAGGCTTGCTGTAAATACATAATCAAGATGCAAATGTGGATCTACATATGGTGGAACCACCAGTTGTCCATTTAAATCTACTTCTTCACATCCCACAGTTTTTTCCTGTGGTATATCTGCTGCGATTTTTTTGAAAATTCCATCTTCAACTAATATAGAAACAAGTTCTTTTTGACCTTTTAGCCTTACATTCTTAAATAATTTTGAACCCTTCATACCGTATTCCTCTTTTCTTATTAACAGTAATGATTTGAAATAACATCATTATTGTTATGTTGCTATTTGTTCTTTACGCACAAATCATAGCATCCGGTCAGAATACAGTCAATAAAATGCAAAATCAACGCTTTTATTTTATTCTTGCGTACAAAAAAAGTCAATTCACTTTGTGCGTTACACACAAAATAAACCGGACAGATGTAAAAGCATTATCTCCTGAAAAAACGATATCATAAATATTTTTGCGAGTTTCCTGTAAGGAGTACACTGACTCAAAATCTCTTGCAAGTATATCGCTGTAGCGATATACTTAATACATAAGGAGGAGCTGGTATGAAAAAAATATTATATCATGGATCAGAATTCTTAATTGAAAAACCAGAGTTCGGGAAGGGTGCCAGACACAATGATTACGGAAGAGGTTTTTATTGTACAGAAAATATAGAATTAGCAAGAGAGTGGGCATGTGCAAAGCAAAAAAATGGATATGTGAATATTTATGAATTGGAAATGGAAGGATTAAAAGTATTGAATCTGAATGATTCAAAATACCACATATTGAATTGGCTTGCTATTCTTGCAGATAATAGAACGTACTGGCAGAATGGAAGTATTGCAGAAGAGGCAAAAAAATACATAAAAGAGCATTTCCTGATAGATATTACTCCATATGATATTATTGTAGGATATCGTGCAGATGATTCATACTTTTCGTTTGCCCAGGATTTTGTTTCGGGAGTAATTTCGTTGGAAAAATTATCTGAGGCGATGTGGTTAGGTAAATTGGGCGAGCAGATTGTATTAAAAAGTCCGAAAGCTTTTGAGACGATTTATTTTCAGAATTATGAAAATGTAGATGCGGAAATATATTATATCAAGAGAGCGGAGCGCGAGCGTGAAGCAAGACGAGAATATAGAAGACGTAAAAAAGAAAGTGCAGATATTCATGAGTTATTCATGCTGGACATCATGAGGGAGGGTATGGAAAATGGTGATACACGCTTATTCAGATGATTATCTTACGTCAGCCCAACGAATATTGGGAGATATGTTGGATTTCGCGGTGAACACATATGATATGGATATTGATAAATTTTTTGAAATGTTTCTGGTTTCAAATGTGTCACGGCAATTTGAAATTGGAAATCCTACTTATGTAGCCGGAAAAACAGGGTGTGAGTTAGTCAAAGAAGTGATTCGGGATTCTGGGTTAGTAATGGAAGAGTACCCAGATGAGATGTATTTGGATAAATCACCAGAATATTGGAGTGGCTGGGCATTGGCCTATTATCAGTGGTATCGAGGAAGAACATTTTCACGCATCTACAGGGCGGTATCAATGACGGAAATTCGAAATATGTATGAAGTATACCACGAGATGGATTTGGCACATTTCGTGGAGCGGTTGGATGAATTATGGAACCAACATTATCCGGAGACAAATCTGAAACGAATTCGTGATTTGGCGGGACTATCACAGCGAGAACTGGCAGAACTGTCAGGAGTATCTGTGCGGCAGATACAACTCTTTGAGCAAAGACAGAGAGATATCAATCAGACCAGAGCAATTGATGTGTTGCGATTGAGCAGGGCGCTTGGATGCAAGAATGAAGATTTGCTGGAACTATGAGGATCAGGCTAAAGCAAAGAATCGTCTAAAGACAGCGAGATATGGGAAAGACCTGTATCTCGCTGTTAAAATAGATGCTCCTGAGTTGGTGTTTTAGGAAATTGTCTTAAGGACTCTTTTTAGAATTGAAGTCAGAACAGGGGCAGTTATTGCAGTAAAGATCATTCCAGGAGCTGCGCTTACTACTAAAGGCTGCCAGGCAACACCCAAGATTGTTGCCAATACCAGTCTGGCTGCAAACGTTCCGGCAGGACCAGCAATAATGAGGGCCAGTGGGTTCTTTTTTAATACTGTTAAGATAAGACCGGCTACAATACGGTACACCATTGCGATAATGACATTGTATATAGTCTGAAGACCTAATATCATCCCAATAATGCTGGCAATGATGCCGATGGTAAGATAATGTAGAAATCCTCTGATTCTTCCGATGCTTATGGCTAATGGGGCTGATAATTGAAATTCAGTTCCTGGAATGGGTGATGGGATTTTAAATAAGCCCGAGATGAACAGCAGAACAACCCACATGCCGTCCATAGTCAGATTTTTGACGCTAAAAAAATGATTGGATAAAATTCTTTCTTTTGATTCTTCTGTAGTATTCATAGTTTTCCCATCCTTTTGTTTAAAATATTTCTGCCATTTCCCATTGAGAGAGATTAAAAGCAAAGCTATTGTATACAATAAGCAACTAATTGTCAACCATTAAATAAAAAAAGGTTGACAATTAGTTGCGAGTAAGTATATACTTTGCCTAAAGTATGCAAGAAAAAAGGAGAATGCAATGGGAAAAGGGATATTTGTAACCGGTACAGGTACGGATGTTGGTAAAACATACGTTACAGGATTGATTATAAAAAAGATAAAAGAGAACGGGATGACTCCAGGCTATTTTAAAGCTGCTATAAGTGGAAATGAAAGAGAGGAAGATGGAACGCTGATTCCTGGTGACGCTTTGTGGGTTAAGAATGTATCAGGAATCTCCCAGTCAGTAGAGGAAATGTGCCCGTATGTCTATGAGCATGCTTATTCTCCGCATCTGGCTTCACGTCTGGAAGGAAATCATGTTGAGATGGCAGTTGTTTTGGATAATTATAGAAAAGTAAAAGAGAAATACGACTATATAACAGTTGAGGGAAGTGGCGGTATTTTATGTCCGATCTGTTTTGATGAGGCACGTATTGGGTTGACAGATATAATAGATGAGATGGAACTTGACTGCATTCTGGTTGCAGATGCAGGACTTGGAACAATCAATAGTGTTGTACTAACTTATGAATATATGAAAAACAAAAATATGAATATAAAAGGAATGATTTTTAATCATTATATAGCGGATAATATCATGCATGAAGATAATATACGCATGTGCGAATATATGACGGGGCTTCCAACTCTGGCGAAAGTTTCCATGGGAGACGTGGACTTGAATATTGATATAGCAGAATTAATTTCATTATACAGATAACAATATAACGGAATGAGGAAAGCAAAAATAAGAATAATTTTAGGAGATAAACTTATGATCTGGTATCCATATGTACAGATGAAGAAAATGAAGACACCATATAAAATTGTAGATGCAGAAGGAGTTTATTTGTATACGCAGGATAATAAAATGATAGATTCCGTATCTTCCTGGTGGTGTATGATACATGGCTATAAAAATAAAGAAATTAACGAAGCAATGAAGAATCAGATTGATCAATTCAGTCATGTCATGCTGGGTGGGCTTACTCATGAACCAGTCTTGAAATTATCAGAAAAACTAAAAGATTTTCTCCCGGGAGATCTTGATTACTGTTTTTTTTCAGATTCGGGTTCGGTTGCTGTAGAGGTTGCCTTGAAAATGGCATTGCAATTTAATATTAATCGTGGCAGCGGAAGAAAAAAACTCCTTTCGCTTACCAGCTCGTATCATGGAGATACATTTATGTGTATGAAGGCCGGAGATGATGAGGATTATCATTTTATATTATCAGAAGATGATAAGAAGGATGTAATTCACATTCCAACGGAAATGGATGCATTGGAAAAAGTATTTCGGACACACGGAAATGAATTTTATGCATTTATTGTAGAGCCACTTCTTCAGGGAGCCGGCGGGATGAAAATGTATAGTATTGATTTCCTGAGAAGGGCAAGAGAACTTTGCAATGAATATGATGTTGTTTTTATATTTGATGAAGTTGCAACTGGTTTCGGACGTACTGGAAATCGTTTTGTGTCTGATCTTGTACTTCCGGATATTATCGTGCTTGGAAAAGCATTGACTGCCGGGTATATAGGACATGCAGTGACAGTAGCAAATCATAAAATATATAATGGATTCTATTCTGATAAGGATACAGATGCACTTATGCATGGTCCTACATTTATGGGAAATCCGGTCGCATGCAGTGCAGCATTAAAATCTATAGAAATATTTGAGCGTGAAAATTATATGGAAAAAATCAAGCATATAGAGGATATGGTTAGAAATCTGGTCTCCGGATTCACTCATCCGCTTATCAAAGAAATCAGATATATGGGTGGTTGTCTTTGTTTCCAGGTACATGACCCATCATGTCTTATCGGATTTCAGGAGTATGCATATCAACGAGGAGTATTTTCAAGACCATTTCTCGATATTATGTATGCCATGTTTCCGTATATCATACAGGATAATGAGATCAGGCAGATTGTTGATGTCATGAAAGACTGGTTCACTGAACAGAAAGGAATTTAATCTATGAGTGCGGAGGAATTGTATAGTATTAAGATGCGTGCAAGCAAAAAGGAAAACGGTACGGATGTACACATATCCGGAGCAGAGAAAATCGTTGAGGCACCGGATGTTGATATATTTGCCAATGCGCTGATAGAGAGAGGAATGCATCATTCCAAGGGTGAAGCAGATGCGTTGAACTTGAAGATAAATAAAGTCTGCAAGGAGAACATTATTTATCTTGATGCACTTTCAGTAGAGACAATTGAGGTCGAAACATGGGAAAAAGGGCAGGAAGAGATAAAAAAATATTTAAAAGAAACTGGAATAGACAATCCGCAAGATGTCATGCAATTCTTAGATGAAACTTATGCCATGAGAGGAGCTATGCTTCTTGATGTTGACAGGCTCATTCGTTTAGAACCGGATAAAAAACGTGGGATTCGTGCTACCAATATGGATCAGGAGAGAATGAAAGGGGACAGAATCGGAAACGAGAAGAATCATTATGAAGAAGCAATTGTACTTGCGACAAAAGTGGCAAATTGTCCTGGTATTATTGGTGAGATATGTATTTCAGATGATCCCGAGTACGTGACCGGTTATGTGAGCTCAAAAGAAATCGGTTATAGAAGAATCACGAAGATGAAGAGAATGGGGAGCGAAAAAGGAGGAAGAATATTTCTGTTTCGAGGAACAGATGCAGAAGAACAAAAAGCAATTGATTTTCTTCAGAATCAGCATGTGATCGTCAGAAATGTACCCAAAAAGATTTGCAAAAAATCAGATATGAAAAGACCACAGAAGTGGGATAAAATTGATAAAGCACTGGTATCTTTAAAAGAAAACCATCTTTTTCGCACAATGAAGACAATAGAATCGGCACAGAGTTCACATGTAACTATAGATGGAAAAGATTATGTATTAATGGCATCCAATAACTACCTGGATATTGCCAGTCATCCTTCCATAAAATCAGCAGTCGTAGAATCGACAGCTATGTATGGATTTGGCTCCGGTGGCTCCAGACTTACAACCGGAAATACAGTGATACATAATGCACTGGAGAATAAGATTGCTTCCTACAAGGAAACAGAAGCAGCGATCGTGTTTAACACAGGATATGTTGCAAATGTAGCAACAATATCCGCAATGGTGAAAAAAGGAGATACTGTTTTTAGTGATGAATTAAATCATGCAAGTATTATTGATGGATGCCGTCTTTCAAAAGCCAAAATTGTAACATATGCTCATAATGATATGGATGATCTGCGAAAAAAAATACAAGAGAATCCATGTGAGACAGGCATTGTTGTCAGTGATGCAGTTTTTTCTATGGATGGAGATATATTAAAGCTTCCGGAATTTCTTGATATCTGTGAAGAGAATCAATTGTTTTCCATGGTAGATGAAGCACATTCCACAGGAGTGATCGGCAAAACCGGTCATGGAATCCGGGAATACTGGCAGGAAAAAAGACAGGTAGATATTTTAATGGGAACATTTAGTAAGTCGATAGGTGGCGAAGGTGGTTATGTGGCCGGAGAGACAAGACTGATAAACTATCTGAGAAATGTGGCAAGAGGATTCATATTTTCTACTTCACTTTCGCCAGTAACCATGGCTGCGAATCTGGCTGGAATCGAAGTTCTTGAAAAGGAAATCTCAAGAGTAACAAAATTGCAGTACAATGTAAAATATTTTTGTAGACAACTCGGGAAATATGGTATCAATGTAAAATCTGAAACTGCCATAATTCCTGTTATTATTGGTGATGAGGAAAATGCACTGACAGTTTCCAACTATCTTCATGAGAATGGATATTTTATATCAGCGATACGTTATCCAACTGTTGCTAAAGGAGCAGCAAGGCTTAGAGTCGCGCTTATGTCCAGCCATACAGAAGCAGAACTGAAAAAGTGTGCAGAATTAATAGGAAAAGCCTTATTGATGAAGTAAAAATATGTTAACACTTTAGGAGTGAATAATCATCCAAAGACAGCGAGATATGGAAAAGACCTGTATCTCGCTGTCTTTTTATTAAGAAATTCTTAGTTTTCATCTGCAACAGTTTTTTTATTTGTAGACTCTAGTGTATATAACCTATAATAAAGATAATGTGAAACTATTCATAGACTTCATGAACCAATACAGGTGATTCACAAAAATGGTTATAAGAATCTTCAAATGAAAAAGATGATTCGAGAGGAGGGAACGAATGAAGGATAAAGAAAATTCAAGGGAAATACAATTCAAAGAGGAATTGGTTCGCAAGGCCAAGAATGGAGATACGAAAGCATTTTCCCTGTTATATGCCGGCGTTTGCAAGGAAATGTATAAATTCGCATTATATATGATGAAGCATACAGAAGATGCAGAAGACGCGGTAAGTGAGACCGTTATATCTGCATTTGAAAATATTGCGAAGCTCAAGAATGAGAGTAGTTTTAAAAGCTGGATCTTTACAATTTTAGGAAATCAATGCAGAAAAATGTTGGGAAAGCGTGGAAATCATGTGTCAGAGGAAGAGACACCAGAGGCTGGACACGAACCGGACTATGAGCAACATTTTGATGTGAAGGAGGCATTCGCAAGGCTTGAGGAAGAAGAGCGTATGATCCTTTCGTATTCTGTATTCGCTGGATATGGAAGTGAGGAAATTGCGCAGATGCTTGAGATGAATGCAGCAACGGTTCGATCAAAGAAAAGCAGGGCACTTGGGAAGATGCGTAAGATGTTGGAAGCAGGATGATCTATAAGAGCTGGAGTTGAAAAAAATAGAAGAAGGAGGCGGAAAAGATGGAAGAAAATAGAGAAAAGAACAATAAGAAGATTGAGAATGAAAAGCGTTTAGAACAAGATTTGAGACAGATGGCAGATGATGTGATCCTTCCGGACTCACTGGAGCCGGAGGCAATTCAGAAAATGCTTCAGGCAAGACAGGAAGAAAAGCAGCAGGGATCAAAAACGAAAAAGAACAAAAAGAACTGGAAACGTATCGTTCCGATCGCAGCGGCGGCATGTGTCTGTGTGATAGTTGGAGCGACAGTTGGAATCAAGCAGATCAACAAAGGAAACAACAAAACATTAGATGCAGCGACTATCGCATCAGCAGCAGATCAGAAAGAGACAACCCAGACACTTATAACAGCGAAAGATTATAAAGAAATTAAAAAATGTATCAAAGAGTACAATAAGCAGATGGCACGGGACAACAACAGTATGGCCATTGGAATGTATGAAAGTGCATCTTCATCAGACGCAGCATCAGCAGAAAGTAGTAATGTTAGTGATACCGGAGCTTATTCAGATACGAATCTCCGTGAGAACGGCGTGGGGGAAGCCGATATTGTCAAAACCGATGGAAAAAACATTTATACACTGTGTCGGAGTGTTGTGACAATCACAGCTATTGACAATGGGTCCATGGAAAAGCTGGCCTCGATCGAACAGGATGCAGAACGCTATGTAGAAGACATTTATGTACAGGATGATAAATTAGTTCTGTTCGGTACGTTAGGAAGACAAGTCGGAAATTCAGAGGATTCAGAAGCTTATGATGGATATTATGAGAACAATACGTATGTCCAGGTATATGACATCAGTGACCCGTCAAATCCGAAAGAGATCGGTAACATGGAACAGAGCGGAGGATATAATACATCCAGGATTGTTGATGGATATGTCTATGTGCTTAGTCAGTTCCATCCTTACGAAGACAATGTTACAGCAAGAGATCTGTGGTATATTCCGGAAGTGCAGGGAAAATCTATTGAAGCAGAAAATATTTATATGCCACAGGAAGCAGAAGGAAATGAATATACGATCATTACAGCATTTTCATTAGATAATCCATCAGAAAAAACAGACAGTAAGGCTGTTTTTGGTTATTCGGATGTGTGTTATGTAAGCGAAAATAATATTTATATTACAAGTAATTATTATGAAGATTCAGATGTGAGCAGAACATTGATCCGCAAGATTTCTTATACAGATGGAAAGCTTGTTGGTGTTGCTCAGACGAAGATCAAAGGAATGCTGAACGATTCTTTCAGCATTGATGAGTATGAAGGAAACCTTAGATTAGTTACAACAATCGATGAGATTTATTCGAATGATGATATTATGCCATTAAATGAGACGGCAGATAAGACTGAAAAAGCCGTTGCTGAAAATGTTAAGGATGCGGTACCTGGTACAAATTCACTTTATGTACTGAATGACAAACTGGAGATCATTGGCTCCATTCACAATCTGGCAAAGGATGAAACAATCTATTCCGCAAGATTTATGGGAGATACAGGATATTTCGTTACTTACCGTCAGGTGGATCCATTGTTCTCGGTAGACCTTTCAGACCCGGAGAATCCGAAGATTCTTGGAGAGCTTAAGATTCCTGGATTTTCCGAATATCTGCATCCATATGGAGACGGAAAACTGCTTGGCATCGGGATGGATGTAAGTGAAGATGGATTTACAACAGAAGGTGTGAAACTTTCGATGTTTAATGTTACAGATCCATCCAATGTAACAGAGGAAAATAAGTATACAATTGAAGAAAGCTATGGCACAGATGTAGGATACAATTATAAAGGTGTATTTGTAGATGTTCAGAAGAATCTGTTCGGGTTTGTTACCTATCATGATGGAGTGACTTATCAGTTGTATACGTATGATGAGGCAGAAGGATTCAAAGAAGTCATGAGCAGACAGCTGAGCGGATATGAAGGCAGCAGAGGACTGTATATTGGTGACGTATTCTATCTTGTAAGCGGAAATATGATAGAATCTTATTCCATGAATGGATTTGAGAAGATGGATGATATTGTTCTGTAAATAATTTGTAACTGTTCAGAGCTAACCTCCAAAATACTACGCATTTTGGAGGTTGGCGTATCCGCCAAATAAAATTTCAAAAACAGTTTAAAAAATGCAAGTATTTTATACCTTTTTTTGAAATTTTGCTTGGCTCTGAACAGTTACAATATTTTGGATTGACAGTTTGTAAGACGAAAATTATACTAATAGGAGATGGAATTTGTTTGAAATTGTAGTTTTGTAATAAGAGAAAAGGGGTTAGAAATTATGAGTTCCAGAAATAAAGGAATTTGCTTTATTATATTGTCGGCATTTTCATTTGCGTTAATGGGTGCCTGTGTCAGGCTTGCGGGGGATGTGCCGTCCATACAGAAAAGCTTTTTCCGAAATCTGGTTGCATTCTTTGTTGCACTTATAATGATTGTGCGAAGTGGTGACGGATTTGAAATCAAGAAGGGAAACTTAGGTTATATGGTTTTGCGTGCAACATTTGGCACGCTGGGAATCCTTTGTAATTTTTATGCAGTAGATCATCTGGTACTTTCAGATGCATCTATGCTGAACAAAATGTCTCCGTTTTTTGTTATTTTATTTTCGTTTCTTCTGTTGAAAGAGAAATTAAAACCGGCGCAGGCAATTGCAATTTTTGTTGCATTTATCGGAAGCCTGTTTATCATTAAGCCAACCTTTACAAATATGGAACTCTTTCCGTCAGTGATCGGTCTATGTGGGGGAATCGGTGCCGGTATTGCGTATGCAATGGTAAGGATTCTTGGTCAGAGAGGTCAGAAAGGAAGCTCTGTTGTTCTGTTTTTCTCAGGGTTTTCCTGCATCGTGACACTTCCGTATCTGTTATTTAATTTCCATCCAATGACAGGAGCGCAGATTCTGGCACTGTTTGGTGCCGGACTTGCGGCAGCAGGAGGACAATTTGGAATTACCGCAGCATATTATCATGCACCTGCGAAAGAGATATCAATCTATGATTATTCTCAGATTATTTTCTCTACGATTCTCGGATATTTTCTTTTCGGACAGGTTCCGGACAAGTACAGTGTGCTTGGATATGTGATCATTCTCACAATGGCGGCATGGATGTTCTTCTATAATAAAAGACCGGAAGAAAAAGAATAGAAACTGTTTGAAGCCAAATATATTTCAGATGAAAAGGATTATAAAATCATGGATTTTGCAAGACTTGAGAAAAATATTATAGATGTAATAAAGGAAGAACAGGCGAAGCTGGGCTACCGTAAGGAGAAGATTCGTCTGTATTATCCGCTGAGTTCTCTGAATCATTTCTTTCAGTTAGATGTGGATGAGACAGGAATGCAGGAAAAATTGAGCCGGTTTTCTGAGTATGAAGAAGGGAAGCTTGGAAGTGTTGAAGTGACAAATAAGGGGGAGCGGTTCTGTTTTCATATTCCGGAGGAAGGTGCAGAATATGTACACAATAATATGAAAGAGAATGAATTCATCAAAGACCTGATTGGGTTGATCTCTCATCATGGCTGCAAGATGCAAGATATCTTTGAACTGTTCCGTCAGCATTCGGATCAGATTACGATCGAAGAGATGCACAGCGATGAATTTGATTATATGATCTGCTTTGAAAATGATCCGGAGGATACTTACCGGTATTGCTTTAAAGATGAAGGATGCCATATCATTTACCATAGATTCCTGCCGGAAGATTATGAAGAATTTAGATTTGGAAAATAACTGTCAGGTCAGACAAAAAGGAGAAAAAAGTGAAGCTTACAATACTTGGAACAGGAAATGCAACCGTTACGGAGTGTTATAACACATGCTTTGTGATCAGTGATGACGACCGTCATTTTATGGTAGACGGTGGTGGCGGAAATACGATTCTTCATCAGTTAAAAGCAGCAGGACTTAACTGGATGGATATGAGAGATATTTTTGTGACACACAAGCATATCGACCATCTTCTTGGAATTATCTGGATGATGCGTATGATTCTTCAGAATATGAATAGAGGAAAATACGAAGGAGAAGCTACAATTTACGGACACGAAGAAGTAATCCGTATTCTGAAAGAGATGGCAGGTGAAGTTCTTTCGGCGAAGGAGATGAAATATATAGATGATCGTCTTCACATGGTCGTAGTAGAAGATGGAGAAGAACGTGAGATTATTGGAAAGAAAGTAACATTTTTCGATATTCATTCTACAAAGGCAAAACAGTTTGGATTTTGTATGCAGTTAGATGAGGATGAGAAACTGACCTGTTGCGGAGATGAGCCGTACAATGAACTGGAGCAGAAATATGCTGAGAACAGTACATGGCTCTTGCATGAGGCATTCTGTCTCTACGGACAGGCGGATGAATTCAAGCCATATGAGAAGCATCACTCCACAGTAAAAGATGCATGTGAGATGGCATCAGACCTGAATGTGGAGAATCTGATTCTGTATCATACAGAAGATAAGAATATTGAACACAGACAGGAGTTGTATCTGGAAGAAGGCAAAGTTTATTATGATGGAAATCTGTTTGTGCCGGATGATCTGGATGTAATAGAACTATAAGAAATTTAATCCCACATCAAGTTTGTTATATGCTATACTTTGTTTATGATCAGGTTGAATTGATAAATTCAGGGAGAGGTGAAGGAGAATGCTTGAGTTAGTAACAGGAGGCAGCGGAAGCGGAAAATCAGCTTATGCGGAAAGCCGGATCTGTGAATGGAACAGGCAGGATCCGAAGCCTCTCTTTTATATTGCAACCATGTATCCTTATGGGGAAGAGACAGAAAAGAAGATTGAGAGACATCGGATGCTTCGTAAAGGAAAAGGGTTTGAGACATTAGAGTGGTATACAGGACTTAAGCTACATTTGGAAGAGGGATCATTACAAGGCTCAGATGTGCTTCTCGAATGTATGTCGAATCTCGTGGCAAATGAAATGTATATGGAATCCGGTGCAGGATGTCATGCAGATCAAGCCATTCTGGAAGGGATCCGAGAATTGAATCAACAGTGTTCGAATCTGGTGATCGTGACAAATGAAGTGTTTTCCGAATCGGTTCCGGATTCGCCGGAGATGAAAGAATACAAAAGGATTCTTGGCAGGATCAACCGTGAAATTGCAGCGATGGCAGATCAGGTGACAGAAGTTATTTATGGAATTACACAGCAGAAAAAGAAACCGGATACGCTAGTCAATAGAACAGAAAAACCTGGCGTGGAGAGTAACAAATCAGGAGAGTCGGTGATGTGTCAGAAAGAAAATAGAGCTCATATAATTATAGGTGGTGCATTCCAGGGAAAAGCACAGTATGCAACGAAAATTTATCCGGGACTTGAGCTGACAGACGGATTCAATTGTCCGCTGGATGAGATTGAAAATTGTGTGGCAATTAATAAATTCCATTCATTTACAAGACGCTGGCTTTTGGAAGGAAGAACAAAGGAAGCGTTGCTGACGACACTAGAGAAGAATGAAAATCTACAATTACTAATTAGTGACGAAATCGGATATGGTCTTGTACCCGTTGATGATTTTGAAAGAGAATACAGGGAATTTCACGGGCGTGTCATGACAGAACTTGCAGAACAGGCAGATTGTGTAGAACGTGTTGTGTGTGGGATTCCGCAGAGAATAAAGTGAAAGGAAATTAGTGATGCTTTCAGAGATAGAACAGGTACTTCCTTCTGAAATAGAGAAGAGAAGTTTTGAGATTATAACAGAAGAATTAAAAGAGATGGGAAAGATTCTCTGTCCGGAGACAGAACTGATCGTGAAACGCTGTATTCACACAAGCGCTGATTTTGAGTATGCGGACAGTCTTGTTTTTACAGAAGGTGTTGTGGAGAAAGCAAAGGATGCTATCCGCAGAGGTGTGCCGATTATCACAGATACACAGATGGGAAAAGCAGGAATTAATAAGAAACGTCTGGCAGAGTATGGCAGTGAAGTGCTTTGTTTTATGTCGGATGAAGATGTGGCAGAGATGGCGAAAAAGAATGGCACAACAAGAGCGGTGGCAAGTATGGATAAGGCAGCTGCACTGGGAAGAGAGGCTATCTTTGCAGTTGGAAATGCACCGACAGCCTTGGTACGGCTTTATGAGTTGATCAAAGAAGGAAAGATTAATCCGGAATTAATCATTGCAGTTCCGGTAGGGTTTGTAAATGTCGTGCAGTCAAAGGAACTGATCTTAAGTCTAGAAGATACACCGTCGATCGTGGCACGGGGAAGAAAAGGTGGAAGCAATATTGCCGCATGTATTTGCAATGCTTTATTATATCAGATGTAAAACAGATGCAAAAAAACTTTGTTAGAACTTGTTAGAAAGATAGAATAGTGGTATTATAAGACTGTTTGATTAGAAAAAAGAATAGAGAGGGAACAAAACGTGACCTATAAAGAAGCAAGGGTATATTTGGACGAGATGTCGAAATACGGAAGTGTACTTGGCTTAGATACGATTCGAGGTCTGTTGCGTGAGCTTGGGAATCCACAGGATGACTTAAAGTTTATACACATTGCAGGAACGAATGGCAAGGGATCTGTGCTTGCATACACTTCAACAATATTAAGTGAGGCAGGATACAGAACCGGGCGCTATGTCTCACCGACAGTAATCTCTTATCTGGAGCGGATTCAGATTGACGGAACATGGATTCCGGAAGATGAATTTGCAGAATTGACAGAGAATGTAAAAGAAGCTATTGCCCGGATGGAGGCGGCCGGAGAGGAATCTCCGACAGTCTTTGAAGCAGAAACGGCAATAGCTTTTCTGTATTTTAAGAAGAAAAAATGTGATCTGGTCGTACTGGAGTCCGGTCTTGGAGGAATTCTGGATGCGACGAACATCATCGGAGCACCGGTGTGTGCAGCATTTGCAACGATCAGTGTGGATCATCTTGGTGTGATCGGAGATTCGTTGGAAGAGATTGCGCAGAACAAGGCTGGAATCATTAAGCCGGGATGTGCAGTAGTATCTGCAAAGCAGAAAGAAAATGTCCGGGAGATTCTGAAAAAAACTGCAGAAGAAAAAGGCTGTCCTTTCACAGAAGCGCAGCCTGAGCAGATGATGATTTTTGAAGATTCCTACCACGGAATTACATTTTCTTATAAAGAATATGAAAAGATGCATAGTCCGCTTGCAGGCCAGTGCCAGAGAGAGAATCTTGCAACAGCGCTCGAAGTTATCCGCTGTCTGAACAGACTGGGGTATCGAATTACAGAAGCGCAGGTGCGAGAGGGGTTTTCAAAGACGAGATGGACAGGACGGTTTACCTGCCTGTCAGAGTCCCCGTTATTTTTCGTAGACGGAGCGCATAATGAAGACGCAGCATTAAAGCTGAAAGTGACGGTAGAACGTTATTTTTCGGATTATAAGAAAATCTTTATCATGGGAGTCTTTAAAGATAAAGAATATGAGAAAATCACATCTATTCTTTGCCCGTTGGCAGAAAGTATATATACTGTTAGTCTTCCAAATAAGGAGAGGACGCTTCCGGCAGAAAAGCTGGCAGAAGTAGTGAAGAAACATTGTCAGAAAGTGAAAGCTGAACAGACCATCCGAACAGCTGTTGAGGATGCAAGTAAAGAGGCAATGACCCAAGGCAAGGATATTGCGCAGAAAACTGTGATTCTTGCATGCGGATCCCTGTCTTATCTTGGGGAGGTTCAGCGGATCGTGTTGAATAACCGGCAGTGAGATATAGGAGAGAAATATAAAATGATAGATCATGAAAAAGTAGAACAGGCAGTCCGTCTTTTGTTGGAAGGAATCGGTGAAGATGTGAACCGCGAAGGTCTTATAGATACACCTGACAGGATCGCCAGAATGTATGAAGAGATATATGGTGGAATGGAAGAAGATGCGGGAGTTCATCTTATGAAGACATTTACGGTAGAAAGCAGTGAGATGGTGATAGAGAAAGATATTACATTCTATTCAACCTGTGAGCATCATTTACTGCCTTTTTATGGAAAAGTCCATATTGCCTATATTCCGGATGGTAAGGTGGTAGGATTGAGTAAGCTGGCGCGTACGGTAGAAGTATTTGCAAGAAGACTTCAGCTCCAGGAGCAGCTGACAGGACAGATTGCAGACGCATTGATGGAGTATATGCAGCCGAAGGGAGCTCTCGTTATGGTGGAAGCAGAGCATATGTGTATGACAATGCGCGGAATCAAGAAACCGGGAAGCCAGACAGTTACGTTGGCACGGAGAGGTGTGTTTGAGACAGACCCGACATTAGAAGAAAGATTCTTCCGTATGCTTGGAAGATAAAGAATACGTAAAGGAAAAGAAGTGAACAGACTTGAAACAGGAAAATATGTATCGGTTAAATGAAGTGGTCCATCACTGGATCTATCAGGATTATTATGGAAGAATCAAGCGGTTAGAGAAGGATCGTATCTTTTGCTGTCATCAGATGACACATCTTCTGGATGTAGCAAGGATCGCATATATTAAAAATCTGGAAGAGAACCTTGGGTTTGAGAAAGATGTGATCTATACAGCAGCAGTACTTCATGACATTGGAAAATCATTTCAATATAAATGGACAATTCCACATGAAGTAGCTGGGGAAAAGATTGCAAAAGAGATTTTAACAACATTACCTGAAGATGCACAGTTTACAGAAGAGGAACAGCAGCAGATTCTTTTGGCTATCCGTGGTCATCGTAGAAAACATGAGGGAATGGAACCAATTGAAGAATTGTTTTATGATAGTGACAAATGCTCGCGTATGTGCCATTCCTGTCCGGCACAGAAACAGTGTAACTGGACGGAAGAAGAGAAGAATATGGAGATAGAGATATGAGAATTGGCGGAAAAGAATTTGACCTGAAGAAAAATACCTATATCATGGGAATTCTGAATGTAACACCGGATTCCTTTTCTGACGGAGGAAGATACGACGGATTGGATCGTGCAATCGAACATGCGAAGCAGATGATTCAGGAAGGTGTGGACATCATTGATGTCGGTGGAGAATCAACTCGTCCGGGACATGTACAGATTACAGAAGAGGAAGAAATTGCGCGTGTTGTTCCAGTAATCCGAAAACTCAAAGAAGAATTTGATATTCCGGTATCGATTGATACTTATAAAAGTGCAGTTGCAGCAGCGGCAATTGAAGCAGGTGCGGATCTTGTGAATGATATCTGGGGATTAAAATACGATTCTAAGATGGCAGGATTGATCGCAAGAACAGGAGTGGACTGCTGTCTGATGCACAATCGTGACAATACGGATTATCAGAATTTCCTTGCAGATTTTATGAGTGATATGAGAGAATGTGTTGAGCTTGCAAAGAATGCAGGAATTGCGGATGATAAGATCATTCTTGATCCAGGCGTTGGATTTGGCAAGACATACGAGATGAATCTCGAAATTATTGATAAACTTGAAATAATGAAAGAACTTGGATATCCGGTACTTCTTGGAACTTCAAGAAAATCAGTGATCGGTCTGACACTGGATCTTCCGGTAGAAGAACGTGAAGAGGGAACGATGGTTACAACAGTTTACGGAGTGCAGAAGGGTTGTGCATTTGTCCGTGTTCATGATGTGGAGAAGAATAAGAGAGCAATCCGTATGACAAGAGCATTAATGAGAGAACATGAGGTATAGAGGACAGATGCAGAAGAAGTTCGATGAAATCAGAATTGAAGATCTGGAAGTGTTTGCAAATCATGGTGTGTTTCCGGAGGAAAATACGTTAGGACAGAAGTTTGTTGTCTCAGCAGTGCTTTTTACAGATACCAGGATGGCGGGAAAAACAGATGATCTGACAGCGTCCATCCACTACGGAGAAGTTAGTGCATTTATTACTGAGTTTTTACAGAAAAATACCTATCAGTTATTAGAACGTGCAGCGGAAGAACTGGCTGAAGCGTTGCTTCTTGAGTGGGACAGAATAGAAAAAATATCTATAGAGATCAAGAAACCATGGGCGCCTGTAAGACTTCCGTTAAAAACAGTCAGCGTGAAGATAGAGCGTGGCTGGCACACAGTATACATTGCGTTAGGATCTAACATTGGGGACAGTAAGATGTATCTGGATAATGCAGTAAAGGCATTGAATGAACTTCCGACAAGTAAAGTTGAGGTCGTATCTGAATATCTTGTGACACCTCCCTACGGAGTGACAGATCAGCCGGATTTCCTGAACGGCTGTCTGAAACTTCGCACGCTGCTTTATCCATATGAGCTTTTAGCTGAATTGAACAGAATCGAGAAAGAAGCAGGAAGAGAGCGGATCATTCACTGGGGACCAAGAACATTAGATCTGGATATTATTTTTTATGACGATCTCGTTCTTGAAGAAGTAGATCTGTGTATTCCGCATGTAGAGATGCACAAGAGAAAATTTGTGCTGGAGCCGTTGGGAGAGATCGCTCCGTATAAGCGTCATCCGATCAATGGAAAAAGAGTTTGTGAGATGCTTGCTGAATTGAATGAAAATGAGAATTAATCGAATTATTAAAAAGGCTTATTACCAGTTATCATAAAAGGTGATAAGCCTTTTGGATGTAAAGTGTGAAGAAATATGTTACAATAACCGAGGTTATAAAAAGGACCTAGAGGGAAAGGAGAGGGCGAAATGTTAGAAAAAATATTTAAGCTTTCTGAAAACAAAACAGATGTAAAAACTGAAATTCTTGCCGGAATTACGACATTCATGACTATGGCGTATATCCTGGCGGTGAATCCGAGTATCCTGTCAGCAGCAGGAATGGATTCAGGTGCAGTATTTACTGCAACAGCATTAGCTGCATTTATAGGAACACTTCTCATGGCTGCACTTGCGAATTATCCATTTGCACTGGCACCGGGAATGGGACTGAATGCATACTTTGCCTATACAGTTGTTATCGGTATGGGATACAGTTGGGAATATGCATTGACTGCAGTATTTGCAGAAGGTATTATCTTTATCCTTCTGTCTGTAACAAATGTACGTGAGGCAATCTTTAATGCAATTCCGAAGAATCTGAAATCTGCAGTTAGTGTAGGAATCGGATTATTTATCGCATTTGTAGGTCTCCAGAATGCACATATCGTTATGGGTGGTGCTACATTAGTTGAATTGTTCTCTTTAGATGGATATAATCAGCTGAATGGTGTGAGTGCAACAATGAACGATATCGGAATCACAGTTATTCTTGCGCTTGTTGGAATTTTGATCACTGGAATTCTTGTAATCAAGAATGTGAAAGGAAATATTCTTTGGGGTATTTTGATCACATGGGCAATCGGTATTGTTTGTCAGTTCGCAGGAATTTATGTTCCGAATGCAGAAGTTGGATGCTTCAGCCTGCTTCCGGATTTCAGTCACGGATTATCTATTCCAAGTATTACACCGATTTTCTGTAAACTTCAGTTTAAGGGAATCTTTACTTTGGACTTTGTTGTAATCCTTTGTGCGTTCTTATTTGTCGATCTGTTTGATACGATCGGAACACTTGTAGGAGTTTCTTCAAAGGCAGGAATGCTTGACGAAGAAGGAAAACTTCCAAAGATCAAAGGAGCGCTTCTTGCAGATGCACTTGCAACAACAGCGGGAGCTGTTCTTGGAACATCAACAACTACAACATTCGTAGAGAGTGCTTCAGGAGTATCTGAGGGAGGAAGAACAGGTCTTACAGCAGTGACAACAGCAATCTTGTTTGGTCTTGCATTGTTCCTGTCACCAATTTTCCTTGCAATTCCGGCATTTGCTACAGCACCGGCACTGATCATTGTAGGACTTTACATGCTGACGAATATTACAAACATTGATTTCAATGATTTGTCAGAAGCAATTCCTTGCTATGTATGTATCATTGCAATGCCATTCTTCTATAGTATTTCAGAAGGAATCTCAATGGGAATCATCACATATGTGGTTCTGAATCTGTTAACAGGAAAAGCAAAAGAGAAGAAACTAAGTCTTCTGATGTATATTTTAGCAATTCTGTTTGTTTTGAAATATGCATTCCTGTAAATGGGATTGAATGACGTCAGAAAGATATCAAAATAAAAATAGAAAAAATCAAGAGCTGGACAGAAGTATATTGAAAACTTCTGTTCAGCTCTTTGTGGTTGAAAAATGTCTGAGCAACTCTTTTAGAGCAGTTGCTCAAAGGTGTCATAAAATGTTGGGTAAGACACATCTACGCATTTACTGTCAAGAATCTTTGTAGTACCTTCTGCAACAAGTGCAGCAATACTGAATGCCATTGCAATTCTGTGGTCTAACAAAGTATGAATAGAAGCACCATGAAGAGGTCTTCCGCCATTGATGATCATTCCGTCTTCAGTAGGTGTTACATCACAGCCCATTGCTTTCAGATTATCTGTTACAGTCTCAATACGATCTGTTTCCTTGACTTTCAGTTCAGCAGCATCTTTGATTACGGTTGTTCCTTCTGCTACAGCTGCCATGACCGCAATAACCGGAATCTCATCGATCAAAGTTGGGATGATGTCCCCTTCGATTGTAGTTCCATGCAGTCTACTTGTGCGGACAAGAACATCTGCAATTCTTTCCCCACCTTCTGTACGTTCGTTAAGGAGGGTGATATCACCACCCATATCTTCACATACTCTCAAGATTCCTGCACGTGTCGGGTTGATTCCTACATTTTCTACAAGAATTTCAGAATCAGGGACGATCAGTCCGGCAGCAATGAAATAAGCAGCGGAAGAGATGTCTCCCGGAACTGTGATTTTCTGTCCGTAAAGTTCTTCACAAGGACGGATGATAGCGGTTGCTTTGGAAGAACCAATCTCAAAAGTAGAGCGGATATTTGCACCGAATTCTTTCAGCATTAATTCTGTATGGTTTCTGGAAAGACTCGGTTCTGTGACAGAGGTCTCTCCATCTGCGTAAAGACCGGCGAGCAGCAGACAAGATTTTACCTGCGCACTGGCAACCGGCGAATCATAATGGATTCCATGAAGCTGCGCAGGGGTAATATAAAGCGGGGCACATCCATTGCGGAGAATACTGGAAATATGTGCGCCCATCTGTGTCAATGGTTCAATGATTCTTTTCATTGGGCGGGAGTTCAGTGATTCATCTCCGGACAATTTAGAGTCAAACGGCTGTCCGGCGAGAATACCGGAAATCAGTCTCGTTGTTGTTCCGCTGTTTTCCACATCAAGGATCTTCTCCGGAGCACTCAGTCCATGCAATCCCTTTCCGTGTACGATAACGGAAGAATAATCGCTCTCAACTTCAATCTCAATACCAAGCTCTCTGAAACAACGGATAGTCGCGAGACAGTCGGCACCAGAGAGAAAGTTGTGGATCTGCGTTGTTCCGTTTGCAATCGAGCCGAACATAATGCAGCGGTGGGAGATGGATTTGTCTCCCGGTATTGTAACTTTTCCTTTTAATCCTATAATATTACATAATTCCATAATCTTATTCCTCATTTCTGCTATCAGACTTCATAGATGACATAGCGGTATTTCTGCAAAAGTACAGAAGCTCTGTTTGCAGAATCTTCATCATAAAATTCAATACGAAGAACTCCTTCCTCGAATTCACGGTTGTGGATGATTCCGATATTCTTGATACTGATGTTATTACTTGCAAGAATTGTGGCAATCGTAGCAATTCCACCTGTTTCATCGATGATATCACAATAAAGTGCAAACTGCTTTTTGATCGGTCCTGCAGATCCGTTCGGCATGGAGTTCCTGTAATCTTTGGAATTCTCAAACAGAGCGTACAGGGCAGGTTCATTTCCTTCATCCACAAGATCCTTTGCATGTGAAAGAGCTTCAATATATTCACCTAAGATCTGGGAGATGTTCTCACTGTTTTTCAGACAGATCTGCTGCCACATGACCGGGGAGGAAGAAGCAATTCTCGTAATATCTTTAAATCCCCCTGCGGCCAACGATTTCATCATCCCTTCCTTCGAATCCGTATCATGTACAAAATTCACAAGTGTGGATGCAATAATATGCGGCAGGTGGCTGATCGTTCCGGTAATATGATCATGCTCGTGGTAATCCAAAATAACAGGAAGAGCTTTTAATGATGAAACAAAGTCTTTGTAAGCATCCACTTTTTCTTCCGCTACTTTAGCAGAAGGAGTCAGGATATAGTATGCATTTTCAATCAAATGAGCTTTGGAATTCATAAATCCGCTCTTCTCAGAACCAGCCATCGGATGTCCGCCAATGAAATTCGCTTCCATTCCCAGACGGATTACCTCTTCGTGGATGGAAGTCTTCACGCTTCCGACATCTGTGAGAATACAGTTTTCATCCAGGAGATCTTTCAGCTGGGAAAGATAGGCTGCATTGTAAGTGACCGGTGCACAGAGGAAAATGTAGTTACATCCCCTGAAATTGTCATCAATGGATGAACAGGAAGTATGAATCGTGCCTTCCTGAATTGCCAGTGCAAGGGATTCTTTATTTTTATCGAATGCGATGATGTCGTAATCCGGATAATACTGGCGGATTGCCTTCGCAATAGAGCCGCCGATAAGTCCAAGTCCGATAAATCCAATTTTTTTAGCATTCATAGTTGTAAAATCCTTTCTGTTGTTGTGCAAAACATATCTTACTGTTCAGAAATCTTAAATCAGTAAGAAACATATATTCGTATTTTAACACTTTGCTCTGTAAAAGTAAATTATTATTCACAAATGCCTCTGGTTCTAATCTTTGACCAGATAATTTTGTGGATAAAAGTTAAAATTGTATAAATTGTAAAAAATAGTTGTAATTAATCTGAATATTTAGTACAATATACCCATGATATGTATATCAACGACAGAAAATGATGTACATAATAGCTACATAACAAGGAGGCAGCAGTATGAAGGTTTACAGAACAGACGAAATCAGAAATGTGGTATTACTTGGTCATGGTGGAAGCGGAAAGACAAGTCTTGCAGAGGCGATGCTCTACGTATCAGGTGCAACGAATCGTATGGGAAAGATTTCCGAATCCAATACGGTGAGCGATTTTGATAAAGAGGAGCAGAAACGTGGATTTTCAATCAGCACAAGTCTGGTACCGATCGAGTGGGAGAAAGCGAAGATCAATATTCTTGACACACCGGGATATTTTGATTTTGTCGGAGAAGTAGAAGAGGCAGTCAGTGCAGCAGATGCAGCGGTTATCGTAGTATCTGGTAAGGCAGGAGTACAGGTTGGAACGGAAAAAGCATGGGAGCTTTGTGACAAATATAATCTGCCGAGAATGATCTATGTGACAGAGATGGATGTGGATGATGCAAGTTTCCGTCAGGTAGTAGCAGATCTGACAGAGAGATATGGAAAGAAAATCGCACCACATTTCCAGCCGATCCGTGAGAACGAGAAACTTGTAGGATACATTAATATTATTAAGAATGCCGGAAGAAGATATACAGGCATTGGACAGAGAGAAGAGTGCGAGATTCCGGATTACTGTATGCCGAACCTTGAGATTTTGAGAGATTCTCTTATGGAAGCTGTAGCAGAGACAAGTGAAGAGTTTATGGAGCGCTATTTTAATGGTGAGGAATTCTCTGTAGAAGAGATCCGTGCAGCCATGAGAACAGAAGTAATGGATGGGGATATCGTACCGGTTGCGATGGGATCCAATGTCCAGGCACAGGGAGTAGCCAACCTGCTTTCAGATATTGTTCGTTTCTTCCCGAGTCCGGATAAGAGAACCTGTGCAGGAATCAACCGCAGAACAAACGAGATCTTTGAAGCGAATTATGATTTCGCAAAAGCAAAATCAGCGTATGTATTTAAGACAATGGTGGATCCATTTATTGGAAAATACTCTTTTGTAAAGGTATGCTCCGGAGTACTTAAAGGAGATGATGTACTTTATAATGCAGACACAGACGCAGAAGAGAAACCAGGTAAACTTTATACCATGTGTGGAAGCAAGCCGAGCGAAGTGACAGAGCTTTTTGCAGGCGATATCGGAGCAATCGGTAAACTGACAAATACAAGAACAGGAGATACTCTTTCCGTAAAGGGAACACCGGTATCTTACGCAAAGACAGATTATTCTGTACCATATACATATATGAAGTATCGCGTAAAGAATAAAGGCGATGAAGATAAGGTATCACAGGCTCTTGCAAGAATGACAGCAGAAGATGTTACATTGAAAGCTGTGAATGACAGTGAGAACAGACAGTCTCTTCTTTATGGAATGGGTGAGCAGCACCTTGAGATCGTAGCAAGTAAACTGGCGGCAAGATATAAAGTAGAGATCACACTGGAGACACCAAAAGTTGCATTTCGTGAGACAATCCGTAAGAATTCTGACGTTGATTCCAAGTATAAGAAACAGAGCGGCGGACATGGACAGTACGGACATGTTAAGATGAAATTCGAACCATCAGGAGATCTCGAAACTCCATTTGTATTCGAAGAATGTGTTGTTGGAGGAGCAGTTCCGAAGAACTATTTCCCGGCGGTAGAGAAAGGTCTGCAGGAATCTGTAGTGAAAGGACCTCTTGCCGGATATCCGGTAGTTGGTGTGAAAGCTACTTTATACGACGGATCCTATCATCCGGTAGACTCTTCAGAGATGGCATTTAAGACAGCTACGATCCAGGCATTCAAGAAAGGATTCATGGAGGCATCTCCGGTACTTCTTGAACCAATCGCATCCCTGAAAGTTACAGTTCCTGATGATTACACAGGAGATATCATGGGAGACCTGAACAAACGCAGAGGACGTGTGCTTGGCATGATACCGGTAGCCGGAGGGAAGCAGGTTATTGAAGCAGATATTCCAATGACAGGACTGTTTGGCTATTGCACAACACTTCGCTCCATGACAGGTGGAAGAGGATCTTACGAATATACATTTGCAAGATATGAGCAGGCTCCATCTGATGTACAGGAGAAAGAAATTGCTGCAAGAGCAGAAGAAGCATAATTAAAGATTCAGGCAATATAAAGAGTGTGTTATCCGGCTGATAAAAAGGAGTGGATAGCACGCTCTTATTGCTTGTTTTAGAAAAAACGGTAACATTGTATTTCACAAAAAAATCACAAGTTTGCGAATATGGTTGTACTTTCAAAACAAAGGTGCTATAATTCATCTGCCTGTCTACATTGGACAGGTATGTTATTGTTTATGAAATCCTGTGAACAGTGACATAAAGTGACTGTGTAGAGCAGTTATAACATTATTATAATAATATGAGGGATAGAAAATGAGGATTATTATTATCGGTGACGGAAAGGTTGGTTACAAGCTTGCCAAGCAACTTTCCGCCGAGAAATACGACATTGTAATGATTGACAGTAATGAGAATAAGTTGAGATTTGCTATGGATCGTCTGGATATCGCCTGCGTGACGGGAGATGGCGCAGACGCAGAAGTACTTAAACAGGCAGATGTGGCGCATGCTGATCTGGTGATTGCCTGTACATCAGCAGATGAATGCAATATGTTAAGCTGTCTGATCGCCAGAAAATTAGGTGCAAGACATACGATTGCCCGTGTGCGTAATCCGATTTATTATCGTCAGATCGGACTTCTGAAAGAAGATCTGCATCTTAGCATGGCTGTAAACCCGGAACTTATCGTGGCAGATGAGATTAGCAGACTTCTGCTCTTCCCGGATGCGAGTCAGGTGGAGACTTTTGTAAAGGGACGTGTAGAATTGATTGAATTACCGGTTGCGGAGGGAAGTAGCCTGGCAGGGTTAAGCCTTGCGGAAATGTATAACCGGTTCCAGATCCGTCTGCTTGTCTGTGCAGTGGAACACGGAGATGAAGTTCGGATTCCGGATGGAGAATACAGGATGCGTGCAGGAGACCGTCTGCATATTGCGGCATCTCATAAAGATTTAGAGGCATTTTTTAAAGCAAATGGAAAGCGTAAGGACAAAATCAAAAAAGTCATTATTTGTGGAGCCGGAAGAGTTGGTTACTATCTTGCACTTCAGCTTAGCACACTTGGTATGCAGGTGAAGATTATAGAACAGAATCGCCAAAGATGTGAAGAACTTTGCGAATTACTTCCAAAAGCAACCATCATTAATGGAGATGCAACAGATCACGACCTTCTTGTAGAAGAAGGGATTGATGAAGCGGATGCATTTGTTGCCCTGACAGGGATGGATGAAGAGAACATTATACTTTCTCTTTTTGCAAAGAGTCAGAATGTGGACAAAATTGTTACGAAAGTCAATGAAGACAGACGCGCACGTATGGTAGAAGACTTTGGAATTGATAGTATTGTTTCTGTTAAAACAGCTACAGCAGACGCAATCATGAGTTATGTCAGAGCGCGTAAAAACTCTCAGGGAAGTGCGAATGTTGAGACAATGTATCAATTGGTTGATGACAAAGTTGAAGCACTGGAATTTATTGTTAAGGCTGAGACAAATTATACAGGAATTCCATTGAAGAATCTCTCGTTGAAACCGAATAATCTGATTGCATGTATTGCAAGAAAACGTCAGATCATTCTTCCGAGCGGAGAGGATTGTATTCAGGTAGGAGATAATGTGATCATTATCACGATGGAAAAACGGATTGAAGATATTAAAGATATTTTAATGTAGGTGCAGTGCGATGAATAAGAAGATGATAGTATATATTTTGGGGAAAATGATGGGAGTCGAAGGATTACTTCTTCTGATCCCAGCGTTGGTTTCCCTTATATATCATGAAAAAAGCGTAATTTCTTTTCTGATTGTAGCAGCAATCCTGCTCGCAATTTATATGGTGTTTGGAAGGAAACTTCCGGCTTCAAAGCAGATTTACGGAAAAGAAGGTTTTGTTATTGTTGGGCTTGCATGGATTTTATGGTCCGCATTCGGAGCACTTCCGTTTGTAATTTCGGGAAGTATTCCACATTATATTGATGCGCTTTTTGAGACGATTTCCGGTTTTACAACAACCGGATCTACAATCCTGGTAGATATCGAGGCTCTGCCAATGGGAATTTCCTTCTGGCGAAGCTTTACACACTGGATCGGTGGTATGGGAGTACTTGTATTTGTTATGATGATCACATCTTTGGATGATGAGAATGCAATGCCGCTCATGCGTGCGGAAGTACCGGGACCGGAGGCAGATAAGCTTGTACCAAAGGCAAGACATACGGCACGGATTTTGTATGGAATGTACTTTGTACTGACAGCAGCAGAAGTGGTTTTCCTGCTCTTTGGCGGAATGAACCTGTATGATGCACTTTTACATGCATTCAGTACTGCCGGAACGGGAGGATTTTCTAATAGAGCTGCAAGCGTCAGCTTCTACGACAGTGCATATATTGATGGTGTGATCACAGTATTTATGATTTTGTTTGGAATTAACTTTAACTTGTACTTTTTCATATTGCTCAAAGACTGGAAATCCATTCTGAAAAATGAAGAGCTGTGGGCATATCTTGGAATAGTAGGTGTGTCAATCGCTATAATCACAGGAAATATCCTCAAGATTTATGGAACGGTTGCACATGCATTCCGTTATGCATCTTTCCAGGTCGGTTCGATCATTACGACAACCGGATTTGCAACCGCAGATTATGACCAGTGGCCGGAACTCTCGAAATCAATATTATTGGCACTTATGTTTGTGGGAGCCTGTGCAGGATCCACCGGAGGAGGTATTAAAGTAAGCCGTTTGCTGATCATTGTGAAATCAATCCGCAGAGAAGTGCGTAAGATGTTACATCCGAACGCCGTTACAATCATCAAAGTCAATGGCAAAAAAATCGGACAGGATACATTGAAGAATGTAAATCTCTATCTGACGTGTTACATTATGATTCTGATCGTATCAATTTTACTTGTTTCTATTGATAATTTTGATTTTGCGACAACATTTAGTGGGGTACTCACAACGATGAGCAATGTAGGACCAGGTATTTCAAAGGTTGGTCCGGTGATGAATTTCCACCCATTCTCAGCATTATCCAAGCTGGTATTCTGCTTTGATATGCTGATTGGAAGATTAGAGATCTTCCCATACCTGCTTCTTCTTTCTCCGGAACTCTGGAGAAGAAGATTCTAGACGATTTTTGTTAATCATGTGCGGAAAAATTGGAATGAAATAGATTTTTTCGCACATTTTATTTTTATATATTAGAAAGCTTTCCTAATATATAAAAACGCTCCGCTAGGTGGCGCAAGCGACTGCCACAGACGCAAGAATGTGCCTTGGCACATTCTTTGTTCTATGGTAAAATGAAAGAACCTTGTTGAAGAAAGGAAGAGGTGAGATGAACAAATTTAAAATGAAAGTGACAGCTGTCATAGGAGTGATTCTGTTGATTGGAATCTATTACTATGTGACACTCCCGGCAATCAATATTCATGCATCGGAATTCTGGATGTATCTTGTGGTGTTGGTCATTCTGGCAGCTGTGGTATTTATCAGAAAGAAAAATTTAAACCGTTACGACTGGAAAGAGTCAAAGGGATTAAAGGTGATTCTTGGAATCCTTGCGGTACTTGTGATCGCATATGTGGCAGGAACAGTTTTGTCTTCTCCGATTGTGAATGCGAAGAAGTATCAGGAACTTTTGACGGTGAAGAATGGAGAATTTACGAAAGATATCGAAGAATTATCTTTTGATCAGATTCCATTGCTTGATAAGGATTCAGCAGAGCTTCTTGGTGACAGGAAGATGGGAAGTATGGTAGATATGGTATCCCAGTTCGAGGTAGATGAACTGTATTCCCAGATTAACTATCAGGATCAGCCGGTGAGAGTTTCTCCTTTGAAATATGCCAGCGTGATCAAATGGTTTACGAACATGAGAGAAGGAATCCCGGCCTATATCAAGATTGATATGGCAACACAGAATACGGAACTCGTAAAACTGAGTGAAGGGATGAAGTACACGACAAGTGATCATTTTAACAGAAATATTTACCGTCATCTGAGATTTAACTATCCGACCTATATTTTTAATGATCTGAGTTTTGAAATTGATGAAGACGGGGTTCCGTACTGGATCTGCCCGGTGAAGAAATACAATATCGGATTATTCGGTGGAACAACAATCGGAAGAGTTGTACTTTGCAATGCAATCACAGGAGAAACGAAGGATTATGCAGTTGAGGATGTCCCACAGTGGGTTGACAGAGTATATTCCGCAGATCTGTTAGTTGAGCTTTATAATTATCACGGAACATTGAAACATGGTTTCTTTAATAGTGTATTGGGGCAGAAAGACTGCCTGAATACAACTGACGGATACAATTATCTTGCAATCGATGACGATGTATGGGTATACACAGGTGTTACCTCGATTACCGGAGACCAGTCGAATGTAGGGTTTGTTCTGATGAATCAGAGAACAATGGAGACAAAGTTCTATGAGATTGAATGAAGGAGTTGCCGACATAGAGACCGGTTTTCGGGGCCGGGTTCGAGAGGCTCGTCACCGCGGGCTTTACGGAGGTATCAAGCGGCAGGGCGTTCGCGGCAGCGGACACCGAGAGCATCGCGGCGAGAACCGCGGTAAGCGTAATCAGAGATTTCATTTCAGCTCCTTCTGAAAGCGTGGTTCCGTTTAACGGAGAACGATTCAGAGAAAGGAATGGGGTGCTTCATCTATAGTCTCGCCCCGGATGGGATTCATCCGGGGCAGAGAAAAAAGAGTGTATCTGTCAGCCGATAAAGATCGCGTTCGCGGCGAAAGTCACGATCATGCCGACCGTCATCGGGAGCCAGGTGCGGCGGACAACCGCGATCGGGGTGACACCCGCGGCGCCGGCAACAGCAATGATGACACCAGCCACCGGGGACATCGCGCGGAACATGCCGGACGCGAACTGCATTGGCGTCACAATAAAAATAGTGTGCTCGACTGCTGATTTCCCGCGGTC
>OGZT01000488.1_pt1 | contig 31546 bp, 23 predicted proteins | sample 1576891 | NCBI WGS metagenome assembly OGZT01 (sample SAMEA3541521, study PRJEB24748) | human gut metagenome | biome: human gut; feature: human-associated habitat; material: faeces | place: China | collected 2012 | reverse complement strand
TGGGGTTTGGGGAGGGGAGAGGGAAGCCCTTCTTCAGAAGGGTTCCCTCTCCCCTCCCCAATCTTCAAAACCTCACATCCCCCTGCACCTTCCGCACGACGACGAACTCGTCGCGCTGGCAGCCGGTCGGACCGTAGTAGTTGAAGAAATAGGAAAGCTGCCCGTACCCGCCGATCATCTGGGTCGGCTTGACGAGAGGCCGGGTGAGGCTGTTGTGCGTGCCGCCGCGCGTTCCGGAAAGCGGCGAAAGCGGCACGTTGACGGTACGCTCCTGCGCATGATGGATGTATGTCTTGCCATGCGGGATACGATGGCTCACCACCGCGCGGCCCATGAACACGCCGTTCGCGTTGAAACACTCCAGCCAGTCGTTGTCGGCAATGCCTGCGGAGGCCGCATCGTCGTTGTTCAGCCAGATCTCCCCACCGCCACGGGACAACTCGCGCATGATGTGGTTGTCCGAATAGGAGGAATGGATCGACCACTTGCTGTGCGGCGACAGGAAGTTGAGCACCAGATCCTTGTCCGTTCGCGGAATGCGCGGTCCGGAGATCTCGCCGATGGCCGCGAGGGACAGCGGCGGACGGTACACGGGCAGGGCTTCACCAAGACCGCGCATCCATTCGTGATCCATGTAGAAGTGCTGGCGCCCCGTGAGCGTGTGGAACGGCACCAGCCGCTGCACGTTCAGCTCGAAAGGCGCGTAGGTCCGACCGTGGACTTCAATGCCGCTCCAGTTCGGGCTGGTGAAACCCTTTGTGGGACGGGCCGTGATGCCCTCAAAGGTCAAATGCTGATCCTGTACCGGGCGGGAAAGATCGTTGAGCTTGAAACCGGTCTGCTTTTCCAGCCCGGCCCACGAGCGCACCCCCACATCGCCATTGCTTTCCGGGGACAGGGCCAGCATGATTTCACAGGCGTCCTTGGCATTGTCGATGCGGGGCATACCTTCGCTGACGCCCGGCTCGGAAACCACGCCGAGACGCGCCTTGAGCTGTTCGTATTCCGGCGCGCACGACCACGACACACCCTTCGCGCCCACGCCGCCGGGCTTGGCGACGTTGGGGCCGAGCGCGGAGTACATCTTGTAGATGTCGGGATAGGGCCGCTCCACGACCTTGAGATTAAACATCGTCTTACCGGGTACGGGTTCCGCGTCGCCCCTGCGCCAGTCTCGGACTTCGCCGAAGGGCTGGCCTATCTCGCCGGGGGTGTCGTGCAGGAGCGCCGTCGCCACCATGTCCTTGCGGACGCCGAGATGCTTGCCCGCCAGTTCGGAGAATTTCTGGGCAATTGCCTTGAACTGATCCCAGTTGGTCCGGGCTTCCCACGCGGGGTCGGTCGCCGGATTGAAGGGATGGATGAACGGATGCATGTCCGTCGAGGACAGGTCATGGTATTCGTACCAATGCGCCGCCGGGAGCACGATGTCGGAATAGACGCATGTCGTGCTCATGCGGATTTCGGACGTCACCATGAGGTCAAGCTTGCCGCCGCCCACGCCTTCCGGGGAATCCGGCTCGGGCGTCGTGCGGATGGTTTCAGGCTGGCGGGCTTCCTCTCCGAGGAAGGAACTTTCGGTGCCGAGCAGGTATTTGAGGAAGTATTCATGCCCCTTGACGTTGGAGCCAAGCGGATTGGCACGCCAAAAGACCATGACGCGGGGCACGTTGGCGGGATCGTCGGGCGCATCCACGGACAGTTCGAGATCGCCGGACTTGAGGCGTTCGAGGGTATGGGCCACGATCTCCTCATTGGAAGTCGCCCCGGCCTTGACCGCCTTTTCGCAGGTTTCGAGGGAATTTTCCTTGAACTGCGGGTAGAACGGCAGCCAGCCGAGCCGCGCGGCAAGGGCGTTGCAGTCCGCCGGATGATCGGGGAGGCTTCCCTTGCGGTCTGGCGGCGTGAGCTTGTCCATACTGAGAAGCTCGTGACGCCACGAGTCGAGCGCGAAATAATAGAACGAGGTGCCGTTGTGCAGGCGCGGCGGCCCCATCCAGTCGCTGCCCACGGTCACGGTGGTCCAGCCCGCCAGCGGGCGTACCTTCTCCTGCCCCACGTAGTGCGCCCAGCCCCCTCCGGATACGCCCTGACAGCCGCAGAGGGTGGTCAGGGAAATCATGGCGCGGTAGGTCACGTCGTTGTTGTACCAGTGGTTGACGCCCGCCCCCATGATGATCATGGAACGCCCGCCCGTGCGTTCGGCGTTGTCCGCGAATTCCCGCGCCACGCGGATCATATCCTCGGCGGGGACGCCGGTGATCGCCTCCTGCCACGCGGGAGTGGCGTAGGCCCTGGCGTCTTCGTAACCGGACGCCACATCCCCGCCTTGCCCGCGATCGATGGCGAGGCTTGCCGCAAGGATGTCGAACACCGTGGTGACGAGGCGTTCCTGCTGTTTGCCGTCCGCGCCGGTGACGGCCAGACGGCGCACCGGGACGGCCCCCTTGCGCAGGGACGGCTGGCCTTCGAAGAAGACCGGGAACGCGGCAAGCTTCCATTCCGTCTCATCGCCAAGATCCGCATAACTGAGGACCGGATCGAGATCGGCGCGGTCATAGCAGTCGCGCATCTCAAGGTTCCAGGTCCCTTCTTCGCCGTAACGGGACCCGATGGAGCCGTTGGGCACGGCCGGGCCCTTGCGGGTACGGTCGTGGATCACGAATTTCCATTCCGGGTTGTTGCCGCCGAGCCCCAGATCCGAAGCGCGTACGCAGCGGCCCGGCGCAAGCACGGTTTCGCCGTCCCGTTCCTCTTCATCGAGGAACAGCAGGAACGGCAGGTCCGTGAAGCGCTTGGCGTAATCCTCAAAATACGGCACGCGACGATCAAGATAAAATTCTTTCAGGACGACATGGTCCATTGCCATGGCCAGTGCGCCGTCCGTACCCGCGCGTACGGGCAGCCAATGGTCGGCGAACTTGGTAAAGTCGGCGTAGTCCGGGGAAATCGCGGCAATTTTAGTGCCCCGATACCGGGCCTCGACATAGAAGTGGGCGTCCGGCGTGCGGGTCTGGGGCAGGTTGGAACCCCACGAGATGATGTAGCCCGCGTTGTACCAGTCCGCGCTCTCGGGCACGTCGGTCTGCTCGCCCCAAATCTGCGGAGAGGCCGGGGGCAGGTCGCAGTACCAGTCGTAGAAGCTGACCATACTCGCGCCGAGCATGGACAGGAACCGCGCCCCGGATGCGAAGCTGGTCATGGACATGGCGGGCAGCGGCGTGAAGCCGAAAATACGGTCCGGGCCATGTTTTTTGATGGTGGAAATGAGCGAGGCGGCGATGATCTCGGACGCCTCATCCCACGAGAAGCGGACAAAACCGCCCTTCCCCCGCGCCTGCTGGTAGGCCTTGCGCTTGGCGGGATCGGACTGGATGGCCTCCCAGGCGGCGACGGGATCGTTGTTGTTGGCCTGTTTCGCGGCTTTCCACATTTCGAGCAGCTTGCCGCGGATATACGGATACTTCACGCGCAACGGGCTGTAGACGTACCATGAGGCCGAGACGCCGCGGGGGCAGCCGCGAGGCTCGTAGTCGGGGAAATCGGGGTGAGGCGTGGGATAGTCGGTCTTTTGGGCCTCCCACACGATGATCCCGTCCTTGACGAACACATCGAAAGAACAGGACCCCGTGCAGTTGACCCCGTGGGTGGAACGCACCACCTTGTCGTGCTGCCAGCGCCGCCGATAGTAGTCTTCCCACGAACGGCCGCCCTGCCGCTCTTCATAAGGATGGTGGGCATTCTCGAAATTATGAGCCAGTTCTCTGGCCCGCTGGCCGAAGTACCTGAGCGTTCGAGAGTTGAGGAAACGCATGAAGCCTCCTTGGACAATCGTGTCTTTTCAGAAGATTGTAGAAGGAGGGCCTTCACTTGCAATGAGTATCATACAGCGGCCAGCGCCATAGAACCATGCAGCTGCGGCTCCGTGGGGCTCAGTCCCCCGCCTTGAAATAGGCTTTGGAGGTTATGCCGAGCTTGTGGAGCTTGGAGACAAGGGTACTGGCCGGAATCCCCAGTATCCTGGCGGCCCCGCGCGGACCGCTGACCCCGCCCCGCGTGTATTCGAAGACATGACGGATGTATGAAGCCGTTACTTCCTCTCATGGACGGCCTTGAGGCCACGCGCATCCGTTCTCTGGCACATGATGACGCAAAGAGAGTACCCATCATAGCCGTGTCGGCCGAGGCCTTCGAAGATGACGTGGAAAAACCACTGGAGGCGGGGATGAACGCCCATATTTCAAAACCGGTGGACATCCCCGCCCTGTTCACGGCCCTGCGGCAGTTAAGAGACAAGCGGGCCGGATACGAACGCCCTCTTGGCAGCGCCGATGCTAGGCTTTGTCCTCATACACGACATGCCTGAGGCGAAATCCTGCCAGCAAAGAGCCTCACGAAAATTCCTTGGCAATCGTATCGTTTCAGGTGGTTGCAGGCGGTGAACCTCAGCGCGGGCGCCAGTTTCTTCTCCTTCGATTCAACCGTGGAGCTTATACCGAACGGGGCCGACCGAGCGGGGACATCCGTACCGTGCTGGAATCCACGGACACCGTGTCGTTTCATGAAAAAGTCCCTCCCAGTCCAGCCGGGGGCCTCTTCGCGTTCGCCTTCGATACGCCGATTAAAACCTTTGCTTTTTTCAGCGAAGAAAGGCCCTAAAACGTGTAGTAGAGCATGGTGGAGGCTTTATAGGCATCCGCCGTTTTCAAATCCTCATGCCGGTAGGAGGGATTCCATGCCCCCATGTCCATCTGATTGAGGACATAACCGAACTGGATATGGGCGGAGAGGTTTTCAGAAAAGGTATACACGGAATCCAGATTGCATTCGATCATGGAGTCGTGTGTGGTCAAGTAACTCATGCGGTTGCCCGCGCCGTCGGTGGATGCCAGGTACTTGATCATCGCCGGACTGTTGGTACCGGCCCAGCGGGCGATGCGCAGCGTATGGGTAAGATCTTCGATGAAGCTCACGTCCTTGATTTGAATGCCCAAACCCCATGTCCCCGCATAATTCAACTGTAGATCGTACGTTGCGTTCAGACCGCTGACCAACATGCCGAACCCCGTAGGGTCGTCGCCCACGAAGGAGGTGAAGTTGCCGCAGGGCGAGATGGCGGGCATCCGCTCGGAACCGTTCCCGACATTGCCGTCATCGCCGGAACCATACCAGCCAAACACGCCGGGAATGCCCCACTCCGTTTCGTATTCCACCAGCGCCTTAGCCAGCCAGCCCTCGCGCCGAGTCTCGGCGAACCGGGTGGCATGATCGCGGAAGTCGGTGATTTCGTAACGGCCCACGCCTTGCGAATACCCGTAGTTGAAATCCGCCTCAATGCGCAACGGCTCGAACACCTTAACGACAACGGGCAGGCCTATAAAGAGCAGCCTGCCGTAATCGCGGTCTTGGAACCTCCTGCCCATATTCCCGTTGGCTTCGGCGCGCAGATAACTGTACGGCAGGAGATTCATATACAAAATGGTGTTTTTGAAGTCGTACTGCCGCTCATCGCCCTTGAAGGTATTCGCACCGCTCATGCCCAACATGCCCCACGGCGTAACTTGCCAGCCATTCCCGCTCACGGGCACGGAGAGCATGAACAGATCCAGATTATCCAGCCGGTTTACATTGGAAACATCGGCGGGGCTGTAGTTATCGTTGAAGGGGCGCAACCAGGCACCGGAGATGCCGACATTGTCGGTGACGCGGTAACTGGCGACGATGCTGGCCACTTCGTTGTTGAGGATGGAGGAACCGCCCGCCGTATGGGGCGCGGGCACGGTCTGGAGGCCCACACGCATACTGAGGCTGGTATCGGGTACGGTCCAGTTCATAAAGGCATGACGCACTTTCACGAATTGCCCGTCAGTCCCGAGGGCGGCCCCACCTCCGCCAAAAGATTCGTTGTTGCCCCAAAGGTTGTCCCCCACTTCCAGACATAAAAGAGAGGACAGCGTCTCGGAGGCGATGGCCTCCATTTGCAGACGAAAACGCTGCAGCGTGGCGAACTTGTCGGCGGATGCCGCTTCAGTGCGTTGCCCGTTTCTCTCGGTGATGAACGCACTGCTGAGGAAGCCGGTCCCAAAAAGGATTTCCCCCTGAAACCGGAAGTCCACGGCGCCAGCCATTGTCGTCCCCCCGAAAAGGAGGCTGGCCGCCAGTATCCCCCCCACTACCCACTTCATATCGCCCCTCCAAAGTTACAAAAGGCTAAAAAATCCCACTCCTCAAAGAACACGGCGGCATATACACTGCTCGGCAGTGACCATGCGCGTACCGCACCATCCCGATACGCCCGCCACGAATACATGCGTCATGCCGATAAGAAGGAAAAATATCTTATACAGCCATATAAAACGAATATACGCACGTTATAGTGTGAATTTTCGTCTTTATATATGAATACCCCACACCTGTACAGGAAAAGCCCGTACCGATCTTCCAAGAGCGCGGTTCCATATTCTTCAAGATATATCCAATAATATTTTATAGATATCGGATATCCTCAAAAGTGAACGGAACACATCCGTAATGTTAAAGGGAACATGTACTGTAATGGATATGACATGCACAAACGCATTGGAATCGACCGTACCAATGCTGAAAATGCCATATGTTGAATCCCAATTGCCCATGGTATAATCATCTAATAGATCGGAAGCAGTTGAAACCCTTCCCATAGACCTTCAGTATAAGATTATTCCTGTCGTCTTCGAGAACGCACTAAAGTGGGCAACAAGGCACACGGCATGGGACAGAGCCCTTCCCTTTACCTTTTACACCTTGTTCATCCGCTACAACTTTTAGGGTGGCTGTGGCCCCGTCTCTCCCGCTGGCTTCTGCCGTAAGACCCTATTCCGGGGCTTGCCGTAACGGGAAACGCGAAAACAGGGGCAGTGCTTTTCCGGAAAAACGAGGACGCAAGGGGTTGCTGGCCGGAAAGCTATCTCGCATTTTTCTTATGAAAAGGAAAAAAGGTATGTGCCCCAAACCAGGTATTCAGCATTTTTTTGCCCGGAAACTCTTTTTATCATAGCATTGTGTGCCACATCGTACTAGAGGAAGCCAGCCAATACGACGGAGCCCTCCAAACCATCCGGACAGCCTCATCCTTCAGACGGAAACGGGAAAAAGCGAGCAGACCGCCATGCATTGGGGGAAGGATGCTCCGGCCAGCGTCCCGCACGGTCAGCCATGAGACCGTCAGCGCGAGTGCCAATATTCTATATTGCATATCCTATTGATTATCATGATGAAATATAATAGACGAGCTGTTTTTCACACTTACAGTATGCTCATACCATACACAACAATCAGGACGTGACGATGAAAGACAAAAAAGAACCTATTGTACTCGATCTCGACATTTTCATCCATCTGATGACCAGCGCCTACCGTGAAGGCTTCAAGGCCGGAGCGGGCAAGAACATTCAGAGACTTGAAAACGACTGTGCCTCCGCCGTGAGCCAATTCCACTTTGGCATGGTTGACATGCTCAAAGAACCCGAGTCGACCGTACAGCACTAAGCCTCTACTCGGTTTCCTTTCCATGAAAGAAACCGTCCAAATACAAACGCCGCCCTGTCCCGAAATCCGGGAAGGGCGGCGTTCTGTAAGGTTTTCAAGCCATTGTCCGTTCTTTATCGGTTCTCAGCTTTCTCCTCTGGCGGCTTTCTTAAAGCGATACATGAGGGCATCGGCCCGGCTCAGGGTATTGTGCAAACTGCCCTTATCGAGGTCGGGATCATACGAGGCGACCCCATAGGCGAAAGTGACGGGCTCCCCATTGACTTCGGCCTGTGCCCCCGCCATGTGGAACAGCTCCAGCTCCCGCAACAGGGTTTCCTCCTCCTCGCCCTCAAACAGCGTCACAAATTCATCCCCGCCGATACGGAATGAAAGCCCCCGGCTTACCGGCTCCTCGCGCATCAGCAGGTGGGCCATACGTCGGAGATAGGCATCCCCCGCCGCATGACCATAGGTATCGTTGATCCTTTTCATGTAGTTCAGATCATACGCGACGATGGTAAACGGGCGGGGAAGCTTCTTTTCCAGATTCTTCAGTTCCAATTCAAAGGCGGTACGGTTGCCGATGCCGGTAAGCATGTCCGTGTAGGCGAGCTTCTTATAAAAAGGCGTGGCCAGACGACGCAGGCAGAGCATCGTAATAAAGGTGCAGCCTCCCACGATCACCAAGGCCAGCGCCCCGCTGTACAGCATGGCCCGAAGCTTGCTTTTGTAGATGACGTCGGCGTTGAACTCCATAACCACGGCCCCGATGGGCTCCGCCTCGCCAATGGTATAGGCGGGCATACAGGTCAGGAAAATCGCGCCCCATTCGGTATTCAGCACACCATCCGATTCGATGAGTTCGCCGGACAGGCAACGGTTCAACATGGGGACGATGTCTTGTTCAATGAGGTCGCCCGGACTGCGGAAATCCGAAGAATTCGGCGGCAGGCCGTCCACCAGATACATGGGCTGGCCCCGGTCATTGAACTTGGCGGTGTAGAGATACCGGACATTGGCGATCTGCCGGATATTGTCCAGCATGGACTGCATGTCCTGATAGGTATCCCGCCGCATGTCCTTAAGCGTATTGATGTGGACGAAGCCCTCAAGATTCAAATGGGATTCGGCATAGGCATTCACCACGCGCGCACGTGCCCGAATATCCTCCTGCAAGGCGTGGCTCATCATCAGATACAGAATGGTGAAGACCGATACAGAAGCGATCAGGATAGCCAACGCGATCGTCAGGACGATTTTCTTTTCGGCGCTATACCAGTCTGTTTTTCCGAGCAAAGCCATCCTCCATCCCCTAAAAAGGCACTAATCAGTGCGGGAAGACTCGGTATCTGTTTTAACAATGGTGGAAATCACAGAGGTTGTCAATAAAACGCACTACACTTCAAATCATATGGGCGGAAATGGGATTCCACAGGCAAGACATAACGGGGGTAGGCTCTTTCGGGATATTCCGGTACAGTCCATAAAAAAGGAGTTTGGCATGGCTACCATTACCGCAACGTATCTTGGCGACCTTCGTGTCGAATCCGTTCACGTCGCCAGCGGCGCGCGCCTCATCACCGACGCCCCCGTGGACAACAACGGCAAGGGCGAAGGCTTTTCCCCCACGGATCTCTGCGCCACGGCGCTGGCCAGCTGCGCCATGACCATCATCGGCATTTACGGCAAAATGCATGATGTAGACGTGACCGGAACCAGCATCGAAGTCACCAAAACCATGAGCGCGAACCCCCGGCGCATCGGCAAGCTTGAAGTCGTTTTCACCATGCCCGACCGCGAATATACCGACAAGCAGAAAACCATGATCGAACGCGCCGCCCATACCTGCCCGGTTCATCTGAGCCTGCATCCCGACGTCGAACAGGTGTTCACGTTCCACTGGAAGCGCTAGCCCTCATCTGCCGAAAAAATCGCTGATCTATTTAGAAGAAAAGAAAAATCGTTGTTTTCTGAAAAAAACGTTGTTTTAAAGCGCGTAAAAAACGTATTTCGCCAGAGTATAGGCTGATCGGCCTTGCATCCTCCGCTGGTTTCTCCTAAAGAATTCCCACTGGCAGGAAGCGGGGACTCGTCCCGGCTGGAAGCGCATCAAACAGCACCTTTTGAGGAGACGATATGAAACTGACCATCATCGGGGCCGGGCCTGGAGGCTATTCGGCGGCGTTTGCGGCGGCGAAGGCCGGGGTAGACGTGACGCTCGTGGAACGGGCGAAACTCGGGGGCACGTGCCTGCACACGGGCTGCATCCCTACCAAAACCCTGCGTTCGTCCGCCGACGTGCTGGAAATGAGCGGACGGCTGGCGGAATTCGGCATCACCGGAGAATGCGCGCTCAAGGCGGACATGCCCGCCATTGTGAACCGCAAGCGCAAGGTTACCGCAACGCTGCAGACCGGCCTTGAAAAAACGTGCGCCCAGCTCAAAGTCCGCGTCGTCTACGGCAAGGCCGAACTCGTGAGCGCGAAGCTGGTGCGCGTAACCACGGCGGAGGGCATGGAAGAGGTCGAAAGCGACAACGTGATCATCGCCACGGGGTCCTCGCCGCTGGAATTGCCCGCCCTGCCCGTCGATCACGCCCGCGTGCTGTCGAGCGACGACGCGCTGGAGCTGCAAGCCGTTCCGGCCAGTCTGATCATCGTGGGCGGCGGGGTCATCGGCTGCGAGCTGGCGTTCATCTACCGGGCGTTCGGCTCCAAGGTGACGGTCGTGGAAGGCCAAAACCGCGTGCTGCCCCTGCCCTCCGTGGACGAGGAAATCAGCCGCCTGTTGCAGCGCGAAATGAAAAAGAAGGGCATCGCCGTGGAACTGGCCCGCACGGTGACCGCCACAACGCCCACCGGGACAGGCGTCTCCGTGGAGATCGGCGCGTCTCCGTTCGTGGAGATGGCCAACCCGCCCGCCCCGCGCACACTTGAGGCCGACGCGGTGTGCGTCACCGTGGGCCGCGTGCCGCATACGGACGGCCTCGGGCTCGACGCCGCCGGGGTCAAGGTCGACGCCCGCGGCTGGATCGAAGCCGACGACTTTCTGGAAACCTCAGCGCCGGGCGTGTACGCCATCGGCGACGTCATCGGGCCGCGCCGCATCATGCTGGCGCACATGGCCGTCGCCGAAGCCCACACCGCCGTGCACAATATCCTGCATCCCGAAGACAGGAAGGCGCAGCGCTACGATGTTGTGCCCTCCGCCATCTTCACCGCCCCGGAAATCGGGGATGTGGGGCTCTCCGAAGCGCAAGCCAAGGAACAGGGATTCGCCGTGAAAACTTCGGTGTTCCAGTTCCGCGAGCTCGGCAAGGCGCAGGCCATGGGCGAACTCGCCGGGCTGTTCAAGCTCGTCGTTGAAGAAGGCAGCGGCAAGCTCCTCGGAGCGCACATCGCCGGAGCCCACGCTTCCGATCTGATCGCCGAAGCCACCCTCGCCATCCAGCGTGGCTGCATAGCCCGCGATCTCTTCGAAACCATCCACGCCCACCCCACCCTTTCCGAAGGGATCTACGAGGCTGCCGGTTCGCTGGTATAGCCCTCCTCCGATCCTGCCGCCGGCACAGGCCTGAAGGCAGCCGTACCCCTTTCTTCTCCGGGTGCGGCTGCCTTTTTGTGCGCCGCCCCTTCGGATAGCCTCGGCGGGACGGCCTTCCGCGCCGTACGGTGAGTGGGGAGTATACAGGAACGGAAAGTGGGTATAATAGGTTCGCCCCGTACATGGGAACACCATGCCGCCGGAGGATTGCCCTTTGAAACGCGATCCCGCTGGCTGGTGCAGAAAGGGGATTTTCATGGAAGAGGCACTGTTCAAAGTTCTTTCGTTCATCACCTTCATCATGCTCGGCTACCTGCTCCGCCGTTTGTCCATCCTGAAGGCGGAGACGTTCCGCGTGCTTTCCGGCATCGTGTTCTACATCACTCTGCCGTGCATCATCATAACCAGCATCAACGGCGTGCCCGTGACTTCCGAAATGCTCTGGCTCGTCGCTCTGGGCGCGCTCTGCAACGTCCTTATGGTCGCCACCGGCTACGGGATGACCCACGGCAAGGCCCGGCAGGAACGGGCTTTTTCCATGCTCAATCTTTCGGGCTACAACATCGGCACGTTCGCCATGCCTTTCGTCGCCGGGTTCCTCCCTCCCACAGGGTTCCTGGCAACCTGCCTGTTCGACGCCGGGAACGCGATCATGTGCACGGGCGGTACCTACGCGCTCGCCAACAGCGTCACCGATGCCTCACAGCATCTGTCCATCAAGAGTTTCCTGCGCAACGTCTTTTCGTCCATCCCTTTCTGCATCTATCTGATCATGATCGTCATGGCGTTCCTGCACCTCGCCCTGCCGCATCCCGTGATCATCTTCACAAAGATCGCCGGGGACGCCAACGCGTTCCTCTGTATGCTCATGATCGGCGTGAACATCAATCTGCAAATGGACAGCAAGAGCTTCCGGTGCCTCATCAAACACATCACGGTCCGCTATGCGCTCTCAGCCGTGCTGGCGTTCCTTTTCTACCGCTATCTACCCTTCTCGCTTGAAATCCGGCAGGCTATGGCCGTCATCGCCCTCGCCCCCTCCTCTTCGCTGGCCCTCATCTTCACCATGAAGCTCAAGGGCGACGTGATCATGGCGGGCAACATCTGTTCCCTGTCCATCCTTCTGAGCACCATCGCCATGACCATCCTGCTCGTCTACCTCTAGCGCGCGGCGGGTTTTGGTTTGTGGGGTGTTTGGTGCATGAGGCAGGGTTGATGGGTTCGGCAATAAAATTTACATAATCAAAAGATTATGGGAATATTGTAGCTATGCACAAAAAAAAGCGGCACCCGGAAACCGGAATGCCGCGTCTGTCCGCCATGAACCTGCTAGTCTACGAGGCGGCACATATACGACCCGAGAGGCGCGCGCAGGGTATCGAGGATACGCTCAAGCAAAATCCCCTCCCGGTTGGGGAGGCCCTGCCCAAAGGTGGCCCGGATGCCCAAGGTGACGAATTGCACGGCCCGGTCAAGCGCAATGGCGAGGCTGTCGCCCTGCAGGAGGCTCCCCATCAGCACGCTGGCGAACACATCGCCCGTGCCCGGGTAATAGGCTGGAATATATGAACAGTCTACACGCCAGAAACGATCCTCATCCCGTTCGTAGGCGAGGACGGAAGTACATTCGGGCTTACGCGAGGCCTGTCCGTCCGCAAGCGGCACGCTCGTCGCCACAACCGTCTTGGGGCCGTTTTCGGCGAGGCGGCGCAGCCAGCCCTTGAGCGTAGGCAGATCCGCTTCCGGGCTGTAAGGCTCGTCAAGGAGCAGGCAGACTTCGGTGAAGTTCGGAGTGATCAGGTCCGCGCAGGTGATGAGCCAGCGCATTTTCTCCACCATCTCCGGGGTCATGGTCGGGATCAGCTTGCCGTCATCCCCGAGCACGGGATCGACCACAGCCAGGCCGCCGGGCGCGAGGCAATTCCGGATGCACCGCGCCGCCGAATCCATCTGCGCCGTGGACGCCATGAAGCCGGAGTACACGCCGTCAAAGCGCAGCCCGAGGCGCTCCCAGTGATCAAGGATGCGGACCATGTCGTCCGTCAGGTCGAGCAGCGTAAAATCGTTATAGCCCACCGTCTGCGTGGACAGAATGGCTGTGGGCAGGGGCGTGGCCTGAATGCCCATGCTGGACAGGATCGGGATGGCCGCCGTCAGGGACGTCCGGGCGAACCCGGCGAGATCATGGATAGCCGCCACTCTGGGAATGGGATTGCGCATTGTTTTTTCCAACTTTCTCAAGATGACTTTTCGTGGTGGATGTTCCAACTGCGGATTCCCCAAGCGGTTTTTCCGGGACCGGAACAAACGCGGCGGATTGTTTCATACCGCGCACGGCAAATCAAGGTGAAACCGTTTTTCCGGAAAGGCTTATCCCCCCTGAACGGGCGGACGCACTGCGGTTTTCCGTTCAGGATTTATCCGTCTTGTGGACGTTTGCTGGAAAAAGGGCGGCAAGGGCAGCGGAACCCCAAAATAACGCGGCTTGATTGTTGACAGATGCGGCGTGAAGGAATAGGGCATATGTCAAAAATGATCGATGGGGCGCTCCATGCCGAGGCCCCGGAACGGTTCCCGGACAACAGAGGAAGGGATCATGCCCAGACCCAGAAAATGGAGACGCGTCTGCCGCCTGCCTCAGAATACGCTTTTCGGACCTCTTGCCGGGATTGACGACGGAACCATCGTCATGACGGTCGAGGAATATGAAACCATCCGGCTCATCGATCTGGAAGGCTTGAATCAGGAAGCGTGCGCCGAACGGATGCACGTCGCACGGACCACAGCGCAAGCCATGTACCGGAACGCACGTCATAAAATTGCCGACTGCCTCGTCAACAGCCGACGGCTGATCATCGAAGGCGGTGATTATTTGGTATGCAACGCGCGTGAAATGACGTGCGGCTGCCCTCACTGCCGACGGCTCATCCAGCCCGCCGAAGGCGAAACCCCGACAACAACATGAACGAAATCATCTGCTCAATCACCTCCGCCATCGAGGAAGGCCGCTCATGGGGCCATACCGATAAAGAGATCGCCGACTACATCTATGCCAAGCATATCCGGCCTCTGGAGACGAAGCTCGCCGAAGCTCCGGAACCGAGGGCCGCGTTTCTGGAAGGCTTCATGCTGACGACCAAGAACCGGAACGGGGAAAATCCCTTTGCCGGGGATTATGCCGAGGCATGGAAAGCCATCGCCTCGCACGCGGGCGTGAGCCAACGGGCTTTCGAAGCCATCGAAGGCGGCCCGGACGAAAGCAAAGCCTGACCTCCGGGGTATTTCCGGGGCATGGCACCGAACGCGGGCGATTCCGCGAGAAAAGGACAAAACATGGACACTGGCTTCAAACATGTGTACGGCCCGGTTCCTTCCCGGCGGCTGGGCCGTTCTCTCGGCGTGGATGCCCTGACCTTCAAAAGCTGTTCGTTCGACTGCGTGTATTGCCAGCTCGGACGGACTACGAACCATACCATCGAGCGCAAGGAATACATCCCCACCGCGGATATCCTTGACGAAGTGCGCCGCAAGCTCGAAAACGGGGACAAGCCCGAATACATCAGTTTCGCCGGATCCGGCGAACCCACGCTGCACTCCGGGCTCGGCGACATCATCCGGGGCATCAAGGCCATGACCGATGTTCCGGTGGTGGTGTTCACCAACGGCTCCCTGCTGTGGATGCCGGAAGTCCGCGGCGACCTCGCCGCCGCCGATGTGGTGATCCCCTCGTTGGACGGAGGCGACGCCGCGTTGCTCGACAAGGTGAACCGCCCCGCCGCGTCCCTCGATTTCGATCGCATCGTCGAAGGCCTGATCGCCTTCCGCGATGCCTTCAACGGGCAGATCTGGCTTGAAGTCATGCTGCTCGGCGGCATAAGCGACGATGACGCCTCCGTGGACGCCATCGCCCGCCTGGCGGAACGCATCCGGCCCGACAAGGTGCAGATCAACAGCGTATGCCGCCCTCCGGCGGAAACCTATGCCCTGCCCGTTCCCGCCGCCCGGCTTCTGGAAATCCAAAAGCATTTCGCTGGGGTGCCCGGCACGGTCGAGATCATCGCGGAACATCTCGATGACATGGCGCATACGGCTTTCCGCACGCAGATCAAGGAAGAGGACATCCTCGCGCTCATCGAACGCCGCCCCTGTACCGCCGCCGGAACCGCGGCGGGCCTGAACATCCACATCACCGAAGCCATCAAACATCTGGAGATGCTCGTCGCCGACGGCAAGGCCGTGACGCAGCCCAAGGATGGGCAGGTCTTTTATTCCGCCTGTGAGCTGCGGACGGAATAGCCGGAAGCCTCGGCAAGCAACACCTCCCGCCGGAGAAGCGGTTTCCGCCGATGCGGTCTTCATCCCTCACAACCGTCTGGAGAAATACATATGGCATCATGTTCGGAACAACAGGGGCAGACAACGATCCCCATGACCGCCGCCATGCAGCGCAAGGTCATGTCCGAAAACCTGAAAGACGTGCGGCACAAACTTTTCGTCATGAGCGGCAAGGGCGGCGTGGGCAAGAGCTCAGTGACCGTGAACCTCGCCGCCGCGCTGGCGGCGCAGGGCTTCAACGTCGGCATCCTCGACGTGGATTTGCATGGCCCGAGCATCCCGCACCTGCTCGGCTCCCACGGGTTCGTCAGGGTGGATAACGAAGACGGCAAGCTCGTGCCCGTTTCCTGCGGCGAACGCCTCTCGCTCATCTCCATCGAATCCTTCCTCGAAGACAAGGACGCCGCCATCATCTGGCGCGGCCCCAAAAAGGTTGGAGCCATTCAGCAGTTCGTCGCCGACGTGAAGTGGGGCGCGCTGGACTATCTGCTCATCGATTCCCCTCCCGGAACCGGTGACGAGCATATGACCATCCTTGACGCCATACCCGACGCCAAGTGCCTCGTCGTCACCACCCCGCAGGAGATTTCGTTGGCGGATGTCCGCAAGGCGCTTGATTTCCTCAAGGTCGTCAAAGCGGACGTGCTCGGCCTTGTGGAGAACATGAGCGGCCTCTTCTGTCCCCATTGCGGTGAGGAGATCGATCTCTTCAAGAAGGGTGGCGGCGAAGCCCTCGCCAAACAGGAAGGGTTGAACTTCCTCGGCGCGATCCCGCTCGATCCCGCAACGGTCATCGCCGCGGACAGGGGACATCCCATCGTATCCATGCCCGCCGACACCCCGGCGAAGGCCGCATTCCTCAAGCTCGCCGAAACCGTGCGGGAAGCGACGCAAGCCTAACTCAGCAGTAAAGTGGAATATTTTTCCTAAAATCTCTTCTGGGGGAAGGCCAAACGCTTCCCTCGCATCCTCCCCTCCCACAGCAGGGGAGGATGGTGCCTTCCTTCAAAAGCCCCCTCTCGCCGTTATAGAAAACTCCCCGTCGACATCCGATGGGGAGTTTTTCTGTGCAACGGGCAAAAAATATCATTAAAATGAAATCATTCCGCAGAGAAGCCGTTGAGTGGCGAAACAATGGCGATGGAGTATGTCTCCCACTATCCGCTGCAAGCCGCCAGCGGTTTGTAATTTTCCGAAACCAAACGCTTTCTCTCGTATTCCACTCCGCTTTTTCTCTTCACCGGAACGGACGGCAATGGAGCCCAAAAGTCGGGTGTTCGAGCGATCAATCCGATGTGTTTTTCAAAAAGATAAGTTTTTTCCGGCTGTTTGAGCGCACAGAACAACTTGATTCCTCTCGGGCATGGTCCTATCAAGGAGACATGGCATACTTCGTATCCACATACTTCAAAGGAGAAATTCTTATGTCGACTCCCACCCGTGACACCGCCGTTTCCGTAAGCGAAAGCACTTTTCTCCGTGACAACATGGTCTGCCATCTGGACACCGTGACCTACGTCTCAGCCGAACACGGCGAGAAGGAGACCGTGATTGAAGTGTGCGAACCCTACGTTGCGCCCGAACCCAAGGACTGTACCCAGTCCTCTCAGGAACGCGAACCCGAGTCGCAGGTCTTCATTTCCCCGGAATTCGGCAACGCTATCGAAGCGCTTGTCTAGCCCGCAAGCCACCACGTTTTCATTACACAGTAACAACTTATAATTACAAATAGTTATAACCTGTTACGGTGTAATCCTCCTTTTCGGCCTCCGTTCCCCGCTGACAGCGGCAAAACAGGGCCGCCCGGTTTATCCTCTCCGAGCGGCCCTGTTTTGCGTCGGCACCTTGTCCGAGGCGGTTTTTCATTCTAATAAAGGGTTTCGCGCCCTCCAAACGGCATCCTGCTGCAAGGCGGAACGCATTGCGAGCCTTGCTTCCTCTCCACGTTCAGCCATTCCATCTCTCCAGCTGAAAATATCTTCTGAGTTCCCTATCTGGGCATTGCGCGACCGGCGAAAAAAACTTTCCCTCGGCTATCCCTCTCTGGATGCCTCGTTTTTGTACTTCGCAATCTTCCGGGCGGCCGTGGGCTGGCTGATCCCCAGCGCCTTCGCAACTCCGGTCGTGGTCCCGCAGGTCTTATACGCTTCCAGAATCATGCGCCGTTCAAACGTCTCCAACGCATCGGGCAGGCTCTTGCCTATCGGGCTTTCCGGATTCTCCTGATGCCGGAACATATGTTCCGGCAATTCGTCCGTCTTGATGACGCCCCCTGAAGAGACGATCACGAGCCGTTCGATAACGTTGCGCAGCTCACGGATATTCCCCGGCCACGAGTAGGCGGCGAGATGCCGCTTCACTTCCTCGGAAAAAACCTTTTCCGTCCCGTACTTGGCGTTCATCTCCTCCAGGATGCTCAGGCACAGCGGCACGATCTCCTCACTCCGTTCCCGCAGGGGCGGAATCCATAGCGGCAGGACATTGAGCCGGAAAAACAGGTCACTGCGGAAACGCTTCTTCTCCACCAGCGCCTCCAGATCCTGGTTTGTCGCCGCCACCAGCCGGAAATCAATGGATACGGGCTTTACCCCGCCGAGCTTGACGATCTGCTTTTCCTGGATCACCTGCAACAGCTTGGACTGGAGCCGCAGCGGCAGTTCTCCGATCTCGTCGAGGAACAGCGTGCCCTTGTCCGCCAGTGCAATCCGCCCTTCTTTTCCCTTCTGGCTGGCTCCGGTGAACGCTCCGGCCTCATAGCCGAACAGCTCCGACTCCAACAGCGGGGCGGGGATGCCCGCACAATTGATTTCGACCAGCGGCCCGTTCGTGCGGTCGCTCAGATGGTGCACCAGACGGGCGACCACGTTCTTCCCGACCCCGGATTCTCCCGTGATGAGCACGGTCGTATTCACCTTGGCCAGCTTTTCGATGGTCGCGGCTATGGCCCTCATGGTCCCGCTGAAAGGCAGGCCTCCGGAGGTTTGGGGCGCATTCGGGGACACCAGCGCGCTGATTTTTTGGTATTCCTCATGCAATCGGCGTGAATAGCGCATGTCCACGCTGTAGCTCACCACAAACGAGACATCCCCGTCATCATCATAAATGGGAACGCCGGTAACGATATTGTATTGTCCCGAGCGCGTGGCCTCGGTCAGCGTGACCACCCGGCGGGTTTTGAGGACGAGGGCCGCCACGGATGGTGAAAACACTTTTTCCGCCTCCAGTTCATAGGTGGTCCTGCCGATAATCCGGTCGCGGCTGATCCCGTAATTGCGCTCAAAGCAGCTGCTCACCCAGCGCATGACGCCGTTGTGGTCAACGATGGCGACGTTGTCGTGGATGGCCTCAATGACGGAAAACAAATCTTCCGTACTCGGTAAAGCGGCATCGAACGGCGACATGGCGGGGCCTCCTGCGGATGTATTCAATACTGAATAGGCTATTCATGTTTGAATAACAAGAGCTCCGCAGGGGATTTTTTTCTTTTTTGTGTTATATTACCGTATGATAGAGAAATCGATATTCGTTCTTCCTCCCCTGTGGAACAGCACATTATTCATACTTGAATAGCCTTTCACTGCTGCCATAAGAACAATCTATTTTTATTTCAACATATTACACTATGGCATGTACCTTGCTTATTAAAAAATAAAACCACCTTCCGACAAGGAGCATGACATGGGCGTTCCCGTCAATTCACTGGCTTCCCCCCGTTTCTGCGGGGTCCGCACCTTTCAGCGCCTGCCGTATTCCGCCAATTGTTCCGGCAACGATTTCGCCGTGCTCGGCGTGCCTTTCGACACGGCGACCTCATATCGGCCAGGATGCCGGTTCGGTCCGGCTGCCATCCGGGACGCCTCCAGCATCCTGAAGTCCTACCACAGCGTTCTTGACGTGGATATTTTCGAGCACTGCCAAGGCGTCGATGCGGGCGATGTGGATATCATCCCCGGCTATCTCGACGAGTCCTTCGAGCGCATCGAAGCCGCCGTCGCGGGCGTGCTCGACGCCGGGGCCGTCCCGGTGATCATGGGCGGCGACCATTCCATCACCCTGCCCGAACTGCGCGCCGTGGCAAAGCGCTGCGGTCCCGTGGCCCTGCTCCACTTCGACGCCCATTCCGACACCGGCGACGACTTTTTCGGCAAACCCTACAACCACGGCACAACCTTCCACTGGGCCATCGAGGAAGGGCTGATCCTCCCCGAACAAAGCACGCAGGCGGGCATCCGAGGCCCGCTCTATTCCCGGTCCAGCCTCGACTACGCCAAGGGCAAGGGGATGCGCGTCATCAGCGGGTGGGAACTGCACGACATCGGTGTGGATGAGACGATCCGCATCATGCGCGAGCGGATCCGCCCCGGAACCCCGGTTTTCGTCACCTTCGACATCGATTTCCTCGACGCCGCCTATGCGCCGGGGACCGGGACGCCGGAAATCGGCGGCTTCACCACCCATGAGGCCCTCAAGCTCATCCTCGGCGTGTGCCCCGGACAGCGCCTTGTCGGAATGGATCTGGTGGAAGTCCTTCCGGATACCGACTCCGCTGGCATCACCTCGTTCGCCGCGGCGGGGATCATGCACGCGTTTCTGGCCTGCCTCGCCGCCAACAAGAAGCATAACCCCTCATAAGGAGTCCACTATGCGCCTGAACAAGTTCCTCTCCGGCCTTGCCGCCGTTTTGTTGGCCTTCTCCCTGTGCAACGCCGCTTCCGCCGCCCCGCTCACCAAGATCCGCACGGCGTGGATGGATTCCTATGAAACGTTCGCCATGTGGTACGCCAAGGAAAAAGGATGGGACAAAGAGGCCGGTCTGGATATCGACATCCTGTTCTTCGATTCGGGCATGGCCATCCTCAATGCCCTACCCGCCGGTGAATGGCAGTATTCCTGCCTCGGCGGGGTTCCGGCCATGATGGGGAACCTGCGCTACGGCACCAGCGTCATCGGCGTCGGCACCGACGAGTCCGCCTGCGTCGCCGTGCTCGCCCGGCCCGACAATCCCGTCTTCAAGACTCAGGGCCTCAACCCCAAGCATCCCGACGTATTCGGGAGCCCAGAGGACGTGCGGGGCAAGACCATCCTCTGCACCACGGTTTCCTCCGCCCACTTCGCACTCACCGCGTGGCTTGATGCCGTCGGCGTAAAGCCCACTGAAGTGACCATCAAGAACATGGATCAGCCGCAAGCCCTTGCGGCCTTTGAAAACGGCATCGGCGACTTCGTGGCCCTGTGGGCGCCGCATATGTACGCCGGAACCGACAAGGGCTGGAAGATCGCCGGAAGCGCCGCCCTGTGCGGCAAGGGTACCCCGCTCGTCCTCGTGGCCGACACCAAGTACGCCGACACCCACCCTGAAACCACCGCAAAGTTCCTCTCCGTCTACCTGCGCGGCGTCGAACACCTGCGGACGGCCAGCATCGACGACCTGATCCCCGAATACCAGCGTTTCTTCTTCGACTGGGCCGGAAAGACCTATTCCAAGGAACTCGCCCGGCTGGATCTGGAATCCCATCCCGCATGGGACATCAAGGGACAGCTCACCCTCTTTGATGCCTCCAAGGGCATGAGCACCGTCCAGCAGTGGCAAGCCGACACGGCCCGGTTCTTCGCCTCCATCGGCAGCATCACTCCCGATGAACTCAAGAAGGTCGAAAACGCCTCCTACGTCACCGACAAGTTCCTCAAGCTCGTCAAGTAACCGTTCCCTGCCGGAAAATGCCCCCTACCCCGCCCTCTCCCGCATCCCCGCAGGAGAGGGTTTTTCATTCTCGCAAAGCCTGTTTTCCCTACAGTTCCGGCTCATTCCAGAGGCCCACACAGGGACTCCGCCCGTTCCCCGCCCCACCGGGCAGGAGTGTGTTTTTTTAATCACAAAACATACTGATATTATTTGATTCTTTTTGTATGATAAACGCTTCGTAACCATCTTGACATCACTCGGGAAATTGCCTAGCCCGAAAAAATGAAAGCTCGCCACTCCTCCATCTGCGCCGTTGCCCTTCTCGTTGCTGTCATCGCGCTTTCCGGGTGTTCCTCCAAAAAGCTGCAACCCGCCTTTGGGCCGGTGTACGACGATCCGTACTCTTTTGAAGTGTATCTGGAAAACCGGAAAAAGGCCGATCGTTCTTCCATGTCCCAAGAGGAACGCTTCGCCTACGACAACCGTACAGCGAGCCTGTCCACGATGCGGGAGTCGGGAATCCCTTTGCCGAACCTGCATCTTATCGAGCAAGCCAAAACAGCCCTCGGCACGCCCTACGTGCCCGGCGGTACCGATACGCAAGGCTTCGACTGTTCAGGATTCGTGCAGTGGGCCTACCGAAATGTCGGCGTCACCTTGCCGCGCACGGCGCGCGAGCAATCCGTCATGGGCCGCCCCATCAAGTCCGGCTCCATGATGGCGGGCGACATCGTCGCCTTCAACCATCCCCGGCGCGGTTACCATACGGGCATCTATCTCGGCGGCGGCTCGTTCATCCACAGTCCCGGACGCGGCAAAAGCGTGTCCATCGCCGCCCTGTCCGATCCCTATTTCAGCTCCACTTTCATTGGTGCCCGCAGAGTCCAGTCCAAGGAATCCGACGCCGAAGCCATCAAAAAGCTCATGGCGCTGGACTCCCGCAAACCCACCCGCACCCACAAGGCCGCCCTTGCTTCGAGTCAAAAGCGCTCCGCTACGCGAAAACAAACGTCCGCAGCAATAGCCGAACACCGCACACAGGCCGATACCCGCCGCAAGGCGTCAGCCCCGCCCGCAAAACAGGAACCCGCGCAATACAAAAAAAGCGGCGGGCCAGCCGTTGCCGCCCGGAAACAGACGACGCCTTCGCAAGCGACAGCCAAAGCCGCAACGAAAACCGTACCCTCGAAAAAGGAAGCACCCGGGAAGCAGGCGGCCCAAGCCCCAAATACCAAAAAGGGTACCGTATCCGCAAAAGACATCCCGGTTTCGGAACCGGCCAAGGCCAAAACCGCACCCGCCAAGGCGGGGAAGGAAGGCAAGGCGGCACAGCCCGCGACCAAACCCCAAACGGCGGCTCAAAACGGCCAACCCGTGAAGCCCACATCCAATACGCAAAAAGCCGCCCCAAACAAGGCGGCACAGCCCGTCGCCGGGAAAAAAGCAGTTCCGACCAAGGCCGCGACGCAAACGGCCAAAACGACCGCAACGGCCCCTGCCAAGGCGGCACAAACGCAGAAGCCGGCGCAGAATTCCAAGGCATCCGCGAAAGCGCCGACAAATTCCGCCCCGGTGAAGGCAAAGGCCACACAAGCGAAACCTGAAAAAGCCGCACCGAAACAGACCGCCAAAACGGCCCAACAGAAAAGCGGCAAATAGGGATTTTCCCGAGCCGGAGTGGGCGGCCCCCTCTGGCCTGCCCGCCTCAAATGGCCCCTTTTCCTGCCGCGCGAGTTCCCTTTCAGAAAAACCGTCCTTTCCTGAAAACAAAAAAGGCTCCCCGCCGTCAGTCCGGTAGGGAGCCTTTTTTGGGGGAATGTCGTCCCGAGTTGCTATCCTTCAACGGGGTTCACGGAGCCGACAAAGGGGTGAGGGCCAGAGAACGTGGGCGAACACGGGATCTGGCAAATATGGCTGTTCAGGACGCTGCCGTCCCAATGGTGCAGCAGATAGCCGGGGGTTTCCATGCGGAAGGTGTCTCCGCCCTCGGGGGAAAGATCGAGATCGATCTGCATGGACACGGCGGGGGAGGTCAACGCGATGCAGCCCGCCCACTGGGTCACGATAGGGCGGTGCATATGCCCGCAGCACAGGCGCACCCACGGCGAACGGCTCAGGATATCGGCAAGGCGGCCCACATTCTCGAAGGGCTCGTCCATCGCGCCCATGCCGGTCACGAACGGGGGATGGTGCATGAACAGCAGGGTCGGGACGCCGGGCCGGGCCGCGAGCGTCCGCTCCAGCCAGTCCGCTACGGCTTCAGGGCAGTGCCCGGAATGCGAACCCGGCTGCATGGTATCCAGCATGACCAGACGCACCGGGCCATCCTCCACGGCATAGCACAGGTACGGAGCCACGGAAGCATCGGCGGGGCACCAGTTCCCGAGCAATTCGCGCATCCGGTCGCGGCGGTCATGGTTGCCGGGCACGGCGTACACCGGCAGGGAAAGCGGCGCGAGCGCCTCATGCAGCAGGCTGTAGGCGTGCGCGTCCCCGCTGTCGGCCAAGTCGCCCGTGATGACCAAGGCATCGGGCTTTTGAACAAGCGTCTTGAGATGGTCCGCAACGACCCGCAGGCATTTAAGGGTGTCCACCACCCGGAATGAAAGGCCGCCGTCGCCGCGCAAATGAAAATCGGAAAGATGCAGGATACGCATTTCGTTACCTTCAATCGGTTGTGCGGAAACGCAACGGCCTCCGCGCATCATCTAAAATCCCATGAACCTCGCCGAACCGGATGAGCTCCGTTTTTCCGGCGGACTCCCCCCACACGCAACGCTCTCCGTTCCCCATGCGCATGTTCTCCAGCCTTTCAAGCCAAGGCTCTCTAACAGGAACGAACCGTCGTCACGCGCCCTCCCCATCCCGTAACAACCTTTGGAAGGGAGGAATGGAAGGTCTGGAGAAGGAAGGGATGCCTTTCCTCAGAAAAGCCCTTCCTTCTCCAATTCCCAATCCCGCTACAGCATCTTACACATGCTCAACTTCGCCGTCGACGCTTCTGCGGACCGCTGCGTTGTGCTTGCGCTGGATGATGAAGGCGGACGCCGCGCTCGTGAGGCCCGCAAGAAGCGTGAACAGACAAACGTAGAGGGGATCGCCGTCATTCCACTTCATGAACAGGGTACACAGGCCGGGCACGATGCCCGCGACGAGGAAACCGGGGAACTGGTATACGATGGAGATGCCGGTGTAGCGTACGTCCGGCGGGAACAGGTCGGAGAACAGCGCAGCCTCGGGACCGAACACGCCCGCGTAGAATACGCTCAGCGGGATGACAATCGCAAGCCCGATGAGGAACAGGTTGCCGCCGCTCCCTTCCATCAGCCAGAAGGAGGGAAAGATGGACAGCCCGCAGAGCAGACTTGCCAAGCCGTACACTTTGCCGCGTCCGAAACGGTCGGCCAGACGCCCGGCGAACAGGATGAACGGGCACATGACCAGAGCGGCAATCATCACCACGGTGAGGGCTTCCGTGCGGGGCACATCCACATACTGCACGAGATAGGTGATCACGAACACCGCAAGAACGTTGAAGAACACGCCGTCGATCCAGCGCGCGCCCACGCCGAGCGCGATATTGCCGGGATGCTCCTTGCAGACGCGTACGATGGGCAGGCTCTTGTGTTCGGTCTTGCCGCGTTCCTGCGCCTTGCGGAAGTCGGGGGTTTCAAGGATATGCATACGGATATAGAGGGCCACGCCCACCAGAACCACGCTGAGCAGAAACGCGCAGCGCCAGCCCCATGCCATGAACTGCTCGTTCGTGAGCCCCCACGACAGGAGCGCCACCACGCCGGAGGAGAGGCATAAGCCCGTGGCAAGGCCCATTTGCGGAATGCTGGCGTAGAAGGCGCGTTCGCGCTTGCTCGCGTATTCATAAGTCATGAGCACCGCGCCGCCCCATTCGCCGCCAAGCCCGAGGCCCTGGCAGAGGCGAAGGGTCTGGAGGATGATCGGCGCGGCAATGCCGATCTGGGCGTAGGTCGGGACAAGGCCGATGCCGATGGTCGCCAGCCCCATGATGAGCATGGTCAGCACCAACATGCTCTTACGTCCGAGCTTGTCGCCGAAGTGGCCGAAAACGAACCCGCCGAGGGGACGGGCCAGATAGCCGATGGCAAAGGTGCTGTAGGCCAGAATGGTGCCTATGAACGGGTCGGTGGTGGGGAAGAACAGCTTGTTGAAGACGATGCCCGCCACAACCCCGTACAGAAAGAAGTCGTACCATTCGATGGTGGCTCCGAGCAGACTGGCAAGGACGACCTTGCGGATCTCCTGCTTGCTGGGTGCGCTCATGCGATGCTCCTTAGGGACGGCCTTCCGCCGCCCGGGTTGCCCGTCCGCCCGTTCCGTGGCGCCGGGTGAGGGATTCGCGGGGCGAGGCCTTCTGGTGGGATCCGCCGTCCGCTTATTAAAAATTTAATAAAAACTCCGCCTCATTTTTAAATGCCAAAGAGGGCTCCGTTCTGCCCGCACTGGCATAACACCGCTGAAACCATGCCATCTAATCCGAAATATGGCAATATATCGTCCGTGTCTTTTTGCTGAAAAAATGAATTTTTCAAAAATATACTTTTTAAGCCTCTTTTTTTCACATACTATAATTAAAAATTTAATAAATCTAAGCCCGGTTTGACACCCGAAAGTTCTTGTGCCTATATGTTCCCCATAACAACGAAAAAGAGGATGTCGTGAGCCCCAGAACCAGAGTCACCTTGACTGATATAAGCAGGCAGTCCGGGTATTCCCCCGCCACGGTCTCAATGATCCTCAGCGGGCGGACGGACGTTTCCTTTTCCGCTGACACCGTCCGCAAAGTGCGGGAAACCGCCGAGGCCCTCGGTTACGCCCCCACCGCCAAAAAGCGGCCCTCCCTCTTCGATCGCAAGACAGTCCTCATCGTCTGCCCAAACGTCCTCAATCCTTATTATTCCACCATCGTACAGGCCATCCAGCAAGCCGCCGCCGACAAAGACTGCGACACCCTCGTCTACACGACTTACCGCGACGCCGAAAACGAAATCCGCATCCTGAACGCCGTGGCCGGTTCGGATCTGGCGGGCGTGGTGTTCACCATGATGCCGCAGTCCACCGAACTGGTGGAACGTGTGAACAGGCTTGTACCGGTCGTGGTCATCGGGGACCGCAACACCAGCCTCAACGTGGACACCGTAGAGATGAACAACTACAGCGCCGGGGCCATCATCGCACACTATATGATCGGCCTCGGGCACAAGCACATAGCCTACATCTCCACCACGCTGAACGAGGCCAATTCCGCCCGCGTCCGCCGTCTGGAAGGCGTGCGCGACACCTACCGCGACGAATGCCCCGAAGGCTCCGTAATCGTGCGTTCCCGCGAAGTGACCCCAAAGGAGGAACGGGACAACATTTCCATTGAGCACGCGGTCGGCTTCGAGCTGACCCGCAAATGCCTCGGCGAGCGGCACATCACGGCCTTTGTGGCGGTCAACGACATGGTGGCCTACGGCGTGCTCGACGCCATCCGGGCCGAGGGACGCCGGGTTCCGGAGGACTACAGCGTGTGCGGGTTCGACAACATCTTTCCCTCGCAATTCCTCCCCGTGGGCCTGACCACTGTCGAGCACTACATTGCGGACAAGGGACGCAACGCTTTCGAAATCCTCCACTCGAAGATGTCCGGCGAGTCATCCGACCGCAACATCACCCGCGTCGAATTCAAGCATCATTTGATTGTCCGGGATTCCACAGCCGCCCCGCGTGGAGAGGAAAAAACGGGGTAAGGAACTGACGAATGGGAGGACGGGACTCTACCTGTACGGCCCTCCGTATCCATCCGGTCGTTTTCAGATGGCGCATGGCTGCGGCCTGGCCCGGAAAGCTCCGGAAACCGGGACCCTCTTGCAGATTATACATGGAATATCGGGCAGTTTTGTATAGCGGGATAGTAGTGCGGACAACTGTGCATTGGGGATTTTTTTTCGCGGCATCCCTTTTCTATCAATATAAATGTGGCATATCTCTCATTGGATGTGTTTTTTAGTATTACGCCGCTAATAACGCTGGACTGCACCATACCTGTCGCATTATATTGCCTCTCATCCTTACTGCTGCATTTTTGGGGTGCAGAAAAGATAAGATGGATGGAAGCCTCGCCAGCCTTTCCCGAAGAGGGCAGCCGTGCGCATCCGAGCAGGCGGCATCAGTTCTTCCTCAAATGATAAGAGAAAACCTTGGACTCCGCAGAGCGTGCTTCTCGGCATTTCTGTAACCCTGTGCGAATACGGTAGGCACTATGCAGCTCAAAACGAAACTCCTCGTGTATATCACAGTGCCTATTGCTCTCGCCGTCTGCATTTCATCTTATATGACATACAGAACACATTCCGCAGCCATGCGGCATGTCATCGAGAAAGATATAAAAGCGACATCGTTCTTTGTCGCGGAAAATATCAATCTGACCATATCGGATATAAAAAACAGTTTCCGCGTTGCCGCAAAGTCGGAAACCATCAAGGCGTCGCTGGAAAACACGGGACAACGGGAACATGAACGCGTTGTCGCCTTCTTTGAAGCCATCAAGCACGTCATGCCGACAATCACGGACGTCTTCCTCCTTGATGAAAACGGTAATATCCGGGCGAGCCTCAATTCACACGATTACGGCAACAACTATGGGGATCGCACATACTTCCGACAAGCAATCGCCGGAGAAACGGCGATCGTCGGCCCTTTGGTTTCACGCGTCACTCAAAAAGAATGTGTTTATATCGCTGTCCCTGTGGGCAACGAGCGGAATAAAGGCGTTCTGGTTGCCTCCGTGGGACTGGATAGCATATCGGTTCTCTGCTTTAACCATGATATCACTTCGTCCCGGATAGATATTTTCCTGCTCGACAATACGGCCCATATCCTCATGGCCAAAGAGAGCACAAATGACGGCAAACACCCGGACAGCATAAAGCTGGACGGCCACACCTTAAGCGACGGGACTCCACAAGGGTATGTCACGTATGCCTTCAACGACAAAACCTATACGGGCTTTTACAAAAAAATCAAAAACCTGAACTGGTATGTCCTGATTGCGATGGATGACACGCAAATCAATAGGACAGTGCTATCATCCACGAAGAACAGTTTTCTGCTGACCCTTCTGGCAATCCTGATTGGCCTGCTCATCGGATCCATTCTTATTTATAATGTAGTGAAGGCCCTGTACAAGATTATCGAGTATGCCCACAGGATTTCCAACGGACAGTTGGAGGCGACTCTGGACGTCTATGGCCAAGGCGAGCTTGGCGTCTTGGCCAATACGTTGCGGTCAATGGCCAGAATAGTGAAGCAGGATCAAGACAGGTTGAATCGCCTTGTTGAAGAGCGCACGGATCAGTTGAGGCTTTCTCAGGAGAGGCTGCTTAAAGAAAGCGCTCTGTTGAAGACTATCTTAAATACCGTTCCAGATCTGATCTTCTATAAAGATATGAACGGAATATACAAGGGATGCAACAAAGCGTTCGGCGCTTTCATAGGCAAGAGCGAACAAGAGGTTATAGGCAAAGACGATGTGGAGCTTTTTCAGCTTTCAGGAAATGCCGCTCAGAAATTTATTGAGGACGACCTTCAGGTCATGAGGGGAAAACTCGATACCTTGATCCGCGAGGAAGAGGTGCTGTATCCCGACGGGAAAAGGATATACCTTGAAACCATCAAGACACTGTACTACTCGGAAGACAATGCGCCTTTCGGCATGGTTGGCATTTCCCGCAACATCCAGCTGCGAAAGGAAACGGAAAAGGCCTATGCCGAAGCCATCCAACGGGCGCACGAAGCCAGCAAGGCCAAAAGCGAATTTGTAGCCAGAATCAGCCACGAAATACGGACGCCCCTCAATGCCATCATCGGTATGAATTATTTGCTGAAACAAAGCTGTACAGACCCTGTGCAGGAGAGCTATCTGCGCAAGATGGAACTTTCTGCCAAAAATCTCTTGTCCATCATCAATGATGTGTTGGATTTCTCAAAGATAGAGTCCGGGAAGCTGGAGATAGAGAAGAATACATTGTCAATAGAGAAGCTGGTGCGCGATGTCGTCAGCATCAACGAGCCCAAAGCCAAAGCGGCGAACGAATCTTTCGAAACCCATATTGATCCGGGCATTCCCGACGTACTGATCGGCGATACGTTGCGCATCAGCCAAATCATGCTGAATCTCGTTTCCAATGCCGTCAAATTTTCGCATCAAGGAACCATCAAAATCGAAGTCCTCTGCGAGCGTGTGCACGGCGAAAACGTCACGCTGCTCTTTTCCGTCCGCGATCAAGGTATCGGCATGAGCCAGCAGCAACTGGACAAACTCTTTATCCCCTTTACCCAGGCCGACGGCTCGACGACACGGAAATACGGCGGCACGGGGCTTGGCCTCTCCATCTGCAAGATGCTGGTGGAGCTCATGCATGGGGAAATATGGGCTGTGACCGAGGAAGGCGTGGGCTCAACCTTTTTCTTCAGGCTCCAACTTGAAAAGAAGGACGCAACGACCCCGGCGGCGCAGCATCCCGAAACGGAACAGAGCGCCCCCGTTGAAGCCCTTCCCGCTTCCAGCTTGAAGGGGAAAACCGTCCTCCTAGCGGAAGACAATGAAATCAATCAGGAAATAGCTATTGCCATTCTCAACTCCTTTGGGCTTGAGGTGGAGCTGGCCGAGAACGGGCTGGAAGCCGTACAGAAAATTCAAACAAACAAATACGCTTTAGTCCTTATGGATATCCAGATGCCGATCATGGATGGCTATCAGGCGACGCGGTTGATCCGGAAAGATGACCGCTTCAACGCCCTTCCTATCATCGCCATGACCGCCAACGCCATGAATACGGACCGAGCCGAGAGCCTAAAGGCGGGCATGAACGAACACATCGGCAAGCCCTTTGACCCGGAAGCATTGAAACGATTGCTTGGGAAATGGTGCCGCTGATACAGACAGCCGCTCTTTACTGACAGCGGGCACCTTGAGAAAAACTTCCTGTCCGGGCGGGTCCAGATTGCCGAAACAGGGGAACAATCCCCTAGGGGCAGGAACGTTTGAAGTGATATAACCGCATTAAGGGAAGCGACTTTTTTCTCAAGAAAAGCTTCCCCAAGCCTGCCAACGCAGCCTCGCTCCGTTTCAAAGCCTTTTATGCATATCGGCTCCCCATCCGGCTCCCTAAAACGGGTTCCCTTCAAGAAAGTCCTCTTTAGGCATGAAAACCGTAGCCTGTTAAGGTGCCCTTAAGCCTGTCGAGTCAAAAGACATCCGGCAGGGGAATTTCTGCGTAGAACACCGTTCCGATGGACGGTGTTTTTACTTTTTATTGCAATGTATTGACAACAAAAGCCGACTGGAGGAACAGCTCGCCCGGAGGATCTCGGCGGAAAAGGATTGACGGCGCGGAAAGTTCATGGTGTAATTTAGTCATTGGTTAACTTTCATCAACATACACTTTCAAACAGACTGCGGAACATCTCAGGAGACCTGCCATGCATCTCAGCCACGTCGTTGAAACGATTGATACGCATACCGCGGGCAATCCCACCCGCAACCTCATCGCCGGGGTTCCCCGCATCGAGGGGAAAACCATGCAGGACAAGATGGCCTATGCCGGGGAGCATCTGGACTGGCTGCGCACCGCCGTCATGATGGAACCCCGCGGGCACAGCAACATGTCCGGCACAATCTGGGTGGAACCGTGCCATCCCGAGGCCGACATGGGCATCCTGTTCATCGACGCGGGCGGGCACATGCCCATGTGCGGGCACAGCACCATCGGCTGCGTCACCGCCATGTTGGAGAGCGGCCGGGTGCCCATTACCGGGGAAGTGACCGAAGTGAACATTGATACCACAGCCGGACTCGTGCGCACCCGGGCCACCGTGGAAAACGGCAGCGTGACCAGCGTCGCGTTCCGTAACGTGCCCTCCTTCCTGTTCTGCTCGGGGACGGTCGAGGTTCCCGGTATAGGGGCTGTCCCCTTTGATGTGGCTTACGGCGGCAACACGTATGCCATTGCCGACGCCGCGTATTTTCCCGGCCTTGAACTCCGTTCCGGCCACCGTTCCGCCATCGAAAAAGCCGCGCAGGCATTCGGCGATGCTGTGCGCGCGGCGGTGAAGTTCCAGCATCCCCTCCAGCCGTTCATCAATGTCATCACGCACGTCATGTTCTATACGAAGCCGGATGATCCCACAGCCACTTACCGCAATACCGTCGTTTTTCTGCCTGACTCCCTCGACCGTTCACCCTGCGGTACGGGCACGTCCGCCCGTGTGGCCTCGCTGTTCGCCAAGGGCGAGCTCGGCCTGAACGAACCTTTTGTCCATGAAAGCGTCATCGGCACCCAGTTCCGAGCGCGTATCGTCGAGCCCGCAATGGTCGGACCGTACAAGGGAGGCATCCCTGAACGAACAAGGTCATCTGATCACCGGAGACGCGGGCAAAGCTACCCAACCCCCAAA
>OGZT01000484.1_pt1 | contig 31628 bp, 28 predicted proteins | sample 1576891 | NCBI WGS metagenome assembly OGZT01 (sample SAMEA3541521, study PRJEB24748) | human gut metagenome | biome: human gut; feature: human-associated habitat; material: faeces | place: China | collected 2012 | reverse complement strand
CTTGATGGCAAACTCCACGAATTCAGTTCCGCTTTTCTTCGTTTTGACATTGGCATCATATTGTTCGGGACTCATCATTTGTTCCAGTAATGCTCCCAATTGTACTTCACCGAAAGTGCCCCGCATTTTTACATTGCTCAGCACTTTTTTCAACCCTCCTACGTCTTGTGCCAGAGATTTCATTTCTCCCAATCCTTTCTGCACATTTTCAAGCTGTGACCGCACTATCTCAAAAGACTGCCCGATACGTTCGTTCAGCGTCTTTTGTAATTTTTCTTCTACCATGAGTCGCATGTCATCCAGACGCTTTTCTGTAGATTTTAGTAACATTTCCTGCTGACGTGCCATTGTATCAAACTTCTGTCTTTGCAGTTCTCCGGTGGTCATCATATTTTTGTGTAGTACATCCTGCACCTGTTGCATGCTTTGATTGAGGGCTTGCGTCATTTCCATGCGGAGTTCGCGTATGCTACGATTCAGCTCTTCACGGTTCTCCTGCATTTGCTGTCGCAAAGCAGTTTGCAGTTGCTCACTTTGTGCCTGCCCGTTATTTTTAGTCAGTATTAAAATGATGAGCCCAATCAGTAGGATGATAGTGACAATGAGTAAAATCAGTTCCATGAGTTAATACGTCAGTATTTCATTACCGGTTTCAGTTATCAGAATCATGTTTTCCCATTGTGCCGACGGCATTCCGTCGTCCGTACAGACAGTCCATCCGTCCGCATCGTCTATGAATACTTCGTATGTACCCATATTTATCATTGGTTCTATGGTAAATGTCATTCCTGGAACAATCATCATACCTGTACCCCGGCGGCCAAAGTGTTCCACATCCGGTTCCTCATGAAAATGCATGCCTACTCCATGTCCGCAAAGATCACGTACTACACTATATCCGTTTTTTTCGGCATGTTCTTGGATAGCGGCACCTACATCGCCCAGTCGTGCCCAGGGTTGTGCAGCAGCGATGCCTATTTCCATACATTCTTTGGTGACTTGTACCAGCCGTCGCATCTCCGGATTTACATCTCCAATCATAAACATACGTGAGGCATCTGAGAAATATCCTTTATAGATAGTTGAAACATCTACATTAACAATATCTCCACTACTCAGAATTTCATTTTTACTTGGTATACCGTGACATACTACTTCGTTGATGCTTGTACATACACTTTTGGGGAATCCTTCATAATTGAGTGGGGCAGGGATAGCACCGTGGCTCGTTGTGAAGTCATATACCATACGGTCGATTTCTTCTGTAGACATGCCTTCACGAATGTTCTCGGAAACATAATCCAGCAGTGCAGTATTGATTTTAGCACTTTCGCGTATACCTTCCAACTGTTCCGGTGTACGGAGTACCTTTCGTGGAGGGAGTTTTATGCCTTGTTTTCTGTATTTTTGAATTTTATCTTCTATCTCGTCCGGGTAATTAGAAGGGGTGAACCGGAAGCCCTTGATGAACTTTTTCATTGTTTCTGTATATTTTATCTTTCAGTCAATGGTACAAAGGTAGAGAATTAATATTAGTAATTAATTGCTTTCGGTTGGATAAATAACTATCTTTATTGATTGAAAGTGCTATGGGCAGGTATTGTATATTAAAAGTGGAGACTGATTTTTTGATTTTCTTTTCAGTTTAGAATAGGAGTTTGGGGGCATATGACGATTGAATTTATTAACAGGATTATATGAAAAAAATGTAATTAATCTTTTTCAATTATTTAATGATTTGTATATTGCGAGAGTTTAATATTATACAACACAAATAGTAAAGCAAGAAGAACATGAAATTACATGAATGCATTATGAGAACACGATTACTGGTTTCCTTTTGTTGTGTGCCCATTCTATCTGTTAGTGCAACTATATCGCAGTTGCCTACAAAGATGGAAGTCCTTCAGCAAATGGCTTTAGTGAACAACTATTACATGACCAACAATGCAATTTCCGCAGGAACTAACGATTGGGTAAAATCCGCTTATTTCACAGGGTGTATGGAGTTTTATAAGGTTTATCAGGATCAGAAGTTACTTGATTATATGACCTTATGGGCCGAAAAAAATAAGTGGGCGTTGGGAGTAAATGCTGACAAGCATGGTGCTGACGGGCAAGTGTGTGGACAAACTTACATTGATTTGTACCGGTTGGATAAAAATAAACAGGAGTATAAGATACAGGCCATTAAAGAGTGTGTGGATAATTTGATTGCTAATCCGCAGGAATCTATTGACGATTGGTGGTGGGTAGATTCTTATTTTATGGCGATGCCTCTTTTCTCGAAACTGGGAGATTTGTATAAAGATAACGTTTATTTTGAACGGATGCATGCTATGCATACCTATTCAAAAGCGCGTTGGAAACTTTATGATGAAACAGACCACATTTGGTTTCGTGATAGTACGCAGGTACCTGCCAGGAGCCTGAGTCCTAATAAGAAGAAAGTCTGCTGGTCTCGTGGAAATGGTTGGGCGGTTGCTGCTTGTGTTCGTGTCTTGAATGACCTGCCTGCCGATCATTCTTATAGAGTGGAATATGTTCAGTTGCTGACGGAAATGGCAGCAGCTTTAAAAGCCTGTCAGCGTGAAGATGGATTCTGGAATAGAAATCTGGCCGATCCGGAACATCTTGCTGGTCCGGAAACAAGTGGTACAGCCCTTTTTGTATATGGCTTATCTTGGGGAATAAATCACGGAGTACTCGATAGAGAGTTTTATCTGCCTGTGGTTCTCAAAGCGTGGAATGGAATGACTACGATTGCGGTTCATAAAAACGGACTTTTAGGATATGTTCAAGGACCTGGTTTCAAGCCGGAATCAAACTATCCCTTAAATGCTGAATCGACTTGGGACTATGGAGTCGGAGCTTTCCTGTTGGCCGGAAGTGAAGTTGTAAAACTGGCCGAAGGTGAAATGCCGGAAGTAGGTGATTTACCGGAACCGCCTGTTGAGGCAGTGAACATAAACGTGACGGCAAGTACTTATGAAACCGGTACGACAAATACTCCGGAAAAGACTTTGGATCGGGATTTCAATACACGTTGGTCGGCCGAAGGTGAACAATGGATTAAGTACGATTTACTATCAGAAGAAACAATAGCAACGGTTGATATTGCATTTTGGGATGGACATAAGCGTAAGTTTAACTTCTCAATAGAGCTTTCGACGGATGATGAAAACTGGACAGAAGTTTTTAATGGCCAATCCGGAGGAAATACGGATCGTTGGGAGACGTTTTACATAGGTCCTTGTAAAGCCCGCTATGTCAGAATAAGCGGAAAGGGAAATACTAAAAATAAATGGAACAGCATTTTAGAGACTCGTATTAATATCATAGACGTGCCAACAGATATCAATAGGATCGAAAGTCAAACAGCTGTGACGATATACCCGAATCCGGCTTCGGATGTCTTGAATATTGAAGGTACTGATAATGGTGAGACGATTTGTATATACAATGATTTGGGAGTCAAGGTTATGGAAACATGGAACCGGACAATTGATATATCTTCTTTTTCAACCGGGATTTATTTTGTGAAAGTTCAGAATGCGGTCTTTAAGGTTATCAAACAATGATTTTGATACTTGCTATGTTGCGTATCATGTTGTGAACGCCTTAAAAACCGGTTCGATTTTCTGTATTTCCGATTCAAATCCAAACCAATAACCGGCTTGTCCTTCCTGATTTATTGGCAAGAAGCACAAACGCAGTGTTTCTTTGTATTCACCATAGAGGATTGTCCATGTTTCAGGAGGAACCTGCCGCTTGGTTTTGACTTTTTCAGCCGGAAGTTTCTTTAACGACATACCCGCCTCTATCCAGGCGATGCTTACTTGCGTCTGATAGTCAGTATAGTACTTTTTACAGAATTCATACAGAATCAATCCTCTTTTCTCCAGACTCAGTGGTTGGTCTATCAGCCCAATCTCCATCAGATGATTTAAAAGTTCGTGTAGAAATGTTTGGTTTTCCAGAATCAATTTTCGCGTGATAGACTGCCAGGCAGGAGTGTTATAGAAACCATCTAATAATCGTGAGAGGTAGCGGGCTGTTTGTAGCTCATCTACACTGATTTCCCTGGTTTGCAACACTTCGTAAGGTGGGAGTGGGGCATATTGAATCCCTAATTCTTCCGCTCTTCTCCGCATTTCTGTACCGGGAAGCAACTTTAACGATTCCAATTGTATTTCTCCTGCTCCATATTCGGCAAGGGTTCGTATGTCTTCGAATATTTCGGAGAGATGATACAGCGGTAGTCCGGCAATAAGATCGGCATGAGTCTCCATATTGGGCAGTGCACAGAGATATTTCAGTCCGTTCAGTGCATCGGATAAGCGTCCCATCCGTCGGCTTTGTTCCAGTACAGGCTCACGCAAACTCTGAATGCCGGCTTCCAGGTGGAGCAAACCTTTGGGAAGCTTGGCAAGTTCTTGTTTCAGCTCTTCGGAGAGCAAGGCCGGGTGTATCTCAAGATGAAAGCAGATATCAGGAGAAAATTCGAGAAACAGATTGAGTAGTTCTTTGGCCCGTTTGTTATTGTAATTGAAGGTACGGTCAAGTACACGAATGTTTTTGATACCATGTCGGTGGATCTCTTTTAAGCGTTCACGGATGACCTCTATAGAGAGTGTCCGTACCGGTTTTTCTCCACCACTTACACAGAAGGCGCACGTGTTGAAGCAGCCTCGTGTTGTTTCAAGTTGTACAAATGGTTTACTCCAGTTGAAGAAGCGACTTTGTTCAGGCGAAATGAGATTGGCAAACTCCATAACGCGGGCAATGCCGTTGTCGCGATACCCTCCTTCTTTATCAAGGTAGCACAATCCGGGAATGGCATTCCAGTTTTCCGGTTGGTCCCAGCACTGAAGCCATTGTGGAAATACCTCTTCACCTTCTCCACGGAACACACAACTGACAAATGGATTCTTGCGCAGAAACGCTTCATTGTCTCCCAAAAACTCAGGTCCTCCCATAACTACACAACATTGCGGAAGCAACGCTTTAGCTCTTGAAACAATATGTAGCAACTGCTCGTGATTGAACAGCCAATTGGTAGCGGCAATGATATCCGGTTGGTGATAATAGATACTGTTTGCCACCATACCTGCATTTTCATTGATAGTAGCTGATACGATTTCCCATTCGATGGAGTTATCTGTTGCAATCTGAGCATGCAGTGCCGGTAACGCCAAAGAGGAGTGGGCATAAGAGCTATTTAAGTCGAGCCAAAGAATTTTCATGCAAGAATTTTAACGTTTATAGCCGCAAAGGTATAAAAAAGCAGGCTTTATTCACACATCGTTGATTAAAAACGCTATATTTGTCGTCATATATTAACTATAAGTCATAAGAATATGAGAAAATTAAACTATGCACGATTTATATTGTTATTAGTATTGACACTTGGTTTAAATGCTTGTGGTGGTGACGATGTTTACTACACAGATGATTATTTACGTAATAGTGATGAAAAGTTGTGTGGAAAAACATGGTCGGAAAATTATACAGAAGATAATATGAAGTGTGTCCATCAGCTGAAATTTACGAAAGATAGGAGCGGACAAGAGATATTCAACTATTATCGTGTCGGCGAATCACGTCCTGCACGTACTGAAAGTTATAATTTTGATTGGGAATGGATAGATCAGGAAATGGAAGGGTTGAAACTGGATCGTGGTGCCGGAGAGATTCACTATTTTGATAATGTCTGGGTACGTCAGAACTATCTTTCTGGTAAATTGGATGGTATAGAAGTGACATTTGTAAAAGAATAAAATAACGAATATGAAAATATTGAATCCTATAAAGTTGCTGTTGGTATTGACCATGCTGGCTGTTGGCTTTTCTTCTTGTGAAGAAGATGATGAAACCATTTATGATTATCTCATTGGGCGTACGTGGGTCGGTAGTTTAGGCTTTGCCGTAGGACCTTATGATGTAGAAAGTGGTGTCACTTTCAAAGGGAATGAATATGCCATAGATGAGCAATACTATTATGGAGATGGCGGAAGAGCTGCTACCCTGAACCTGCGTTGGTGGATAGATATGGGAACGTTATATCTGGATTATGGTCCGGATTATCCTCTGTTAGAGGATCAGAGGAGTGTATATCACCGGACGTTTCCTTTATGGTGAGCTTTATGCAGATGGAAATTATGAGTTCAGCGTCACGTTGGAAGCAAACTAAAGTTATTATTTATTCTTTGGATAGCATGCTAATATCCAACTACTGATATAGTATTTTAACAGTGACTTAAAATGCATATTAACAGTGTGTTAAGTACGTACTTTTATACCCCAAAAGTACGTACTTTTTTATAGTCTGATTTTCAGTTGTTTTTAGGATGAAATTTATGGTATATGGTTATTGCTTTAGAAACAACTTTTTGAAATTAGGCGGATACGGCGTCTCAAACTCCATTAGTTCGTTTGTCACCGGATGATAGAAACAAAGTTTGAATGCATGCAGAGCCAATCGGCCAATAGGGTTGGGAACACCTTCGCCACCATATCTTCCGTCACCGATAATGGGATGTCCCAAGTCTTGCATATGTACACGAATCTGATTCTTACGTCCTGTTTCCAGATCGAGTTCCATCAATGAGTATCCGTTGGCACGTTTGATGGTGTGATAATGTGTGATTGATTTGGAGCCACCATCATCGTATTGGCTGGAACTTACATACAATGTACGGTCTGTTAACCAGGAGGTTACTGTGCCGTGATCCTTCTCCATTTCGCCTTCCACAACTGCTACATAACGACGATCTGTAACAATATCATGCCAGTATTCGCGCAAAGTGTGCTGGGTCTTTTCGTCTTTAGCAAACATCATTATACCTGATGTATCGCGGTCCAGACGATGTACTACATATACGCGGTGGTGTTTGCCCGAGCGTTGTACATACTCATTCAGGATGGTATAGGCTGTACGTTCTTTCTGGCGTTCGGTGTTCACTGAAAGTAACCCTTCCTTTTTCTCTATTACAATGATAAAGGCATCTTCGTACACAATCTTCAGCAGGCGGTTATTGAATTCTTTCCGGCCTTTATCTTTGCTGATCTGTACCTTCATACCCGGCTTTAAGGCAAAGTCAAACTGAGTGGTTATTACATTGTCTACATAAACCACACGTTTGCTTAATAATGATTTCAGCTTTGTACGGCTGGCATCCGGCATTTTAGCAGCGAGGAATTCCATGAGTTCCATTGGTTCCTTCACTAAATAACCGGTATATTGTGCCCGGGCTTTCTCAGCCGGGGTTCTTTTAGGTCTTTTTTCTTTAGCCATTTTTTCTCTTTTATCTGAGTTCAAGCAATACTACATTTTCTACATGGTGCGTATGTGGGAACATATCGACCGGTTGCACGGCTGTCACCTTATATTTCACATCAAGCAGTTGTAAGTCGCGTGCCTGGGTGGCCGGATTACAACTGACATATACAATTCGTTTGGGTTCGGCAAACAAGATAACATCCACTACATCCTGATGCATTCCAGCACGGGGAGGGTCGGTTATAATTACATCCGGACGTCCGTATTCGTTGATGAAATCCTGCGTCAGCATATCTTTCATATCTCCTGCAAAGAACAGTGCATTATGGATGTCATTAATTTCTGCATTTACTTTTGCGTCTTCAATGGCTTCGGGCACATATTCGATACCGATTACTTGGCGAGCCTGACGTGATACGAAGTTAGCGATGGTTCCCGTACCCGTATAAAGGTCATAGACCAGTTCGTTTCCGGTCAATCCGGCAAAGTTACGGGCTATTTTATATAGATTGTATGCTTGCTCCGAGTTTGTCTGGTAGAATGATTTCGGTCCTACTTTGAAGCGCAGTCCTTCCATCTCTTCAAACATATGATCGTTGCCTTTGAATACGTGTACGTCCAGATCATTGATAGTATCGTTACACTTATTATTAATAATGTATAGGAGGGAAGTTATTTCGGGGAATGTATCTGCTACGTATTGCAACAGTTGCTTGAAAAGTTTCATTTCGCTCTCTTCTACAATCTTGCAGATGATAATTACCATCAATTCTCCTGTAGATGATGTGCGGACAATCATGTTGCGAAGCATACCTTCCTGAGAACGCAGGTTGATGAATGAGTAATTGTGTTCGTAGGCATAATCGCGTACTGCATTGCGGATACGATTGGATATATCATCCTGCAACCAGCATTTTTCTATTGCCAATACTTTATCAAATGCTCCGGGAATGTGGAAACCTACAGCATTCATCTGATCGTATTTCACATCCTGTTTTACTTCTTCGTTGGTGAGCCAGCGCTTGTTGGAGAAAGTGAACTCCAGTTTGTTCCGGTAGAATTCGGTTTTGGCAGAACCCAGGATAGGAGATACCTCCGGCAGTTCAATTTTACCAATACGTCTCAGATTATCTTCTACTTGTTTCTGTTTGAATTTTATTTGCTCTGCATAAGGCAACACTTGCCACTTGCAGCCACCGCATACACCATAGTGCTGGCAGAAAGGAACGGCACGTATCGGAGAGAGTTCGTGAAACTTCACTGCTTCTGCTTCGGCATATTTATTCTTTTTACGTTTGATTTGCAGGTCTACTACATCACCCGGTACTACGTAAGGAACAAAAATCACCAGGTCGTCTACTTTTGCTATGGCTTTTCCTTCGGCAGCCACATCCGTAATTGTTATCTTCTCCAGTAGGGGAAGCTCTTTTCTCTTTCTTGCCACTTTTACACCAGTCTAATAAATTATTTCGCAAAAATAGGCATTTTTTCGGGATTTATCTCTATCCTTTGAAATAATAAAGATTGCAATGTCGAAATTGCATTTTAGCAGAAACTTTTTTCGCTAAAAGTTTTTTGGTTTACGAAATATACTTAGATTTGCGAACAGAAAAACCCAATAGACAACTTTAAATACATATTATGGACAAAAAAAGAGTTTATACTTTTGGTAATGGCCAGGCAGAAGGCAAGGCCGACATGAAGAATTTATTAGGTGGCAAAGGTGCCAATCTTGCAGAAATGAACCTTATCGGGGTTCCTGTTCCTCCCGGATTTACTATCACAACAGACGTTTGTACCGAATATTATGAACTGGGACAAGATAAAGTCGTAGCTCTCCTGAAAAATGAAGTAGAAAAAGCAATTGAGAATATTGAAGTCTTGATGAAGTCGAAGTTCGGCGATATTGAGAACCCTTTGCTGGTTTCCGTTCGTTCCGGAGCACGTGCTTCTATGCCGGGTATGATGGATACGATTCTTAATCTGGGGTTGAATGACGAGGTAGTGGAAGGATTGACCCGTAAGACCGGGAATGCCCGTTTTGCATGGGATTCTTATCGCCGTTTTGTACAGATGTACGGTGATGTGGTGTTGGGTATGAAACCTGTGAACAAGGAAGACGTGGATCCGTTTGAAGCTATCATCGAAGACGTGAAACATGCAAAAGGAGTGAAGCTGGACAATGAACTTGAAGTGGCGGATCTTAAAGAACTTGTAAAACGTTTCAAAGCTGCTGTAAAAGAACAGACCGGAAAAGATTTCCCGACTTGTGCCTACGAACAACTTTGGGGTGCCGTATGTGCAGTATTTAATTCATGGATGAACGAACGTGCGATCCTTTACCGTAAGATGGAGGGAATTCCTGATGAATGGGGTACAGCTGTCAGTGTACAGGCTATGGTGTTCGGTAATATGGGTGAAACTTCTGCTACGGGTGTTTGCTTCTCACGTGATGCCGCTACCGGTGAAGATCTCTTCAATGGTGAGTATTTGATTAATGCACAGGGTGAAGACGTTGTAGCAGGTATTCGTACTCCGCAACAGATTACTAAGATTGGTTCTCAACGCTGGGCCGTACTGGCTGGTGTGACCGAAGATATTCGTGCTGCTAAATTCCCTTCAATGGAAGAGGCAATGCCCGAAATTTATAAGCAATTGGATGAATTGCAGACTAAACTGGAAAATCATTATCGCGATATGCAGGACATGGAGTTCACTGTACAGGAAGGTAAATTGTGGTTCCTGCAGACTCGTAACGGAAAACGTACCGGTGCGGCTATGGTGAAAATTGCTATGGACTTGCTCCATCAGGGAATGATTGACGAGAAAACAGCTTTGATGCGTGTTGAACCCAATAAACTGGATGAACTTCTTCACCCGGTATTCGATAAAAATGCTTTGAAACAAGCGAAAGTATTGACTCGTGGTTTGCCGGCTTCTCCGGGAGCTGCAACCGGACAGATCGTTTTCTTTGCTGATGATGCTGCCGAATGGGCTGCAGGGGGTAAGAAAGTGGTTATGGTACGTGTTGAGACTTCTCCTGAAGACCTTGCAGGTATGGCTGTGGCACAGGGTATTCTTACTGCACGTGGTGGAATGACTTCACATGCTGCTGTTGTGGCTCGTGGTATGGGTAAATGTTGCGTCTCAGGTGCAGGTGCATTAAATATTGACTATAAAGCACGCACGGTTGAAGTAGATGGTGTTTTGCTGAAAGAAGGTGATTATATTTCATTGAATGGTAGTACGGGTGAAGTTTATCAGGGTAAGGTAGAAACCAAAGCTGCTGAACTTTCCGGTGACTTTGCCGAATTGATGGCATTGGCCGATAAATATACAAAACTTCAGGTACGTACTAATGCCGATACTCCGCATGATGCGAGAGTAGCCCGTGATTTTGGTGCCGTTGGTATTGGGCTTTGCCGTACGGAGCATATGTTCTTTGAAGGAGAAAAGATTAAGGCAATGCGTGAAATGATTCTGGCAGAAGATGCCGAGGGACGTCGTAAGGCATTGGCTAAAATCCTTCCGTACCAGCAGGCTGACTTTAAGGGAATATTCAAGGCAATGGAAGGTTGTCCGGTGACTGTACGTCTGCTTGATCCTCCTTTGCATGAGTTTGTACCGCATGATTTGAAAGGACAGCAGGAAATGGCAAATACCATGGGTGTAAGCCTGCAATATATTCAACAGCGTGTAGAGTCACTTTGTGAGCACAATCCGATGTTGGGCCACCGTGGTTGCCGTTTAGGAAATACATATCCTGAAATTACTCAGATGCAGACACGTGCTATTTTAGGTGCTGCACTTGAATTGAAGAAAGAGGGGGTTGAGACTCATCCTGAAATCATGGTGCCTCTGACCGGTATCCTGTATGAGTTTAAACAACAGGAAGACGTGATTCGTGCGGAAGCTGAAAAACTGTTTGCTGAAGTAGGTGATCGTATCGACTTCAAGGTAGGTACAATGATTGAAATTCCACGTGCTGCCCTGACTGCCGACCGTATCGCTTCTTCTGCCGAGTTCTTCTCATTCGGTACAAATGACCTGACTCAGATGACCTTTGGTTATTCTCGTGATGATATCGCTTCCTTCCTTCCAGTCTATCTGGAAAAGAAGATTCTGAAAGTAGACCCATTCCAGGTACTCGATCAGAAGGGTGTAGGCCAATTGGTACGTATGGCAACAGAAAAAGGCCGTGCTGTTCGTCCGGACTTGAAATGTGGTATTTGTGGTGAACATGGTGGTGAACCATCTTCTGTGAAGTTCTGCCATAGAGTGGGATTGAACTATGTGAGCTGTTCTCCGTTCAGAGTACCTATTGCAAGACTTGCAGCGGCACAAGCAGCGATAGAAGATTGATAATTAGAAATATAGATTTGATATAATCTAATAATCAATAAGTTAAGGGATTTGCTCTGAGGAGTGAATCCCTTTTTTCTGTTATAATGTCTGTTTTTAGTATTGTTGTTTGATACTATGTTTGCTCAGAAATAATACAATGTTTGATTTTAAAAATAGATGTTTAATAATTGATTATTAGTGAATTATGGCAACTTTTAAAGCATGTGTAAGAAGGCAAAGAAATGATGGATTATATACAGTGTTTGTCAGAGTGACTCACAAAAGAGATGCAAGGTATATAGATACTGGCAAAGCTGTAGATAAATCAAAGTTAAGAAAAGGTGAAATTAAAGACCCTGATATTCTTTCTTATTGTTCTAATCTGATTAGGGGATATAATGATAAACTAAATGCTGTGGAAATATCAACTTGGGATATACATGAAGTTATATCTTATTTGCAAAACATTGATGAGGATATATCTTTCTCTCAATATGCAAGGAAGTATGTTTTTGAGATGGCTACAACAAAGAATATGGTGAGAAATTCCAAAAATTATAGATGGGCTTATCAATCATTAGAGAAATTTGCAGGGACAAATAATATTATGTTTTCCAAGTTGACATCTAAGTTTATTCAAGATTGGATTAATTCTTTATTAGAAACTAATCGAGCAAAAGAAATGTACCCAACTTGTATCAGAATGATTTATAATGCGGCTCTTGAAGAGTATAATGATTATGATAAAAATATTATTAGGATTAAATTACAGCCATTTAGAAAGATTGAAATACCTAAGGCTGATGTACCTGAAAAGAGAGCATTGGACATCCCTATACTTCAAAAGTTCTTTTATGGTGCTATTCCTGAAACTAAGTTGAAGGCTTCTTTACCAGAACTTAGTAGAGATGTAGCAGAGATGGTCTTTTGCTTAGCTGGTATGAATACAGCTGATTTGTTTGAATTGAGAAAGGAGAATTTGAAAGGAGAGGTGTTGTGTTATCATAGGCAAAAAACCAAGAAATTCAGGAGAGATGGGGCTTATTTGGAAGTGAAGATACCAACAAGATTACTGCCTTTGTTTGAGAAATATAAATCAAATAATGACTATTTATTAAACTTTGCAGAAAGGTATCAGGATAGTAATTGTTTTAATATAAATGTAAATAGTGGTTTGAAACCATATTGCAATTATAATGGATTACCTAATGTTTGCATCTATAATTTCAGGCATTCATGGGCTACAATAGCTCAAAATAATTGTGGTGCAAGTACAGCAGAGGTGGGTTTTGCCTTAAATCATTCATCTGCTCATAGGGTGACAGAGGGGTATATTAAAAAAGATTATTCTCCAATTAGTATGCTGAATGAGAAAGTGATTGCTTGTGTATTTGGTGGAGATGAAGAGTTGAAATAGGCTTAAAAGAATCTCTGTAGTTAATTGGATTATGGGGATTCTTTATCTCTGATAATTAGTCGTATAAAAATAAATATCCCAATTTATTTGTTTTTGTCGATAAAAAGACATTACTTTGCAACCCCTTTCTAACAAATAGCTTCATGCTATTCTGTTTAGTGTACTCCGAGAGGTGGCAAAAAGCAATACCTCTGAGTAAAATTCATAAAACTTTCGTGGGAAGAAAAGAAATGTATGCTTGTATGTGGCTGTACAAGTAAGTGATATCTTTTTGTCGAATTTTCTACCTTACTCCTTAAAAGGAGTAGAATAGTTTTTCGGCAGTATTAGTAATTTAACAACAAAAAAAAATGAGAAAAAAAGAATTAGGTCTTTCTACTCATGAGATAGGTAGAAAGACTGTGATAACTGCACCTACTGGAGCAGTATATCTCAGTGAATTTATGGAAACATTGCCAGCAGGAATTTTGAATAAAAAAGAAACTGGTTGTGGAGCAACTACTGTTGTATTGGAAAATGGAGAAAATGTTATTGTTGCTTGTCCTACGAGACAACTGATAATCAATAAAGTAAACCAATATCCCAATACAAGATGTTCCTACAAATTATTTGCTGTGCAAAAAGGTATCGGGCAAAATCATATTGAGGACTATATCAAAGAGTGTCAAGGCAAACAGCCTATCAAGATAATGGTTACTTATGATTCTTTTCCAAGAGTATATGCTGTAATGAAGCAGCAATCAATTGAATGCAAAATAGTTGTGGATGAGTACCAAGAAATTTTAGATGCTTATATTTACAGAAATGCTGCAATAAGGAGTTTATTGAATGTACTGAAAGGTGTTCCAAATGTAACCTATCTTTCTGCAACCCCAATTCCATATCAATGGAGACCATCAGAACTTGAAGGATTGCCTGAATATGAGATAGAATGGGAAAATTCAGTCAGGATAATGCCCTTTAGAATAAAATCAAATCATCCATTAGCTATAGTTGCCAACATTATCAGAAATCATAAACTGGGACATCCTTTTGAATTAAAAGGCAATAAAGTTGAAGAATATTTCTTTTTTGTAAACTCGGTATCTGCAATTAGGGGTATCATAAAATCAACCAAATTATCTCCCAATGAAGTGAAAATTATATGTGCCAAGGATGAAATCAATAAAAAGAAATTAGAGGGTTTTACTATTGGGGAGGCAAGTGGTACGAATAAAACTTTTACTTTCTGCACGAAAACAGCTTTTTATGGAGCAGATTTTTATTCAAAAGCAGGATTAGTGGTTATTGCAAGCGAAGGATATGCAAAAAGCTCCCTTTTAGATATATCAACAGATATAGTACAAATAGCTGGAAGAATCAGAACTAAAGAAAATCCTTTTAGAAATGTCATCCTTCATATATATAACACAGGAATTATGTGCGAAAGCAGAAAAGAGTACGAAGAAAAATTGAATGAGAGATTAGTTAGTGCTGAAAAGACAATTGAGGCATATCACAATCTTAGAGATGATTTGAAAACTGTTATAGTAGAAAAAATAAGGCTTGATGACCCAGAAGAATTTGCTTGTTATAATGCAGAAGAAAAAAAAGTTGAGATAGATAAAATGAAAATTGCCCATGCACAGTACAAATTTGAAACTATTGATAATATTTATTCAAACGGAATTTCATTAAGAGAAGCATATTTGAAAGCAGGATATGATGTTGAAGATGAAAATTCTTGGGAACAAAACATACATAATAATATTTGTTTTGGAATGGGTGAAAGTGCATTTAAGATACTTTATAAAATGTATTCCGTAGAAAGAAAAGAACATCCAGTTGCAATGTCAGATTTAGCAAAAGATATTGCAATGCAAAATGATATTATCCCTTTGGCATATAATATATTAGGTGATGAAATAGTTGCAGAGTTGAAGTATGATGAACTTGAAATCAGGAATATGATACACTTTAAATCACCTGAAACTCAGGCTGCATTACAAGAGGAGTTGAGGATTACATTTAAAGAAGGCGGTAGATACTCTCTGAAAGAAATAAAATATCAGCTTGGATTATGTTTCCAAAAATTGAGAATAGATATTACAGCAAAAGCAAGTTTCATTAAGCAGTATTTTAACGTTAGAAAAGTTAAAATATCAGATTTCAGCAAAAGGATTGATGGCTTTGAAATTCTGAACAAGATATTTTTTACCTTTGGCTGGAAAGTTAAAAATGCTAAATTCTAAATATTGTGCTATATAAAATGTGATTTGTAAGAATCGGCATCTATTCATAATCCCTTGTTTTCAATCAGAGAGCAGGGGATTAGTATATATATCGCATTGTAATAGTATAACTGTTTTTACTGACCTAAAGAATTATCCAAAATTATTTTTTTTATTTTTTTCTCCTTTGGATTTAAAAGCGAGATATATGCCAACCAATCACCTCCCCCATCACTCAAGGTGGGGATAGTCCCCCCTACAACAATAATAAATTTGCAATTATGGAAAGAAATTTAAAGTTCTTAAAGACAATGAGTGTGGCTGAATTTAAAGCACAGCACAATGTGGAAAAGATTGAAGTGAAAAGAAATGAACACACTGGCAAGTGTTTCTTTGTCTATGGCTTTGAAACTGGAGCTTGTTCAAGGAAGGTGGAGACTGGAGAGCTGACAATACCAGTCATTTCAGAAGTATGCTCTGCTGAAACTGGAGATATATTTCTTCTGTTACATCAGAAAGGAGAAGGAGGGGCTACTACACTGGCAACTCTATAGGAACTAATGAAAATGCTCCAGAAGGGCAGTTGGATTAATAGTCTGACTGCCTTTTTATTTTCTAAGTAGTTAATTATTAATAGAATATAGTCATGTTGAATTTAAGAGTATCATCAAAGAAACAAGCTAAGATAAAGCTTGCTCTACAAGGTTGTGCAGGCTCAGGGAAGACCTATTCTGCACTATTATTAGCCTATGGTCTGACTAATGACTGGACTAAAATAGCCATCATTGACAGTGAAAATGGAAGTGCTGATTTGTATGCCAGTTTAGGTAACTACAATGTATTACCCCTTCAAGACAACTTCACACCTGAAACCTATATTGAAGCTATAAAGATATGTGAGGATGCTAAAATGGAGGTTATTGTCATAGACAGTATTTCCCAATGCTGGGATAACCTGTTGGAGTACCATGCTAACCTACAAGGTAATTCATTCACTAATTGGCAGAAGATTACACCAAGAATTAATGCCTTCATGCAGAAGATTCTACAATCCCCAAGCCATGTTATTTGCACAATGAGGTGTAAGCAGGATTATGTACTTAGTGAGAAAAATGGTAAGATGATCCCTGAGAAAGTGGGGTTAAAAGCAGTAATGAGAGATGGAATAGACTATGAATTTACCATAGTTCTTGATATTAACATGAAGCATCAAGCCATTGCATCAAAGGATAGAACAAGTCTATTTATAGGTAAACCAGATTTTACTATTACACCCACTACTGGGCAAATAATACTGGATTGGTGCAATAATGGAGTAAACTTGGATATGATAAAGCAAAAGATAAATCAGGCTAAAACCATTGAAGAGCTTACCTCTATCTATCACCAATACCCAGAATGGTATCAGCAACTTACATCAGATTTCATGCAGAAGAAGATGCAGTTACAAGAAGAGAGCAATAAACCTATTATCAACTATAATCCTAATTTTATACATTATGGAAGCAATGCAGTTAATGCCAGTACACAAAACTAATATGTTGATGCAAACATTCAATCAACCAAAATTTGAGGTTGAAATACCAGTTGAAACTATAGAGACTGAAATTATCAGCTCCAGAAAGGAAAACAAAAGATTACCTTTTATAGAAGCCAACACCAAAGAAGTCACTATACAGCATCTAAGGGAAGAATGTGTGGTGCCAGTATTCAGCAAGGATAATGAGATAACTATCAGTCACCCTTCATTTATTGAAACTGTTTGGGAAGCTGCCAATCAGATATTTCCCAATGAGAGGATTGAAGAACCTGCAATCAGAGTAAGCCATGTCATTAAAGGCAGAACACCCGAAGCTATTCATAAACCAGTGAAGGATTTACTTGAATCAGACAAGACCATTTACTATGAAAGAATGATGTTCTGTTTTGAGATTCCCACTATACATGAAGATATAATGGGTAACAGATTGAATCTTACTATTGGTGGGGTAAGGGCATATAATCATGAGAACCTATACAGCAAGAAAGGAGTAGAGAAGTTCAAGGTATTTATAGGCTTCAAGAATATGGTTTGCTGTAATATGTGTGTATCAAGTGATGGCTACAAGTCAGAATTAAAGGTGATGAGCACTACTGATTTATTTAGTTCAGTGATGAGGCTATTTCAAGAATACAATATAGCCAAGCACCTATATTACATGAGTGCTTACAAGGATAGCTATATAACTGAAAGTCAGTTTGCCCAGTTCTTGGGAAAGAGTAGATTATACCAATATCTCCCAGTTGAACAGAAGAAAAGGCTTCCTCAAATGCTGATGACAGATACTCAGATAGGACTTGTAGCCAAATCATATTATAATGATGATAACTTTGCTCTTCCTGAGAATCAGAGTGCTATATCCATGTGGAATGTGTATAATCTGCTTACTGGAGCCAATAAAAGCAGTTATATAGATAACTTCTTAGAAAGAGCACTAAATGCTGCTGAATTGTCATCTGGAATATGTCAAGCTATAAAAGGGCAAAAAGACTATGGGTGGTTTATTAAATAAAGTCTCGCATATTTTTTATAGATTCATTAATGCTCAAGTAACCCATATCTTTGAGTTTTATTTTAATCATTTCATTTGAGATATTAAATAAACTTCCCAGATGTGAAAATATTCTTAAACAATCTTTAATATTGCAAGGTTGATTATCTAAATACAGATAAGGGAATCTAGGTATGTTTAATTGTTTGTGTTTTAGGGCATAATGAGCTATAAATAGCTTTTCTGGTATCAATAAATACACTGCAAATTTATTTGCCTGTATCTCTAGTCTCAAAAGGGTATTATCACTAATCATAGTGTCTAAACTAGCCTCATCATCATATATTGAGTTTACCATGTTTTGAGAACACATGGATTCATGTAATATATAATGCCCTATTTCATGAGCAAGAGTAAATCTCCATCTTGGTGAGTCATATTGTAGTGTGGGAGATATGTTAATAGTTTTTTCCTTAAAGTTACATACTCCCAATTCATTATGAGGTAAAGGTTGGTCAATGATTAATTTAAGATCAAGCTCTTTGGTAATAATATCAATGAGTAAATTTGTACTTCTTGGAATGTCTGATTGATATTGCATTTTAGTTAACAAGCTAGCAACATTTGATTCTATAGTTTCATTTGAAAGATAGTCCACATTTATTTTACATGGCTTACCCATAAGTTGTTCAGAAACAAAATCTAGAAAATTAGAATAGTAATTAAATTCACAGATGGCCACGAAATTATTGGGGATAGTTATGGTTGAGGAATTTAGCTCTTCAAAAATAGCTTGCCTTCTTTGGTGACTTTGATAGCCAACTCTTCTTAAAATCCATTTTTCAATATCTAAATTGTTAATATTAAATTTTGCAAGTCCGATTTTACAACTCTTAGCATGATTTATAGCTCCTATTTGGAAATGGCTTGTTGTAATAAAGTAACCTTTATGTCCACCCACATCATCAATACTTGATGCAAAATTTCGGACTTTATCAACTTCAATTGGATATTTATAATCTTTGCATTCTATAAGAGTTAAGGTAGAATATTCGTCACTATCTGGAGGATATGATTCAATAGCAATATCAAAGATAATTTTATTGCCAGTTTTCCCGAAATAAGCTTTCTTTTGGAATATCTTACTATACTTAGGTGAAAGACCTAACATCTCAGATTCCAAAAGTTCTTTCATTTTATTGAAAACTATATTCTCAAAAGAATCTCCTTTTGCTACTGAATTTATTTTATTTCTCATAATTCATAATTATTCAATTGTAAAGATAGTAATATCTGAGAAAAAATAATCATTTACAATGAAATTTTTGGTACACTATTATGTATAGAAAAAAAACTTTATTGCAATTAGTATTATTTATCTAGAATGTTAGAAAATCTATATTGTCGAAAAAACTTATAATATTCCTTATAGGAATGGAAATAAAAATTCGACACTTCACACTTACTTGGTTATATTTATATAGGAAGTAAGTGAGCAAGGGGTATTTTCTATGCTGGCTGAATGGAGAACTGGAAAACAAGCTCCAGAAGGTAGCCTGGAAGAAAGATTGGATATGAAATGTCTTCCATCCTTTTCTTATGTTTCCTTCTGGCGTAGCTGGCAGTGGTTGGGTATTAAGGAATTTATACTAATTACAGCATGGAGATAATGATAAAAGGTATTTTGAATATCACTATAGGATTGATATTCATGTGTATAATGGCTAAAAAAATAAAGGTGAGTAGCCTTTGTCTTGTGTTTATTATTGTTGTAAGCCTCGGTTCCTGCATGGAATTGGGGCTTTTATTTTGAAAAGATATGAGAATCAGAGATATGTAATAGAATTAATGGTACATTTGCCACTGGTGGATATGGAGGTATATTATTACTTTTCCACTTCAAGAGCCTTAATGATAGATAAGAGAATAAGCTCATGCCTATGGTACTAATATGGATTGAAACCTATTAAAAGTAGCTTTCAGATGATTGTTTATATGTGGAAAGTTTTAACTTTGCAACAGAAACAATCAAATGATTGCTAATGAAATAGAAGTTTAACAAGACATATTAGATAAAGAAGTGTTTGCTTCTTACTTGTGAAGTCCTAAAATCACCACTTTAAAGACTAACAATCACAGCAGTAAGGGAGTGAATGCTCATACCATCAGGTGTGGGCTTTCCTTGTTTGTGATTGTAGGTGTTGTGGTGATGCCTTGGACTCAGCAGGAAAGTACCACACCTTCTTATTTGTAGTATGGCTACAAAAAGAGTAAAATGAGTAACCTTATTGGCTTTCAAAAAAACAATCTACTTGGTATAAAATATCCATCCTTTGATGGATTAACCTATATCAATACCTATTCAGTAAAGGAGTTCAAACTATTAGCTAATTGTGAAACCTTATATGTCAAGTCATTGCCCCATGTAAATCAGCTATTTTTTACCTATGGTTGCAATATAGGATTTGTTGCAGTAGCAGGAGTTCCTAAAGAACCTATGATAGCCATTGTTATAAATAGTAGTGGTAGGATTTTCCCTTTACTAATGGAAAAGTCAGACATAGGAAAAACAACATTGCCTATTGCTAAGCTAACTTCCAACAAGAAAAGTGCTTCCAAAACATATTCACATAAAACTTCTTTCTGGGAGTATGAAGAAGAAGGGATAAATGATGTGGATAATTGGGATGACCCTTATGGAGATGAGCAAGCTTTCTATGATGGTTGGAGTAGGGAAGATGTAGAAAGTGGATTAGCAGATGCTTATGAGGGGTAATTTAGATATAAAATGAAATAATGATTGATTATAAATGAATAAAAATGGAATTTCCACTAACATTTGGTCTGCAAAAAACAGGTTTACCACTGATACTGACATCAGGAAAAACAAATAACCTTTGTTTCTTGATTGATACTGGTGCTACTCATAACACCCTATTTGACTTTGTATATGAACATTTTAAGAGTGAGTTTAAGCTACTTGAAAGGACATATAGAACAATGGGGATAGAGGGACACTACAAAGAAACTCCTATAATTGAAGCTACATTCAATTTTGAAGGGAGGGATTATACTTCCACCTTTTCTGTATTGGATGCTTCTGAGGCTATAAAGCAAGTGCAGGATGAAACTGGAATACAGATTCATGGAGTACTTGGTGTGCAATTCCTTATAGAGAATAAATGGATTATAGATTTTGAACAAATGAGAGTTACAAATGAAGAAAAATAACTATTTTATACTTTTATTGTCTGTTTGCATGATAGGATGCTCTGTTCAGACTAAACAAAATAAAGAGCAGGAAAATATAGTGAAAAGAGATACAGCATATGTGATAGAGCCTTTTTTGAGGGATGGTATTACATATATTTGTAAAGATGAAATAATGAAACCATATCTTGTTGATTATAATTATTCACCTCCACAGAAATATGAAATAGACCAAATTACAGCCAAAAAGCAAGGCAACAAAATCATAGTGGGAACTGACTGCTATATTACTCACAAAATATTGTCTGGTACATATTGGAATATTGAGAAGATGGGAGATTCTTATTCACTTCCTAAAACAAAGTTAGCCATCCTAAAAACAGATAAAGGAGAGGTTAGAATTGCAGAAGTAGATGGAGTTTTAGAGGATTTCTGTGTACTTGAAATCAAATATGATAATTATAAGGCAAGTACAGGATATCCATCTAATTATTATAAACTTCCACAAGAAATATTTGCTCGATAATGAGAAATAAGGCAAAGATACTTATTCAAGTAAAAGGTTTAGGCTTTACATTCCTTCTTGACAAAAGGATGAAGCACAATCTCATCAGTCCTACTTTCTTGGCTTTCTTCAAATTAGGTAAGCAGAGGGATTCACTTTTGAATAATGATATAGAAGTAGTAAGTACAAAACCTGAATATAACTCCCTTCCTTTTCTTCCTTCTTATGTAGATAGTATTTCACTGGAAGATACTTTTCATTATGTTGGGAAGAAAATTGTTTGGTGCAGTGATAACAAGTTTAGAGAGTGTAAGACAGTCAAATTCAATTTTGAATATGAGGGACATCCTTACTTTGAACTATTCTTTATTGATAAGAGTGTTGAAGAGGACTATGCTATTTTAGGTTCTACCTTCTGGAGTAGATTAGTCTGTGATAGCAAGTAATTTTATAATTAAAAAGAAGTGAAAAACTTTTTCTTCAAAACAATTTTATTAAAAACTTAATGTTACTTTTGTAGTAGAGCAAATGAATATAATAGACTATGGTGTAAATGGAGTAATTCTATATATAATAAGGTATAGTTTACTGTATGTTTACAGCAGAATGCTAACTTATTGATTAATATATTAGTTTGGCTGCCGCACAAGCAGCGATAGAAGATTGATAATTAGTACTGTATATTAATTTTGAGAGAGGGAAGCCATTCAAACAGGTTTCCCTCTTTTATTTTCCTTGTTTGGGTATTTTATAAAAAACTAACTAAAAAATTGTATAATCAGAACTCTTGTTATACCTTTGCGCCCCGAAAATAAATAGACACCGGATGCTTGCCTATTTTATGTTTAATTTAAAATAAAAAGAAAAATGAAAAAACTATTAGTATTTTTGTTTGTTGTGGTTGCAACTTTGTCTGTGAATGCGCAGGATATTTACATGGGTGGTACATTCAATTTATGGCGTAATACTGATGCCAATAGAACAAATTTTACAATAGCTCCGGAAGTTGGTTATAACCTCAGTGAGAAATGGGCGGTAGGTGTAACTTTCTCGTATGCTCATGACTATTTGAAGGGATTGAAGACAAACAGTGTTGCTATTGCACCTTATGCTCGTTTTTCATATTATGAGAATAAGATTGTAAGACTGTTTGTTGACGGTGGTTTGGGATTTTCTACAAGCCGTGTGAAAGATGCTGATGATGCAATGAACGGTTTTGAAATCGGATTACAACCGGGTATCGCTCTTAAACTGAACAAGAGTTTTAGTCTTATTGCTAAATGTGGATTTGTTGGTTTCAGAGATGATTATACAGTAAAAGAAGATGGTTTCGGTATCAGCTTACGTAGTGAAGATCTGAGCTTTGGTTTCCACTATGAATTTTAATAAACCAATTTTGAAAATTTAGAGCGAAGATTCTTTATTTTCTAATAAAAATAGGGAAGGGAGTTCCGGTAAATAGGGAATTCCCTTTTTTTGTATGTAATATCTATTTGTTTTGTAATTGTTGACTTAATATTTGTTTTGTGTGTAATTAGATTATACATTTGTATATTGTTGTTAGATACAGAGACTAAATGACTTTTTATTAATTAAAACACTAAAATCATGAAGAAAAGTATTTTGTTAGTGATGTTTGCTTTATTATCGGTAGCAGGTTTCTCACAGGTTTCATGGAATGCTAAAGTCGGTATGAATATTAGCAACTTTACAGGTGATCTGGATGTAAGTGCAAAAGTTGGTGTTAAATTAGGGGTAGGAATGGAATATGCCTTTAATGATACATGGTTATTACAACCTTCCTTATTCTTATCCCAGAAGGGGGCTAAGTTTAGTGCAACTGTTTCTGGCGATGAAGCTGATGTGAAATTCAACGCTATGTATTTTGAATTACCAATTATGATGGCAGCACGTTTTAATGTGGCTAATAATACAAATATTGTGGTAAGTGCCGGTCCGTATATGGCTTATGGAGTAGGAGGGAAAACCAGAACAAAAATGAGGATTGGAGGAGCGAAGACAGATATAAAAGAAAGCACTTTTGGCAGTGATGCTTTTGATCGTTTTGACGCAGGCTTAGGAGTTGGTGTTGCGGCTGAGTTTGGTCGGATTATAGTAGGACTCGACGGGCAGTTTGGTTTGGTGAAGTTGATGGATATGAACATTGACTCCAATCCAAAAAATATAAACTGTGCTATTACTTTAGGATATAAATTTTAAGATAACCCCTGACTGTTTTTATTAATAAACGAAGCTCCCACCTTATTCTTCAAGAATGAAGTGGGAGTTTTTTTATAGAATGACTATGCTCTCTTAATCAGCCAGTCTTTTCAGTTTCTTGAAATGCTCTATTACCGCCAGATAATCACGGTCACAACAGGCATCAAATTTATTCCATACGTCTCCCAATACTACAGCACCACCGAAGCCGAAATCTTTTATTTCCGGTAAATTATCTTCGTTGATGCCTCCAAGGGCCATGACTTTACAGTCTATAATTTTATCTTTTTGTGCCTGGCGAAGTTCTTCGGCAGTGTATGTAGAGTAATAATTGACTTTTGAAATACTGTCGTAGATAGGGCTCATGAACACATAGTCGTAAAAATGCTTTTTATTTTTTACTTCTTCTACTGAATGGCATGAACAACTTACATGTCCGGCGTAATCATGCGGTTCTTTAGGGTTGCGACTATTCAAATGAATTCCCATCAGATTGAATTCTTCTTTCAGATAGAAATGTTCATGTGTTACGATACGATTGTGATATCTTTCCGGTATGAGTGTCAAAAGACGTTCTGAGTACATAGCGGGCGTTTCCGGTTTTCTAAGATGTAGGATATCCAGACCCTCTTCAAAAAGAGCAGTAATTATTTTATCCTCTTCAATGAAGAAGGTGGGGGTGGTAACTACAATAAGCTTCATTTTTTATGTTAAACAGTTTGTTTAGCAAAGTTAGTAATTAACTATTTGCGAGACCAACGTTTATAGTGAAAATATGTTAGATTGCCATGTCCGCAAGTCAATTGTCCATAGTTTACCGGCTAAAACCTCTCCAAAACCACAGATTATCTTTAAAACTTCGGTTGCCTCTACACTTCCGGTAATGGCAGGTGTGACGCCTATTACTCCTTTAGGTGGAGGAGGCATACGTAGCATCTCTTCTTCGTTGGGGTATAAATCCCGGTATGTCTTTTTTGTCTTGCCATAATTGAATACAGATACCTGACCTTCAAAGCCGCAGATGGCTCCGTAGACATAGGGCTTGCCTTGTTCTGCACAGACATCATTGATCAGATATCGTGTAGCAAAGTTGTCGCAACCATCCACAACAATATCATAGTCACTGATGAGGGCTTGAGCATTTTCTTTGCTCAACCGGCCCGGGCAGGAATTTACTGTAATTTCACTATTGAGTGCTGTAAGGCGCATGGCAGCGCAGACTGCTTTAAAATCGCCTAATTCATCTTCTGTGTATAATACTTGCCGTTGCAGATTGCTGATACTTACTTCATCGTCATCTACGAGTCCCAGTGTACCGACTCCTGCTCCTGCTAAATAAAGGGCGATAGGGGAACCGAGTCCTCCCACACCGACTATCAGAACTTTTGCAGCTTTTAGCTTAGCTTGTCCTTCTTCTCCAATTTCCGGAAGAATTATTTGTCTGTTGTAACGCATGGATATATTTACTATTGGACAATTTACGATTTACGATTGAAATTACTTGGGTTTACATGAATATATTTACGATTAGACAATTTACGATTTACAATTGAAAAATGATTTTCTATATTGGATATATATAAGTGGGAGGACTAATTTCAATCGTAAATTGTAAATCGTTCAATCGTAAATATATTAAATTCTCATTGTTGTTTATAATCAAAAGTCTGATCCCAGTCTTTCCATATCGGTTCGCGCCCCAGCTTTTTCAGAGCCTTTTCTACCTCTGTGGCTTTGCGCTCATCACTGACATGAAATTGCTCGAGCGTTTGTGGATAGCTGTAATATCCGCCCGGCTCTGTTTTGCTTTCGGCACTCATAGTAGTTACACCTAATGTTGCCATATTATTACGGATTTCCGCACTCTCACGGGTGGAGTAGGAGATATCTACATCATGATCGAAGATGCGCATGGCAAAGGTGAGTTGTGCCAGTTCACGGTCGTTCATAACAACGTTTGGCTGAAAACCGCCATTTTCGGAAGGGCGCATACGTGGGAAGTTCACACTATACTTGGTTTTCCAGTAATGCTTTTGCAGATAGCGCAGGTGGTATGCCATCATTGTCACGTCGGTACGCCATTCTTCCAGCCCTATAAGTACGCCCATGCCTATTTTGTGAACACCTGCCTGTCCCATGCGGTCGAAACCATTAACGCGCCATTCAAATTTAGACTTCATGCCACGGGGATGGTAGGTTTTATAGTTTGCTTTGTTGTAGGTTTCCTGAAAGCAAATAACGCCATTCAGACCGTGATGGGTCAGTTCTTCATATTCCTCTGCCTTCAGTGGCATAACTTCTATTTGCAAATTACTGAAATAGGGTTTTGCCAGATCGAGTGCCCGTGCTATATACGGTACTCCTGCGGCAGCCGGGTTTTCTCCTGTCACCAACAGCAGGTTCTCGAAAGGAGCCAGTTTTTTGATGGCTTTGTACTCATTTACCATCTCTTCTTCTGTTAATATAGTACGCTTCATCGGGTTGCTGATGTGGAAACCGCAATAGACGCATGAGTTGGTACATGAGTTGGTAAGATAGAGAGGCACGAACATGGAAATCGTCTTTCCGAAACGCTCCATTGTATATTTTTGGCTAAGCCGTGCCATGACCTCAAGATAAGGGGCTGCGGCTGGTGAGATTAATGCCATAAAGTCATTAACGTCACAATGTTCTTTTCCTAATGCCCGACGTACATCGGCATCTGTCTTGGAATAGATGGCTTTCGTCGTCTCCTCCCAGGATATTTTATCTAATTCATCTGAAAACATTTTATTTTTTTCTTTTAGTAGTCTGATTTATTTTCTTCAGTGTATTCCGGATTGTTGTTGTTACTCCTTTTGAAAAGAATTCTGTTTCAACACTTTCGAGAATGATACGTAATTCACCCAACAGTTCTGGCTCTTTCTGGCAGAGCCGGTAAGCGGTCTTGATGCACAAAGCTTGTACTCCGATACTTTCAGCGGGCGAGAACATACGGTCGAAACAGAAATTCAGCAGAGGAACAGATATAGGTTCCTGTACCGGAAGATTGAAGAGAATGGAAAGAAGCAGGCGTTTTGAACCGTCGTGTGTACAACTCAACAAGCGTCCTGTCAGTTCTTCCCGTAACGGGACAAACCAACCGGGATGAACCTCGCTTAGCTTTTCGCAAACCCATAATGCACGCCATGAAACGAGGCGTTTGCTGTCGAAAGTGAGTTTGTACATATCCGGTAATTCCTCCGGATGAAGGCTGAGAGATTTTACCATTGGTTCAATGTTCAATTCAGAGATATGCACCAACAGGGCATTACGAAACTCGTCGATTCTTTCCATATTTGTTTATTCTTCTTTCTTTGTGTTTTTGAGTTCACGACTCAGACGCATGGCACAGAAGTTAGGACCGCACATCGTACAATATTCTCCGTCTGTATGCCGCCCGGCATGGAAATAGGAGAAAGCACGTTCGGGGTCAAGTGAAAGGTCGAACTGGTCTTTCCAACGGAATTCATAACGGGCTTTGCTTAGTGCATTATCACGTACTTGTGCACCGGGATGTCCTTTTGCAAGATCGGCTGCATGAGCAGCAATTTTGTAAGTGATCACTCCCACACGTACGTCTTCTTTGTCGGGCAGAGCAAGATGTTCTTTCGGAGTGACATAGCAGAGCATTGCTGTGCCCAACCAACCAATCTGTGCAGCACCAATAGCCGATGTGATATGGTCATATCCGGGAGCGATGTCTGTAACCAACGGACCGAGGGTATAGAAAGGAGCATTGTGACATTTTTCTATCTGACGTTCCATGTTTTCTTTGATTTTGTGCATAGGTACATGTCCGGGCCCTTCAATGAATGCCTGCACATTCTTTTCCCAGGCACGCACTACAAGCTCTCCCATGGTGTCGAGCTCGGCAAATTGTGCTTCATCATTAGCATCGTGGATAGACCCGGGGCGAAGGCCGTCTCCCAATGAAACGGCTACATCATATTGTGCTAAAATATCACAGATGTCATCAAAATGCTCGTAGAGGAAACTTTCACGGTCATGTACAAGGCACCATTTACTCATAATACTTCCCCCACGGCTTACAATTCCACAAAGACGTTTTTCTGCCAGATGTACATTGTGACGGCGAATTCCTGCATGGATGGTGAAATAGTCTACACCCTGTTCGCATTGTTCAATCAAAGTATCGCGGTAAAGTTCCCAGGTAAGGTCTTCTACTTTCCCATTAACTTTCTCCAGAGCCTGATAGATGGGTACAGTACCTACCGGTACCGGGCAATTACGAATGATCCACTCGCGTGTTTCATGGATATTTTCTCCTGTTGAGAGATCCATAAGTGTGTCGCCGCCCCATTTGCAGCTCCATACGGCTTTTTCCACTTCTTCGTCAATACCGGAGGTTGTGGCAGAGTTTCCGATATTCGTATTGATTTTCACCAGGAAGTTACGTCCGATAATCATAGGTTCTGCTTCCGGGTGATTAATATTAGCAGGTAATACAGCACGTCCTTCGGCTATTTCCTGACGGACAAATTCAGGAGTGATGTATGTTTCTATACCCAATTCTTCGCAGTTCATATTTTCACGGATAGCTACGTATTCCATCTCCGGAGTGATGATACCACGTTTGGCATATGCCATTTGAGTGATGTGTTCACCTTTCTTTGCCCGGTAGGGTAGAGCGATATGTTCAAAGCGCAGATGATCTAATCCTTTGTCATCCCGGCGCATACGGCCATACTCAGAAGTAATTTCGGGTAATTGCTCTACGTCGTTCCGTTTCAGAATCCATGCTTCACGTAAGCGTGGTAAGCCTTTTTTCAGGTCGATAGATACATTGGTATCACTGAAAGGCCCACTGGTGTCATATACATAAACTTTTGGATTGGGTGTTATAATTTTCTCGTCACCATCGAAAGTTGTGCTTGGCACTTGTTCTACTCTGCGCATAGCTACCCGTATTTCGGGGAATAATTTGCCGGGCATATACACTTTCTCAGAGCGTGGGAATTTTATTTTTTGTTCCATATGATTAGTTGTTAAATTACAGTGCGTCTATGTCGCAGCTATTTATTGTATGTTTAGAAATGCTGTAAGAGGAGAGCTTGCTTCTGCTATGAGGTTATCCGCTTGCATACCTAAACCAGCTTCATAAGCCATACGTCCGGCTTCTACTGCCATCTTGAATGCTTTGGCCATTTCTAACGGATCACTTGCTACCGCAATGGCTGTATTGACCAGACAGGCAGATGCACCTAACTCCATGGCTTCTGCCGCATGACTTGGAGCACCGATACCGGCATCTACTACTACAGGGATATTGGCTTGTTCGATGATAATTTTCAGGAATTCTTTCGTTTGCAATCCCTTGTTTGTTCCGATAGGAGCACCCAGTGGCATTACTGTTGCAGCACCGGCTTCTTCCAGTTGTTTACAAAGCACAGGGTCGGCTTGGCAATAGGGGAGTACAACAAAGCCTAATTTCACTAATTCTTCAGTTGCCTTCAGGGTTTCTACAGAATCGGGAAGGAGATAACGTGGGTCGGGATGAATTTCGAGTTTCAGCCAGTTTGTACCGAATGCTTCACGTGCCATTTGTGCGGCAAATATAGCCTCTTCGGCATTTCTTACTCCTGACGTATTGGGCAATAACTGAATATGCGGATGGATGATATGTTTCAGCATGTCATCTTCTTTGTTGTCCATATCAATACGTTTCATAGCTACTGTCACCATTTCAGTGCCCGATGCCAGAAGAGATTGTTCCATCAGTTCATTAGAGTTGAATTTGCCTGTTCCTAAGAAAAGACGGGAGTTGAACTCACGTCCCGCAATAATAAGTTTTTCCATATCTGTGATTTGTGAATTATAATTTATGAATTATCGAGAGGAATCTTTTTTAGAAGTTAATTGATAGAATACGGTTGGTTTCCTCTATCGGATTTTCTGCCCGCAAGATGGTACCGGAAAGGGCGATAGCATTTACTCCGGTTTTCATAATGTCGGGGATATCTTCGAAAGTAATTCCTCCGATGGCAACTACCGGCAGCGTGATATCTTCTTTTTCCATCTGTGAAAGAATGGATGTGTATCCTTCCAGCCCTAACACAGGACTCAGATTTTTTTTAGTTGTAGTAAAGCGGAAGGGACCTATCCCTACATAATCAACTCCTGCCTCATATAGCATTTTCACATCTTCAAAGGTATTAGCTGTTCCTCCGATGATGAATTGCTCTCCCATTCGTTGACGGGCTTCTGCTGCCGGCATATCCATTTTACCCAGATGTACTCCGTCTACTTCTAACTTAATTGCCAGTTCTACATGGTCATCCAATATTAGGATGGACTCGTATTCCCGGCACATTTGTTGCAATTGCAGGGCAACGGCTTCTACCTCTTCAAGCGGGGCCTCTTTCATTCGTAGTTGTATCCATTTGCATCCGCCTTCGAGTGCCATACGTGCCGAGTCCAGATACGAATACTTTTCTGTCTGGTGGGTAATAAATTGTAGATTGATCATTTTTTATCCTCCGCAAGCTGCTTTAATAATAACCAGATTGTCACTCTCATGCAGTACAAATTTATCCCACTCTGTGCGTGGAATCATTTTATTGTTTACCGCGATGGCAATGCCTTGCGAAGAAAGTTCCAACTGTTCGGTCAGTTGGGTGATGGTAGAAGCATCTGTGATTTTTACTTCTTTGTTGTTAACTTGTACTTTCATTGTTACAGAATTAAAATTATAATGAAAGTAAATACAAAGAGAGTGCTAATGGTGGAGGCGATAAAAGTAACACAATCCCTACGTCAGTACTAACTGCATCAGGTTCCAGGGTATAATCTCAGCCCCTATAGGGCACCCCTTTGTTTTTACAGGGGCAAAGTAAATGAAAAAGATGCAGAAAAACGGCAAAACGGAGGATTATTTTTAAAAAGGTTCATTCGGCAAATGCGTGGTTTGTTAATATTGTTAATGTTGTTTTTAACGCTTTGGATATACCATCCTATATTGTACACTTTGGTATATCAAAAGTGGTTCTTCTTCAATTTAGTTGAAAAAGACATGTTCCATCACCATCTTAATTCTTAGCAACTCTAATCCTGCCCTTCCATACATAGTTCGCTTCACTGCCTTTAGTTTGTTAACAAAACCCTCGGTAATCCCATTGGTAATGTTATACTTGATTGTATTTTTGACGGCTTTATAATCTTTCCTTATTCCCAGTATAAATGTTTTAAGCGTTTGTATCTCTGTATTCCAATATTTTTTCATCCATCTTATTAGATCATATGTTTCTGTGCCTGTAATAATACAATAAAAGGATTTGGCTGCTTCATGCATTTGTCTAAACCAATCGAATTGATACAATGTCTCAATCAGTTCTTCTTCCGACTTATTCATATTTCCTTGATAGATTGATTTGGCAGTGATAGTAGATATCCGCTTGAGAGGTAATATCCTTGCCCTTTCGTCGGTCTGTTTCACTCTTCGGTTGGGTTTGAAATATTTGGATCTAAATCCCCTGTGTCCATCACTCAAGTATCTGTAGTGGGCATAGAATGGGGCCAGACTTCCTTTGAAGCCCATGTTGCAAATCTGGGCATAAAGGGTACTCAGGGGTGTTCCATTTGCAACCCCGTCTTCAATGTGCTTGTCATACAAATGGTAATCGGTCCTGGCTTTGCTGTTTCGCGGAGCAAGTTCTTGCATTCTGCAGAATTTGAGTGCAGTCGGGCGGGCTATTCCCAACTTTTTAGAAATGGCAAAGGGGTTGAATCCCTTGAGCTGCAGTTCTTTCACCTCTTTAAACTTTGTCATGCGGGAGTCTGCTTTCGCTTTCTTTGGAGGTATATGGATCATGGCAGTCTGTTTTGGCTGTAAAAGGCAATCGTCCATGGATTCTTTCTCCCTGATTTTATT
>OGZT01000480.1_pt1 | contig 31811 bp, 27 predicted proteins | sample 1576891 | NCBI WGS metagenome assembly OGZT01 (sample SAMEA3541521, study PRJEB24748) | human gut metagenome | biome: human gut; feature: human-associated habitat; material: faeces | place: China | collected 2012 | reverse complement strand
AATGTTTTTCTAAAGAACAACCACCGATAAAAGCATTTGCAACATCTTCTGTCTGTAGTTGACAGCCGCCGACTCCACGATGATGGCGAGATTCCGTCCCGGACGGACAGGGATGGAATGGCAGACCACACGGTTTCCCAGGAACTCCGTATACTGGTCTTCCAGTCCCAGTCTGTCGTACTCTTTATCCTTATCCCAGTCCTCCAGCTTAATCACCATGTCGATGGCCTGGGTGTCCTTTACGCTCTCCACACCGAACAGCGTCTTCACATCGATAATACCGATACCTCTCAGCTCGATAAAATGTCTTGTAATTTCCGGAGCGCTTCCGATCAGAGTCTCATCGCTGACCTTTCTGATCTCCACCACGTCATCCGTTACGAGACGATGGCCCCTCTTTATGAGCTCCAGAGCCGCCTCACTCTTACCGATTCCGCTCTCGCCCATAATCAGGACGCCTTCGCCGAATACGTCCACTAAAACGCCATGGATGCTGATGCATGGAGCCAGTTTTACCTTCAGCCACCGGATGATCTCCGCCATCAGATCGGAGGTCGTCTGCTCCGAAACAAGACAGGGCACGCCGTAATGGTCGCACAGTGCGATCATATCCTCATCAGGATCCTGGTTTCTCGAATAAACCAGACACGGAATCTGACTGGACAGAAGCTTGTCATACATCTCCACCTTGCGGTCATGTTCCATCTGTCGGATGTACTCCTGCTCCACATAGCCGATAATCTGGACCCTTTCATTATCGAAATGGTCAAAAAAACCTGCCAGCTGCAGCGCCGGACGATTGACATCCGGATGGCTCAGCACGATTTTCTCCGCATCGATCTCCGGTGTCATGTTCCGGAGGTTCATTTTTTCAATTAACTCTGTAATCGCAACTCCATGCATGGTCTCATGCTCCTTTTCCATCTGTTTTTCTCATACTAACACAGATTTCGTGTTTTGAAAAGAGATAAGGGGAGGAAATTCCTCAATCCTCATCTAATGAACTGCAATTCTAATGAAAGAAGTCATAGACGCTCTGAGCCGATTTGGCATTCATGCCCGGTGTGGCCGTCAGGGACTCTATGGACGCTTCTTTTATGGCTTCGATATCCTTGAAATGACGCATCAGCGCCTTGCGGCGGGTGGGGCCAATGTCGGGGATATCGTCCAGGATGGAATGGACCTGGCCTTTGCTGCGGAGGCTGCGGTGGTATTCGATAGCAAAGCGGTGGGCCTCATCCTGGACACGGGTGATCAGCTTGAAGCCTTCGGAACGCTTGTCGATGGGAATCTCCACATTGTTGTAGTATAAACCGCGCGTTCTGTGGTTGTCGTCCTTTACCATGCCGCAGACAGGGATGGAAAGCTTCAGCTCATCGAGTACCTCCAGGGCGATATTGACCTGGCCGCGGCCGCCGTCCATCATGAGTAAGTCCGGGAATTTTGTGAAGCTGCCGAACTCCTCGTCCACGCCCTTTTCCTTTAAAGAAGCGGCTTCATCGAGACCGTGGGAAAAGCGGCGCGTAAGGACCTCACGCATGGAGGCGTAGTCGTTGGCGCCTTTGACCCATTTGATCTTGAATTTGCGGTAATCGTTCCGCTTGGGCTTGCCATCCTCATAAACAATCATGGAGCCTACCGATTCGAAACCGCTGATATTGGATATATCGAAGGCCTCGATCCTGTGGACTCCGGTTATGCCGAGCCAGCCGCAGACCTCGTTCATGGCGCCGATGGTCCGCAGCTCCTCGCGTTTGATCTTCTCTTTGTCCTGGGAAAGGACCAGGGCCGCGTTGCGTTCCGCAAGCTCTACCAGGCGCTCCTTCTCCCCCTTCTGAGGGACGACAAGCTTCACCTTCTGGCCGCGTTTGGCGCTGAGCCACTCTCTGATGATCTCGCTGTCCTCAAGCTCTGTCTGAACCCAAAGCTCCCTTGGGACGAACGGAGTACCGGCATAAAACTGCTTGACGAAGCTGGTCAGGATCTGCCTGTCATCCTCTGCCGTGGCAATGGTAACGTGGTAATGCTCCCGGCCGATCAGACGGCCTTCCCTTACGAAGAAGACCTGGACTACCGCGTCCTTGTCGTCCTTCGCCATGGCGATGATATCGCGGTCCTCCATACTGCTGCTGGTGATCTTCTGTTTCTGGGCCACCGCCCTGACGCTGGTCAGCAAATCCCGGTATTCGATGGCTTTTTCGAAATCCATCTCGTCCGATGCCGTCTGCATCTTTTCCTCCAGCATGGAGATGACCGGATCGTATTTGCCGCCCAGAAAATCAAGGGCCTGACTGATGGCCCTTCCGTACTCTTCTTTATTAATGTATCCCTGGCAGGGCGCCGAGCACTGCTTGATGTGGTAATTTAAGCAGGGGCGGTCCTTGCCGATATCCTTCGGCAGATTGCGGTTGCAGGTACGGATCTTGTACAGCTTATGGATCAGATCAATCGTATCCTTAACCGCTCCTGCGCTGGTATATGGCCCAAAATACTTACTTTTGTCCTTTTTCATGTCCCTGGAAAATAATACCCGGGGGAAATCCTCGTAGACCGTCACCTTGATATACGGATACGTCTTGTCGTCCTTCAGCATCGTGTTGTATCTGGGACGATGTTCCTTGATTAAGTTGCACTCCAGAACCAGGGCTTCCAGCTCCGAATCCGTAATGATATACTCGAACCTGGCGATCCGGGAAACCATCTGCTCAATCTTTGACGTCTTATTCCTGCTGCTCTGGAAATACTGCCGGACCCTGTTCTTTAAGCTGATGGCCTTTCCCACATAGATGATCTCATCCCTTTTATCGTGCATGATGTAGACCCCAGGCTGGGCAGGCAGTTTCTTTAGTTCTTCTTCTATATTAAATCCATTGTATCCGGATTGCTCCACGTATTTGTCACCTCAGTCTCGCTCCATCGTATTTCGCCTGCATCTCCAGATAATTGACGGCGGCGCGGTACATGCCTTCCCGTGTACCCGTTCCGCTTCCGATATCCAGGGATTCACAGACAGCCGCAAGCTCCTCCTCGGAAAATATCTCACGGCGCTCTTTTAAAACTTCCAGCTTTTCATAATACGTCTCCGCGTCTAAAAAAGCAAGAAGAATTTTACTGGAAACAGCTGTTTCTTCTTCGGCTTCCGGCGATGCGACGCCTTCGGCTTCCTCAGTCTCCGTCCATGCCGCATGTTCCACGCTCGTTTCTCCTGCCGCCTCTTCTTTAAGTTCGACCCGTTCAAACCGGTATTTCTGCTTCACCTCCGGATATTTCTCATGGTCCACTTCGCTGATGAACATGGACAGCGGCCGCACATACGTCCCAAATGTGCCGTACAGCGCCTGGTAAACCACCATCTTCTCTCCTGTCTCGGAATGTTCGGCTACGGTGATGATCTGATACAGCTTATTCTTAAAATGCCTGTAACATTCTCCTGGTTTTGGTATTCTGTCCATATGCGTTTCCTTTCCTGATTTTCTGTCATGTGCGCAGTACCGCGCTATTCTCCTGCCCCGCCTGTCGTGACGATCACAACATTGGGCTTGCTTCTCTTCTCGCCCTGCGCCGTTGTCTCCGGCTGGGCGGAAGCGGCCCGATCCGTGGCCTCTGTTTCCGGGTCTTCGCTGGTCTGCAGTTCTTCACTGGCGGATGTCTCATCCACCGGCGCCTCTGTCTCCTCCATCGAGGTTTCTTCAGAAGGCTGTCCCTCCTGCGGAAGCGTCTCCTCCGGTGCCGGCGCCGTTTCCGGCTTTGCTGCTTCTGTCGGCGGCGCTGCCGTCGTTTCCGGAGGCAGAGCCGCTCTCGATTCGGCAATCTTCTGATCCTCCTGGCTGGCTTCTTCCGGCGAGAGAAGGCCATCCCACGTATATTTGTTGGATGCGCTCCAAAGGATCCATTCATCGTATCCGGCGTCATAGACAGCCTGAATCTGGGCTCGCACCTCGGCGGGTCCGTATTTGATGTAATGCTGTAAATAGGAAGCAGTGAAATCCTGGAGCCACGGGCGCACGATGGCATGGTCCTCCCCTGCCGCCGTCACAATGGCCAGATCCTGCTTCGATTTCATCAATGCCGCATGGATCGTATCGTAGGGCTGGGTATCCGGATGCTCAATTCCAAAATTACCATCGCCGTAATGGGACGGATAAATCATCGGGCAGATATAGTCTAAATGCCTGGCCATATCATTATACACCTGGCCCACCGCATCCGCGTCAATCTTACTTCCTATAATGGTGCCGAAAACATCGGCCGAAACGAAGATGCCCTCCGCCGACAGCTTGTCATAGGCATACGTAATAAACTCCGTGATGATGTCCGTCTTGGAGCGTCCCTTCGTATCCGCCTCGTCAAATGCAACCTGCTTCATGGTGCTGTCCGTGGCAAACCGGATATAATCAAACTGTATCTCGTCAAACCCGACCTTCGCCGCCTGCGTGCCCACTTCCACCAGATAGTCCCAGACCTCCTGGCGGTAGGGATTGACCCAGGCCAGCCCCTTATTGTCGCGGTGAAGGCTGCCATCCGCGTTCTTTAAGCTCCACTCCGGCTTCTTCTCAGCCAGATAAGGATCGCGGAAAGCCACGACCCGGGCGATGGTATAGATGCCCCGGGCCTTTAAATCCGCCATGAGCGCTCCGATATCCCGGATATACCGCTCCGATGCGCCGATCTCATTGACAGTAGGCGCATCATCCATGGAAAATGTAATTCTTCCGTCGTCGTTCTTCACATCGATGACCACCGCGTTAATCTCCGTCTGGTCGATCTTGTCAAGAATTGCCTGAAAGCCTTCTGATCCAGCCATATATCCGGAAATGTAGACGCCCTTCACCCGAACCCGTTCCTTCTGCGGTTCTGCCGGCTCTGTCTCCTGCTGGACTTCCAGCGTCTCCTCCGTGGTTTCTCCGCTCATACTCTCTGTTTCTGTTGTCTCATCCGTTTCCGGCAAGTCGGATACCTGCTTATATTTGCTGCATCCCGTCACCGCCAGCGTACAGACAAGTACTGCCAAAAGCCATTTTTTCATATTATTCCCGTTCACTTTCCTGATGGTTTTATGGTATTCTCCTGTAACATTTATTTAATATTTTACCACATTTTGTAAAATTTACAAACGTGTTTTCGCTTTGCCATCTTAATCATTCATTTTATAAATTATATTTGACATTTAGTCTTTTTTAGTGTACTATGAAGGTATGAAACGAACATAACGCAGGAACTGGAGGTGGATTTTTATTGAAGAACAAACGGATGAAAATTGCCCGTGTGGAACACGATTTATCACAGGAGCAGTTAGGGGAACGGGTTGGCGTCACGCGGCAGACCATCAGCATGATCGAATCCGGGAACTATAACCCGACACTGAATCTCTGTATCGCAATCTGTAAAGAACTGAACAGGACACTGGACGAATTATTTTGGGAGGTATCAGAATGAAATCACTGTTTAAGAAACGAATCGTAGATGAACGAATGGAACTTCAAAGTCTCAGGAATGCCAGAAAGAGCTGGAATTTTCTTCTCCTTGTAACCGGCTTCTGCCTTTTGGCGGAACTTCACTTACTCCGATGGGAGCTGAAATACATAGTACCGCAGGCTGTCGTCGTCCTTGCCGCGTCTGTTTATAATTTATTTCTGGATGCCAGAGACGGCAACATTTATACTGCGGAAAATGCGAACCGCAAAAAGCTGTTTCTGCTCTACGCCATCAGCTCCCTGGCAGCGTCACTGATTATCGCCTACAGCTTTTACGTCCGCTATTCCCTTGCGACAGCAGTCATCTCTTTCCTACTTTTGTTCTTTTTCATGTTTGGGCTTATGTATATGGTGGATTCTCTTTGCTTCCGTATCGGGAAAAAAAGAGCGTTCAAGGACTACGAAGAGGAAGAAGAGTAACCCGGCATACAGAAGGAGAAGGCAGACGCCTTCTCCTTCTATTTCATAACCGTTCCTCCACCGCCGTTCCAAAAGCTACAGCAGATGCACCGCCACAATCAATCCTGCAAATACAATGGAGACCATGGAGGTAAGTTTAATCAGAATATTAATGGATGGCCCCGACGTATCCTTAAACGGATCGCCGACCGTATCTCCCACGACCGCGGCCTTATGCTGGTCGCTTCCCTTTCCGCCGTGGGCTCCGCTCTCAATATATTTCTTTGCATTATCCCATGCTCCGCCGGAGTTGGCCATCATGACCGCCAGGACGAAGCCGGTCACGGTATTGCCGGCCAGCAGGCCTGCGACACCATTCACCCCCAGCAAAAGCCCGACAACGATGGGAATGATCACTGCGATCAGAGCCGGCGCCAGCATCAGCTTCTGTGCCGATTTCGTGCACATATCCACACAGGCGGCGTAATCCGGTTCCGCCTTTCCCTCCATCAGCCCTTTGATCTCCTTAAACTGCCGGCGCACCTCGACCACGATAGACTGAGCGGCCTTTCCCACCGCGTCCATGGTCAGAGCGGCGAATAAAAACGGAAGCATGCCGCCGATGAACAGGCCGATTAGGACCGTCGGATTTGTGATGGTCAGATTCAGCGCAATATCCGGATTCAGCTGTTTGACCTTGTCAATATAAGATGCAATCAGCGCCAGTGCCGTCAGCGCAGCTGAGCCGATGGCAAATCCCTTTCCGGTGGCCGCCGTCGTATTTCCCAGAGAATCCAGGGCATCCGTCCGGTTTCTGACCTCAGGAGGCATATGAGTCATCTCCGCGATTCCTCCCGCATTATCGGCGATTGGTCCATACGCGTCGGTTGCCAGCGTGATTCCCAGCGTCGATAGCATGCCGACCGCAGAGACTCCGACACCGTAAAGTCCCATGTTAAAATCAGCGTTTCCGCCCGAACAGTAATAGCTGATCAGCACCGACACACCGACGATGATCACCGGAGCTACCGTAGAAAGCATGCCGAGAGACAGTCCGCTGATAATCACCGTAGCCGCTCCCGTCTCACTGGACGAGGCCAGATCCCTCGTCGGCCGATACGAATCCGACGTAAAATATTCCGTGATCGCACCGATCAGAACACCGGCGACAAGACCGGACAGCACCGCCGCATAGATCCCGATATGTTCCGGAAGCAGGAGGCGGATAATCACATAGGCCCCCGCCACCACCAGAACAGCGCTGATATACGTTCCCAGCCGCAGCGCCTTTAAAAGATTCTTCTGTGAAGCATCCTCCTTTGTCTTTACGAAGAAGGTGCCGATAATCGATGCGATGACGCCGAATGCCGCCAGCATCATGGGAACGGCCACGCCCTTCACACCAAAGCCGGCCGCAACCGCCAGCGCTGCGGTAGACACGATCGAGCCTACATACGATTCATACAAATCTGCGCCCATACCAGCCACATCGCCTACGTTGTCGCCTACGTTATCCGCGATAACAGCAGGATTACGGGGATCATCCTCCGGAATCCCCGCCTCTACCTTACCAACCAGATCGGCTCCCACATCGGCCGCCTTCGTGAAAATACCGCCGCCCACACGGGCAAACAGCGCCATACTGGAGGCGCCCATTCCGAAGGTCAGCATATTGGCCGTAATCTGGGCGATCCGTTCCGTCTCCGGAAGCGAATGGAACACGGTATTCAGGATAAAATACCAGATCGTCAGATCGAGAAGTCCCAGCCCCACCACGGTAAAGCCCATAACAGAGCCTGCCGAGAAAGCCACTTTGAGGCCCTTGTTCAGGCTGCGGGAAGCCCCCTCCGCCGTCCTGCAGTTTGCCATCGTCGCTGTCCGCATTCCGATAAACCCTGACAAACCGGAGAAAAAGCCGCCCGTTAAAAATGCAAACGGTGTAAAATAACTCAAAAACCCGCCAAACGCCATACACAGCAATATGATGAAAACGACAGCAAAGAAAATGCCGACGCCCAGATACTGCCGTCTTAAATAGGCGCCGGCACCTTTCCTGACCGCAGTAGAGATTTTAATCATCCCAGCGCTGCCCTCCGGCTGTCCCTTCACCCGGACAAACATACAGGCAGCATAAATCAGAGCGGCTATGGAACCAATTGCTACGACATACATAACATTCATGGTACCCCTCCTTGTAATAACATTTTGTTGAAATTGTTTAGTTTCAATTTTATTATAGTTCTTTATATGGGCGGTTTCAACAAATATGCATGAATTTTTTCAACACCTTAACGGACAGAAGCCCGGCGGGAAACCGGAGTGGAACTACATCTTCCACATCCTGCTTCCCGCCGGGCTTCTCCCTGCATATGCCGGCTCAAAAAAACTCTTAATAAGTGAGCACCTCCGGCCCCTCTTCCGTGATCAGCACCGTGTACTCCCACTGTGCCGACAGGCTTCCGTCTTCCGTATAGATGGTCCAGCCGTCTTCCTCGTCCTGAACCACATCGGGCCGTCCCGCATTTACCATCGGTTCAATGGTAAAGATCATGCCGGGAACCAGAAGCATATCCGTTCCCCGCTCTCCGATATGGCTGACCCACGGTTCCTCATGGAAATCATTCCCCACGCCGTGGCCGCCGATCTCACGCACTACCGTAAAACCATTTGCATAAATGTACTCGGATATGGCAGCTCCTATGTCGCCCAAATGGCCCCAGGCCCGGGCTTCCTTAAGCGCTAAGTCCACGCTCTCTTTCGTCACGCGTACCAGCTTCTCCGCCTCCGGCGACACGTTTCCGATGCAGTACATTCTGGAGGCGTCTCCGTAATAACCGTCTAAGATCGTCGTCACATCCACGTTGATGATGTCGCCCTCCTTCAGGATCCGGTTCGGATCGGGAATGCCGTGGCAGACCACCTCATTGACGGAAGTGCAGACGCTCTTCGGGTAGCCTTCAAAATTAAGGGGAGCCGGGATGCCGCCCATCTTTATCGTATTTTCATGGACCAGGGTGTTGATATCCTCTGTGCTGATGCCCGGACGTATGAACGAATCCACCAGATCGAGGATCTTCGTATTCACCTCGCCGGCCTTTCTGATTCCCTCGATCTCCGCCGGGGTCTTGATCATGTAATGCTCCGGCACCAGATCGCCCATAATACCGTAATTTTCAATCTTTCTGTCGAACGCCAGATGGCAGTTCTTATACTTCTTTCCGCTGCCGCACCAGCAGGCGTCATTTCTTCCTAACTTTAACATCGCTAATTCCTCCATCTTCTCTACAACGTTTTATCACGTTTTCTCTCCGTTGTAAAGAGCGCTCCCGATTATTCTTTTAAGACGGCTTTTACCCGGCCGTTCTTCTCTACATTATCATTATATGGGTCGGAGGCCACGATATCCCCATCTTCCAGTCCGGAAATAATTTCTACCCGGCCGCCCTCTCTTCTTCCGGTTTCCACAGGCTTTAATACCGCTTTCCCATTCTGTATGAGATAGACAGCGCTTCCATCCTCCGCCGGTATTACGGCAGCCGCAGGTACGGAAAAGACCTCCGGGGCGATCATGACATGAAAGGATACATCCGCCGTCTGGCCCGCTCCCGCGTGCTCCGGAAGTGCCGCAGGCTTTAACTCTACGGTACACCGGTTCTCCTCCAGGCCGATGGAAGACATCTGTTTCTCGGCAGTCTTCGCGATGAAGCTCACCTCGGCTTCCCCCTCGCTCCCGTCGGCGTAAATGACTTTCGCCTTAAGCCCGGGTGTCAACGCGGCCGCATCCTCCGACAGAACGGAGGCGGAAAGCTTCATGCTGTCCGGGCGGTAAATTTTCACCACCGGCTGGTTGGGCGACAGATAGGCGCCTTCCTCCGTGTATACCTCCCACAGGACGCCGTCGTAGGGCATCTTTACCGCACCGGGATTCACGGTGTCGTCGAGAAGGGCCAGCTGCCTTTCGAAGGAAGCAATCTGCTCCTGGGAATGCGCCTTCTGCTCCTCGGAATTATCTTCCTTCGCCTGCGTGTATTTCTGGTAAGTCAGATCCAGCTGGGTCTTTAAGGTATCCAGGTCCGACTGGGCGATGAAGCCGCCCTGCTGCGCCAGCACCACCCCGTTGTCGTAATTCTTCTTCGCAAGGCGGTACTCGCTTTCCGCCGCCTTAAGGGCCGCCGCTGCCGAACCATTGGAACCGTAGAGACGGTCGTACTCCTGACGGGCCGCGCTTAACTGCTGCTTAAACTGCTCTCTCTGAATGTCCAGCGTCGTCTGGGAGGCAGTATCCGTCTTTAAAAGGATCTCCCCCTCCTTGACCTCCATTCCCGGCAAATATGGGATTTCCGAGACATTGCCCGCGGTAACGGAATTAAGCACCATGCCTGATATGGGTAGAATGGAGGCCGAAACGGTAAACTGACTCTCCAGGTTTCCTTTTACCGCCTGCTCTGCGGAAGCTTCCACGGGTTTTAAGAGCACCGCCGCATACGCGCCGATACTGATCACGGCAATGGCCGCAAGAAATATCCATTTCACTTTTCTTTTCATCCTGCACCTCTATTCCCGTTCCCGCAGAAGGTCTGCCGGAACTATTTTTTTCAGTTTTCGAAGCATCATCATGGAGCTGAACCCAACAGAGACGGCGGTCAGCCCAATGGCCTGCAGCAGCGCCTTTCCGTCGATAAAGCTGGGGATTGTATACATATCCGAAGCCATAGAGACCGAGATCAGCTGGCTGGCCCCCATGGACATGGGAATTCCGATGAGCACCGCGCCCGCGGCCAGCAGCCACTGTCCCGTGGAGATCACATCGAGACACTCCTTACTCTTTAATCCCAGCATCATCAGGGTGGACAGCTCCCGCTTCAGTTCCTCGAAGCTGATCAGGGAACTGATATAGATGACCGCAAAGCTGATGATAACGCCCAGCATGGACATGGAGGCCATGATGGCGCTCATGCTCCCCATCATGGACCGGTACTGGGAAAGTCTGTCCTGGCGGCTCTGGATTCCGGACACAGCGGCCGCATCCTCGAGGCGTTCCCGCAGCTCCTCCTGAACCGTGAGCGGAGCCTTCAGAAGAACGGTCGTGCACACATTGCGGTAATCGCTGATCCTGCCGGCGCCGTCGAAGGACATATAGGCGGAGCTCCCCATATACTGGGCGATCGTGTCCGTCACTGTGACGCGGCTGATCCGCTCCTTGGGATAGGGAACCTTCACCTCTATGGTGCTCCCCTTCTTCACGCCCATGACGTTCGCCATGTGCTCCGATATCACGATGCCCTCTTCCTCCGGATACGCGCGGCTTCCGTCCTCTTTGTACAGCCTTGTGAGGGAAGCCTCCGGCGAAATGGCCTGGATGGTGCAGTCCGTCTTTCCCCCCGGCCCCGACAGAGTGACCGCAAACTCCATCATCCCCTCCGCGTTTTCCACCTGCGGATGCTTTACCGCCTCCAGGGCATCCTCTAAAAGGACCGGCTGCTCAAACTGAACCATAATGTCCTGTCTCTGGGTCTTCTCCCAGTAATCGAAGATAAAGACGTCAAACAGGGAGTTCATGGACACCAGGGTAGCCGTAATCATATAGGCAAAGGCGATGCCGGCCACCGACATGGCCGTCCGCCGTCTGTTTCTGGAAAGGCTTCGAAGCGCCATGACGCCCGGAACCGTAAAGAGGTTTAAAAACCCCGGAATCCGCTCCAGAAATGACTGTCTGGCCGACTTGGGTGACGGGGGACGCAGCGCCTGGGCTGGCTTCATCTTCCCGATCACACCGGCGATAATCCAGGAGGTGCCGGAGCAGAAGATCCCCGCCAGCAGGATGCCTTCCAGCAGATAGGACACCGAAAGCGGAGCCGTCACATCCGGCAGGTTAAAGTATACCCGGTAATAGCCTGCCATAGGATCCGCCAGGGCATACCCCAGAAGCCCGCCGAACAGCCCGCCGAGCAAACCGGTCACCGCTCCGAAGCCCATGTAATGGAGCCTTATTTTCCTCAATGGGATTCCAATCGCCATCAGGGTTCCGATCTGGGTCCGCTGCTGCTCCACCATACGGCTCTGCGTGATATAGAGAATCACTCCCGCCACAGTCAGGAAGAGAAACGGCACCACGCCGGACATTTTCTCCAGCTGCTTGATCTCCTCGTCAACCATGGAGACGGCCAGCTGGTCCTCCCGGGCATAATGGGATATGAGACCGTAGGGCGTAAGCGCCTGTTCGATCCGGTCCTTCACGGCCTCCCAGTCGCTGCCGGGCTCCAGCTTAAACAAAAAGCTGTTACCATGGCCTTCCTGGCCGAACAGCTGGGCCATGGTCCGATATGAGGTAAATGCCGCGTCGTACACGGCCGGGCTGGGATACAGCTCGTTCATATTGCGGATCATGTAGATATTTTCCGGCGTCAGGCCGATTCCCGTGATCTCCATGGGGACCCGCTTACCTTCCACAATAATCTCCACCGTGTCTCCCGGATTTAAATTCCTGGCCTTTGCGATGCCGTCGCCGATCACGATCTCCTTTTTTCCCTCTTCCGGCAGCGTACCGCGGGATAAGACCGGACGGTTCATCTCGCCCTCCGACCAGGATACGAGATGGAGCTCCACATCCTCTTCGTATCCGTATACCCTCGTGTCCTTCACGAGCCGGGCCTGCACCGTGTCGATGCCGGGAATCCTCTTTAAGATTCCTGCCTCGGAGACGGGGGAATCGGTTACCTCGGCAAAGCCGTCGCAGAATTCGGACTGGGAAAAGAACATATCACGGGATTCGGCCAGATTGTCGTAGCACAGCTCCAGCACCGTAAAACCGCAGAAACCGATGGCAACGATCAGGATGCACAGTATGTAAGCCGTCATGGATCTCTTCATGTCGCGAATCATTTTTCGAATTAAAAGTTTCGTCATATCCGTCCCTTTCCGCCGCTACCAGTCCAGTTCTTCCGCCTGGCATGGATGCTCATTGACCGTGATACGCTCCAGCCTTCCGTCCTTCATGTGGAAGACGCGGTCCGCCACACGGGCCATCTCCGCGTTGTGGGTGATGGTCATGACGGGGCATTTTAAGCTTCTGCCCACCTCCAGGAGAAGCTTTACGATGGCCACGCTGTTTTTGCTGTCCAGCGCCCCCGTCGGCTCATCGCACAAAAGAAGATCCGGCTTTTTTACAATGGCCCTGGCGATGGAGACCCGCTGCTGTTCCCCGCCTGACAGCTGGGCCGGAAAGTGTCTCTCTCTTCCGCCCAGCCCCACCATGGCGAGCACCTCCTTCGGGTCCATGTGCTCCTTCACAATGCTGGCCGCCAGTTCCACATTTTCTACGGCATTTAAGGAGGGGATGAGATTGAAAAACTGAAATACGAAGCCTACGACATCCTTCCTGTAGTCGGAAAGCTGGTCCGCCGTATATCCCGTCAATTCTCTGTCCTTGTACCAGATCTCACCGCCTGTGGGCTTATCCATCCCGCCTACGATATTTAGAAGGGTACTCTTCCCGGAGCCGGAGGGCCCCAGTACCACGATAAATTCTCCCTGTTCCACCTCGAAGGTAACATCCTTTAAGGCGTCCACCGCCACGCCCTCCCCTTCATACCGGACGGAGAGATGATTCGCTCTGATTACCGGTTTTCCTGCTGCCATTCTATGCCTCCGTTTTCTGATATTCTTCTTTATAAGCGATCTGCTTCAGCCATTTTTCCCAGACATAGAACTTTTCCATGATTTCCTTCATGGAAATGGACGCGTTGGATTTCCGCCTGTCATGCAGGTATCCCTCCGTCATCCAGACCAGCATCTCGTAGATTTCCATCGGTGGGACATCCGGCTTAAACTTGCTGTAGTCCACATTCCTGAAATACTTCCTGAAGGCAGACGAAACCGCCTCCATCGTCGCCCGGTTTAAGTCTTCCTTTACGATTCCGTCTTCAGAGTAATATCCCCGCACCATGAAATCAGCCAGATAAGGCGTCTTCTCCAGCACTTTGATCTTGGCCTCCGCCGCCATCTCCAGAAGCTCGAAAAAATCGGTAACTGTCTCCCATCTGGCCGCCTTGCCGCCGGGCTCATTTCCGCCGCTGGCGGGTTCATCTCCGCTGCCGCCGGGCTCTTCTCCCATGACCTGGTTAATAATGAGACTGGCGCAGTAATCGAACAGATACAGGTACAGCGACTTTTTATTGTGAAAATAATAGAATAACAGCCCCTTGGATATCCCCGCTTTTCTCGCGATCTCGTCCGTCACCGCATGTCTGTAATCATTTTTTGAAAATACCTCCAGCCCGGCATTGATGATCCGCAGCTGTTTTTCCTGAGGAAGCTCATAAAACTGTTCATTCATCTTCCTGACCCCCTTAACCTGTTTGGTTTAACCGATCTGGTCAGTTTTATTGTATCGCATTGACTGTATTTTACAACCCCCTGCAAGACCTTTAAACAATCATTTTTTCTCAGAAACGGAAAATTTTCCCTGAGCTTTCCACAACAGGCGGAAAAAGAGGAAGGGGCGAACGAAATAACCGTGGTAATTTCATTCGTTTTATGATACAATCGGTAAGTATTATGAGCAGGAACCCGTCGTTTTTAACGATATGGGGGCTTTTTGCGTGCTTTTTTGCGGGTAAACAGCCTTTGAGGACATAGATTCTAAAGAATAAAAAGGGGTACGAACATGAAAATCGGATTTGATAACAACAAGTACTTGCAGCTGCAGTCTGAGCACATCAGGGAGCGGATTAACCAGTTCGGCGATAAGCTGTATCTGGAATTCGGCGGAAAATTATTTGATGATTATCACGCCTCCAGAGTCCTTCCGGGATTCGCACCTGACAGCAAGTTAAGCATGCTGATGCAGCTCGCCGACCAGGCCGAGATCATCATCGCCATCAATGCCGCCGACATCGAGAAGAACAAGATACGTCACGATCTCGGCATCACCTACGATGTGGATGTGCTCCGCCTGATTCAGTCCTTCACGGACCGGGGGCTCTATGTCGGCAGTGTCGTCATCACCCAGTACTCCGGACAGAAGGCAGCCGATCTCTTCAAGAGCAAGCTGGAAAAAATCGGCATACGCGTCTACCGCCACTACATCATCGACGGATATCCCAGCAACGTATCTCTGATTGTGAGCGACGAGGGATACGGCAGAAATGATTATATCGAAACAGCGAAGCCGCTCGTCATCATCACGGCGCCGGGACCGGGAAGCGGAAAGATGGCCACCTGCCTTTCCCAGCTCTACCATGAGAACAAGCGCGGCATCAAGGCCGGATACGCCAAGTTCGAGACCTTCCCGATCTGGAATATCCCGTTAAAGCATCCGGTAAACTTAGCCTATGAAGCGGCTACCGCCGATTTAAATGACGTCAACATGATCGACCCCTTCCATCTCGACGCCTACGGTGTTACCACGGTAAACTACAACCGCGACGTGGAGATTTTCCCGGTGTTAAGCGCCATTTTCGAGGGAATCTACGGCGAATGCCCCTACAAGTCTCCTACCGACATGGGTGTCAATATGGTCGGATGCTGTATTATGGATGACGAGGTATGTGCCGAGGCTTCCCGTCAGGAAATTATACGGCGCTACTATCAGGCGCTGGCCCGACTGGCTAAGGATATGGGCAGCAAGGATGAGGTCTATAAGATCGAGCTTCTGATGAAGCAGGCCAAGATCACCACCGACTTAAGACGCGTAGTCGGAGCGGCCAACGAGCGGGCGGAAAAGACCGGCTCCCCGGCGGCAGCCATGGAGCTGGATGACGGAACCATCATCACAGGCAAGACAACCAATCTTCTCGGCGCCTCCGCGGCCCTCCTGTTAAATGTGGTCAAGGTGCTGGGAAACATTTCTCATGACATTCATCTGATCGCACCTTCTGCCATCGAACCGATCCAGAAGTTAAAGGTCAATTACCTGGGCAGCAAGAACCCGCGTCTCCACACCGACGAGGTGCTGATCGCCCTGTCCGCCAGCGCGGCCACCGATCACAACGCACAGGTCGCCTTAGAGCAGCTTCCAAAGCTAAAGGGCCGCGAAGTTCACACTTCCGTCCTGCTCTCCGACGTGGATACGAAGATCTTCAAGAAGCTGGGCGTCAATCTGACATGCGAACCGATCTATGAGGAGAAAAAGATTTACCATTAATTCAGGAAAATAGAAAAGGAACGGGCGTCGCGGCCGGATATCATCGGCTGCGGCGCCCGTTTTCCTGTCCGGAAATGCCCGGCGGCTACTGGCTTTTATTCATTTTCCTGCAATGCGGATTCCCATTTTACACGAAGCAGCAGGACGATGGAGATCGCCGCCGCCATGTAGTTGGAGAATAAATTCCCCCAGAATACGGAATAATAGGCGAGGAAGCTTTCCGTTGCCAGTATAAACAGGTAACGGAGCAGCCATATTCGCAGCAGCCCCACCACCATCGGAACCTTTGTCTTTCCGAGGCCGATAAACGCCCCCTGAACTACCATGCAGATTCCGAAACCGACTACGGAATACGTGTAAATATGTAACGCGTGATTTGCGATCTCCAGCACATCCTGCTGGCGCGTAAACAGGGTCGTCAAATGGGACGAGGCCGGTACTATAATGGAAATAATAAGGACAGCCGTGATCATGCTGGCCACGCATCCGGTCACTGTACACTTCTTCGCCCGTGCGCCCTGTCCCGCGCCCACATTCATACTCACCATGGTTGTGATGGCAGCGCCGAAGGAGCTGGGCAGGTTAAAGCATACAGACGTGATGTTGTTGGCAATTCCCTGACCGTTTAAGACGACGGGTCCGTATTTCTGGGTCTCATTGTTGATGAGGAAGAATCCGAAATTCAGCATCAGGCTGGTCACCATGGCCGGGATGCCGACTCGGATCAGCTGATGGATCAGGACTCCGTCAAACCGAAACCCCTTCAGGGTCAGCTGGTTCTCTCCCTTCTGGATAAACAGCTCATAGAACATCCAGATACAGATGAGCATATTGGCGCAGAGCGAAGCCATGACACAGCCCACAATCCCCAGGCGGAGCCAGACGATAAAGACTACATTGAAAATTATTTTTAATACCAGCATTAAAACCATCCGGATAAATGTCGCTTCCGGCCGCCCGGTTGCATTCATAATAGCGTTATAAATGCTTTCCAGGAAGGAAAACGGAAGAACCATGGCATATAAGGCGATATAAAGCCAGACATTATGAGAGATTTCCTGATCCACATGGCCCGATATTGGAAACGCGATGAGCACCAGAAGCGGCGCGATGCACAGGCCGAGGCAGAATGCGAAAACCACGGTCTGAGTGCTGATATGCTTCACCCGCTTAAAATTCCCCTGGCCGAAGGTCTGCCCGATGATGGCCATGGCGGCCACGCTTAAGCCCTGGGCCAGCGCGGTCATCATGTTTATGATCGGCTCGCTGTAGGTAACGGCGCTGGCCACCAGCGTACCCGCTACATTATTGATGAAGAGACCGTCGGACAGCGGCATCAGAGACTGCACCACGCTCATCATCAGGGTCGGAAACGACAGCATCATTAAGGTTCTTACGATACTGCCGTTCAGGATCAGTTCACGGCGTTCGGCCGCACCCGTTTTCAATATTCCAGTTTTCATGTTCCACACATCTCTTTCTTTTCTGTACAATTAAAATGTCACAAATTCTTACTATAGCACAATTTATCTGTTCCTGCATCCTGCTTTTTCCATTTTTAGCAGTTTGTTAATATTCCCTCTTCCCTTTCGCCGCCTCGTCTTAACGCTTTTTTATCCTTTGTAAAATCGGCGTTAAGCTTTTCATTTTCTATAGATTTTTCACGTCAGTCCGTTATAATCGAAGTAAAGAAACATTAAAATCCACGTAAAGTGAGGTATGACATGAATGGTATGACAATCCCCATATCTGATTTTTTAACAGGACTCTCGTCCAGCCCGGCGTTTGCCGTTACCACGGTTCTGACGCTGGGCGTTATTCTGGTCAACGGCTGGACCGACGCCCCTAACGCCATCGCTACCTGCGTCTCTACCCGGGCCATCACCGCGAAGTATGCGATTCTGATGGCGGCCGTTTTCAATTTTCTGGGAGTTTTTCTCATGACCATGCTCAATCAGAGTGTGGCCTCCACCATTTACAATATGGTCGATTTTGGAGGCGACAGCCACCAGGCGCTGATTGCGCTCTGCGCCGGGCTGACCGCCATCGTCGCATGGGCCGTGGCCGCATGGTGGTTCGGAATTCCAACCAGCGAAAGCCACGCCCTGATCGCCGGCCTGTCGGGAGCCGCGATCGCCCTGCATAACGGCGTCGACGGAATCAATGCGTCCGAGTGGGTCAAGGTTCTCTATGGCCTCCTGCTCTCCACCGTTCTCGGCTTCGTCTCCGGCTGGGTCTCTGTCCGGCTGGTGGAACTGCTCTTCCGGGACCGCGACCGCAGAAAGACAAACCGCTTCTTCGGCGGCGCCCAGATTGCCGGCGGAGCCGCCATGGCCTTCATGCATGGCGCTCAGGACGGCCAGAAATTCATGGGTGTCTTCATGCTTGGAATCTTCCTGGCCCAGGGAAATGTGGGCGAAGGCCATTTCTCCATTCCGGTCTGGCTGATGGTACTGTGCAGTATCGTCATGGCGCTCGGCACCTCCGTCGGTGGTTACCGCATCATCAAGGCGGTGGGCATGGACATGGTGAAGCTGGAGAAGTATCAGGGGTTTGCCGCCGACTTAGCCGGGGCCTTCTGCCTCTTCTTATCCTCCATCGCAGGGATTCCGGTCTCCACCACGCACACGAAGACCACCGCCATCATGGGCGTGGGGGCCGCAAAGCGGATTTCCTGTGTGGACTGGGGCGTCGTGAAGGAGATGGTCCTTACCTGGGTCTTAACATTTCCCGGCTGCGGTGTCATCGGCTTTTTCATGGCGAAACTGTTTCTCTGGATCTTTTAGGAAAAATGGAAGATATCGGGAGATAAATAACGATCAAACTATAAACAGCAAATAGAAAAGGAGTCAGAATCATGACAGGAAAACGAGATCATTTATATTTTGAACTGCTTCAGGAAGGCGTCCGGTATGCGGTTGAAGCGGCGGCGCAGCTGCAGAACGATTTGGAGCACTTTGATGCCTCCGTGTTAAATCAGCAGATTGATACCATGCACGAGCTGGAGCACCAGGCCGATTTGACCAAACACCAGGCGATGGAAAAGCTGATCCGGGAATTCATCACTCCCCTGGAGCGCGAAGACATTCTGGGTCTCACCAGCGCGATCGACGATGTGACAGACAGCATCGAGGATGTGCTGCTGCGCCTCTACATGTTTAACATTCATGAGTTAAGGCCGGATGCCCTGGAATTTTCCCGTATCGTGGCACAGTGCTGTGCTGCTCTTCAGGATTTGATGGATGAGTTCCCTCATTTCCGGAAATCGAAAACCATAAGGGAAAAGATCATTGAGATCAACCATCTGGAAGAAATCGGAGACCGCCTCTACACGGAAGCCATGCACCGCCTTCACACGGAGCGTCCGGATGCCGTGGAAATCCTGTCCTGGACCACAATCTATGACCGGTTTGAAAAATGCTGCGACATGTGTGAGCACGTGGCCGACTCGGTGGAACTGGTAATATTGAAAAACAGCTGATGGTACAGGGCGCCGGAGAATGACTCTTCAGCGTCCCTGTGTCCTTCCTGCAAAAATCCGAAAGGGAGCGGTATTTCACATTCCCTTTCCTGCAAAGTAAGCTTCATTGAACAGAACGGCCGGGTGATCCGGCTTTTTCTTTTTAGACTTCTCATGGTACTCCAATGCTTTTTCCCTTTCTCCCAGCCTGTCATAGCAGACGCAGAGCTGAATATCCGGTATGAAATCACTGCAGTCCGGATTCACGAAGGCGCCGCTTTCCTCATTGGTCTTCTGATCCTTCGCCCGCAGATACCAGTAAACGGCCTGTTTCAAGTTACCCTTGTCGCTTCCCCCCTGTTCCATAAACCATTTTCCCGCCTCACAGCAAAGTTCCGGGCGGGGCAGGTCGTAACGAAAGCTTCGGAACAATGCCTGAAGGGCTTCTTCCCGTTTTCCCATTCTGGCGTAGCAATGGGAGAGATCCAGACAGGCACTGATATTATTTTCAATCCATCCTCTCCCCTCTTCCAGAAATGTCAGAAACATGGCCGCAGCCTCTTCATAACGCCCATGATAGAACAGCTCCCTGGCATAGTAAAACTGATGTCTGGGATCCGTGATCCCTCCATGTTCTTTCATGGTCTCATAGATCTTCAAATTGCGGTCGGGATCCGAAGGGTGCAGCTTTCTGTGGCAGACGGCCGCCTTGCCATAAAGGATGGTCCCGGCCGGTGTGATTACCTCGTGAACCGCTCCCTGCCAGAGAAATCTCCTGCTTCGTTTCAGAAGGCGCTCCCGGTAATACGTCATGGTGGGGTTCCCCTTCTGGTCGAAGGCCACCTGATACGGCATCATGACGACATCCGTGCTCCCATCCAGCCCCTCTTTCATCCGCTGAAATTTCTTCCTGTCCTCTTCTTCGATCACGTCATCCGCATCCAGCCACATCTGATAATCCATAGTCGCTTTTGAAAAGGAAAAATTGCGCGCTGCCGAGAAATCATCAATCCACGGAAAGTCGTATACCGTGTTCGTAAACCGGCCGGCAATTTCCTTTGTCCTGTCTGTGGACCCCGTGTCCACAATGATGATTTCATCCACGATATCTTTCACACTCTCCAGGCACCGCCCCAGAACATCCTCCTCATTCCGTACAATCATACACAGGCTCACCGTCGCCATTTTATCTCATCCTTTCTGATTTTTGTCCGCAAAATACGCATAGGCTCTTACGGTTATCATATGCAAAACACAGCCGGAACGAACCTTTCGGTTCATTCCGGCTGTGTTCAGACTTCCTTCTGCTATTGATAGATGCTGGCTTTTATTTCCTGAATGATCTTATCGAGGCCAAGCTCGTTACACTCACTGATCAGCCCCATTGTAACAAATTTCTTATAAGCCGCTGTCAGACCGCTCCGGTCACCGGATTCAGTCAAGCCGATCATCTCATCAATAAAAGCTAAAATCTCACTGTCCGCATCTTCCTTCTTCGAATAGTTCTCATACAACACCTGCAGTTCCTGGGCCAGCGGCCCGCTTACCGCATTTCTGCTGACGGTTTTTACTTTAGCTGGTGTCGTATCCTTAGCGGTGTCTTCCTCTGAGCTTTTTACTGCCTTTCCATTTTCATCAAACAGAATCTCTACGGCAGTGCCGTCCTCTGTCAAACTTTTAACTGCCTCGTAAAACCCGGCTGCGGAGTCCTCATCATGAGCTGAAAAAGAAATAATATCTCCATCCAAAAGCTTCATATGAACCATTTTCTCTGCGCTGCCGGTCCGATGGTACAGCAGCCACACAGCGGCAGAGGCAGCCAGGGCGATCAGCATGCACACAACATGCGTACCCGCTAATGCTATAAATAAAAGGATAAGGAACAGTTCCGCCGGAAACGGTTTCACCGTCAGCTCCCCCAGCCATACCTGGGAAATCCCTGATGACCGCACCATACGATTTTCCCAGCTTATGAGACCATCTTTTATCTGTATGTTAGAAATCTTATACTGAGTTTCCTGGTTTTTTCCTGACATAATGTATCCTTCCAAAAACGAAATCACACTTCTCCCACAACTGTTGCGATTAATGTAGGATTTGCTATTATTGCGCTTCCCCCCATATCAAATTCTTCAATATCCACTAAGACGCTATAGATACAGCATTTCTCTGCCGCTGCATTGTGGTCATACACAGACAGCGTAAAACTATTCGCCTCCGAACATACTTTATCCTGATAGTATAATATCCCTGCACTGACTGGAACAGTAACCCCGTGACCGCTTTCCTGTCTCAAAATTTGAAATCTCAGCCGCAGTTTTAGTTTCTCAGCAATGATATTACAGGAAAAAGCCAAATGGATCAGTATATTTTTATAACCAGAGGTATCCAAACTAAGAGAAGCCACATGAAATGTGGCTCTCTTATCTGTTCCTTCAGGCAGGACAACTCCCCCAAAATCAGCGTTTTTAATGAACATATTTTCTTTGCGGCATACATCTTCAGAAGAATGTGGGCGCTGTTTCATTTGGGGGAAAGGGTATTGCCCCACATTATATCTTGGCTGATTGAATTTCGAGGGAATGCAGTTACATGTTCCAGAACCTGTTTGACAACCATGTCCAAATAACCTGTAATACATTGCTACTCCTTTAAGCTAATTAGCAACCGGTAGCGTTATCGACAACAATTGCTCCAAGAGTCGCATTGTTAATAGAAGTAACACCAACCGTCGCAACACCTGCAACCGTTGCAACTACACTGTAAGTGCAGCATTCCGTATCGCAGATATCGCAGTCACACACGAAAAATGAGAATGAATCACTTGCAGTAACCGCAACGAGACGGGAGAACGTCCAGACAGGACCAACCGGAATCGGAACCAGCTGATTTTTACACTGTTTGAAAATCTGGAAATTCAGGGAAAGAACTGCCGCCGTGGTAACAATGTTGCTGGCAAATTCAAATTTAATGCACGGTTTACGGAATCCTTTTGTATCCACAGTCACAGTCGCAACTGTAAAGTTTGTTCCTGCAATCGTTGCCAGAGGAAGAGTCACCGCACCAGGACAGCCACATTTTAATGTTGTTCTGTTCGGAGCGAGAGCTCTGCATCTTTCACATTCACAGTAACATTTGCAGTCACAATCGCAGGATTCTCTCTGATCACACTCACAGTTATTATAGTTCATATCACTCATAATGGAACCTCCATATTATTTCTTTTATTAATACCCTGATGGTATACTACAGTATATTTCAAAAATGGAAAAAGGTTACATATCGGGATTGGGGCATCTTGCCTGTCCTTTGGCTGGTGGGGACATGGGGGCGGCATCGAGGGTGTGGGGACCCGGAGACAAATTGATTGGGCGAATAGGATATGGGGGGTGAAGGGGATTGGCGGCAGATTTGAGGGTGGGGTGGAGATAGTTTTTTTGAGGAATTATGAGGATTTCCGAAAAGCAAATTAAGGTATGAACTGGAAGGCTAATAAGGGAGAATCAGCAAATGGGCTGAGGCGTGGATCCAGATACGAATTGAAGGTATCGAGAACAGCGTTTAAGGTATTCTGAACAGGCGGATTCATAAGAATCCGCCTGACTTATGTGGTCTGTTTTAATCCAGGCCTTTTGCTTTTCCTTTGTTTATTGCTGCTAATTAATCTGATTTACGGACCATACAATACCACTGCCGGAACCACCTAAATTCAGCCCGACCGTAAGTCCGTTTGCTACATAGTAAAGTCCGATGATATCACCAGCATTAAGCTGTACCTCTCCAGCCAATGTTACAGTTCCGCTGCCCAATATCGTTCTTAATGACAGTATCAGCGCAATATTAACATTTAAGATAGGAAATAAACCTGTAATTAAACTGGTCACCGTCGGTGAGCTTCTCTGTACAACAAATGCAGGGTTAATTCCCGCCCCCAGTGCGATTGTGATTACCGCTGTCGTTGCATAGTTAATTGTCGCTTCTATAATATATCTGCCTGTGGCCGGCACAGTATAATTTCCAGTCGTCGGATTAAAATTTCCACTGTTGAAATATGGGGCGGCCACCGACCAGCCAGTTAGCTGACTACTGGCAGATACACTGGCTGTTGAAAGAAATGCTGAAAAACCTTCACTGGTGACAGTCGGACCTGTGGCACCTGTTGGGCCGGTGGGGCCTTGTGGACCGGTTGCTCCTGTCGGGCCGGTGATTCCCTGCGAACCCGTGGCACCTGTCGGGCCTGTGGGGCCTATGACGCCTTGCGGGCCTGTCGCTCCGGTTGGGCCGGTGGGGCCTATGACGCCTTGCGGGCCTGTCGCTCCGGTTGGGCCGGTGGGGCCTGTGACGCCTTGCGGGCCAGTTGCTCCGGTTGGGCCTGTTGGGCCTGTGACGCCTTGCGGGCCTGTCGGGCCTGTTGAGCCGGTGGGGCCTATGACGCCTTGCGGGCCAGTTGCTCCGGTTGGGCCGGTGGGGCCTGTGACGCCTTGCGGGCCTGTCGCTCCGGTTGGGCCTATCACGCCTTGCGAACCGGTTGCTCCCGTCGCACCTGTAGGACCTATGGCTCCTTGTGAACCCGTCACTCCTGTCGCTCCGGTATTTCCCGTTGGGCCTATGATTCCTTGTGGTCCGGTTGCTCCTGTCACTCCCGTTGGTCCTATATCCCCTTGTGGACCCGTAGCTCCTGTCAATCCTGTTGGACCAATTACACCTTGTGGACCGGTTGATCCTGTCGCTCCTTGCGGACCTGTGGCTCCTGTTGATCCTGTTAAACCTGTTGGCCCTTGCGGTCCGGTTGCTCCTGTCGCTCCCGTTGGTCCTATCGCTCCTTGTGGTCCGGTTGCTCCAGTCGATCCTGTTAAACCGGTCGGCCCTTGCGGTCCGGTTGCTCCTGTCACTCCTTGTGAGCCTGTTGGGCCTGTCGCTCCTTGTGGTCCAGTAACTCCTGTCGCTCCTGTAGGACCCATCGTCCCTGTAGGACCTGTCGCGCCCTGTGGGCCGGTTGCTCCTGTCGCTCCCGTAGGACCAGCCGGACCTGCTGATCCAGCATTTAATACACTGATACCAGCATTAACCGGGACCACATCTGATAGACTGACCTCCGTAGCTAATTCATTTCTTAATGAAATACTAAAACCTGCTGTAACTGTCAAAACTGCGGAGCCAAATATCTCTCCATTTTTTATTCCACTGCCAGCGGTATAACTACTGGAAGGCGTTTCGTTAGTCACAATTGAAAAACTTGGACCGAATACGCCAAGTGCTGTTTTGACAGTCACAAACCATGATACATAGTATTGCCCCGCATTTATAAACGTTATCATACCATCTGCCGGATTATACGTTACATTGGTATCAGAATCAACCAATATTTCGTTAAACAATACTGCGGCATTTGCAGATACTATAAGGGGCGTCGTATTTTGTAACTGTAATCCTAAACCAGCCATTATAACACCTCTTTTAAAACCTTTTATTCTCAGCCATATTCAAATATGGCTTACACTTTAGCCTCTACTATACGCATACTCGCCTGAACAGTTATATCTGATAACGTCAGTGCCGCACCTGATTGGTTTACCAGCTGCATTGTAAATGGTAATTGACCAGCCGTTACTTGAAGAATCGCATTCCCATAAAATTGTCCCGGTATGGATGGCGGTGCATAACTTTCGCCAATTATAGCGGATGTCGTAGCATTAACCAAGTTTACTACAACAAAATCAAGATCTCCTGATCCGTCTAAATTCAACCACCAATCAACAAAATATAAACCTTCTGCCGTAATTTCAATTGTCCCAGCCGTATTTGTGATATCCGGAGTTAAATTTGTAAAGACTGTATCAAAAGTAAATACTCCTCCATCCGCAACATTGTTTCCCGAACTATTTTTAACTTCAAGCTGAATACCACCAACCACTCCTGATGGGCCTGTTGCTCCCGTTGCCCCAGTCGGGCCCGTTGCTCCGGTATTTCCTTGAGGTCCTGTTGCTCCTGTCGGGCCTATATCTCCTTGTGGACCTGTCGCTCCCGTCGAACCTGTTGACCCGGTATTTCCCTGCGGACCTGTTGCTCCCGTTAAACCAGTTGCACCCGTCGGCCCTATATCTCCCTGTGGGCCTGTCGCTCCCGTCGGACCTGTTGACCCGGTATTTCCCTGCGGACCTGTCGCCCCCGTTGCGCCAGTTACCCCCGTTGGACCTATATCCCCTTGTGGGCCTGTTGCTCCTGTCGCCCCAGTCGGGCCTATATTTCCCTGCGGACCGGTCACTCCCGTTGCACCAGTCGGGCCAGTCGCTCCGGTTGCACCAGTTGGGCCAGTGGGACCCCCCTTGCCGATATTGACTACTGCGATTCCAGCCATAACTTCTACATTATCATTAAGCCGAACTCCGCCATTCGTCACATTTCGAAGTGTAAAACTAAATCCGGCACTTACATTGAGAAGTGCAAAGCCGGATATTTCTCCTGTTTTTATACCGCTTCCAGCCGTATAATACGTAGGCGTGGCTTCATTGGTCACAATAGAAAAGCTTGGCCCAGATGTGCCAAGCCCCGTTTTCGTCACCACAAACCAAGATACATAATATTCGCCTTCCTGCACAAAGGATATTGTTCCATCAGCAGGATTATAAACTACGTTTGGATCATCGTTGACGAGCGTCTCATTGAACAGGACCGCACCGCCCACAGCGATATAATCAGCAATAGTATTTTGAAGTTGTAATCCTATATCAGCCATAATATCACCATCCCTAAATTCTATATAAATCGCAATGTTTCATTGCGTAAACTTCTGATTTGATCAATTGTTTTTGTAAATACCCGCCTAGCAAGTAATTCCTGCAATCACAATATTAGCCTGTACCGAAGCCTCCGTGTACCTCACGGTATCTCCGCTTATATTTACAAGTGAGAGTCTTCCCGGTGTTTTTCCCGTCGTAATAAGAGCCGTCCCTGACAGCTGACAGGTTACCTGTGAAGACGAACTGACTGAGATCATGACATTGTTAACTACCACACAAAAATCAATACTCTGCACAGTCTCTGACCCGTCAATAGCCACCTCCCAGGAAACATAGTAGCTTCTATTGGAAGGTAATGTGAACTCTCCCGTCATTTCATTATATTGGATTCTTGGATTTGACTGGTTTACCATTTTATCAAACACGACATTGGTGTTGTTCTCTAAAAGCGCTCTGGCCGCCCCGCGCAGCTGTACCTGTACACCACTTAAGTTACAGGACCTCTGTTCCGGAGGACAGACGGGACAACAGCGCTTGCAGCAGCATCTGTTACAAGAGGTGTTCTCACAATTCCTCACATCACCGTGTCCGCGGTTATCATTATCATTGTCCCTAAGCATCACGCATGTTCCTTTCCTGATTAAGCTGCAAATCAATATGCTGCATGAATGGAGCTGCCAGGTATATCGTGCCATGCAGCCGAAACCGATATTTTAAATTTACTCCATTCCCAGGCGCCATCTGTTTCGTCCCTGAAATCAGACGCACAGATGGATCAAATACACCTAGGCTATTATATGCGCAGGCTTGTATTATGTCACAAACGCACATTACCACATTGGAGTCATTTACAATCTGCTGAAATATATCTGAATAATTTATATGATCGGCGGTACGTCACTCTAAAGGGAAAATGAAGTGCCTGAAAAAGCCGTCACCTACACCGTTTTATTTGACGCGGTCACAGTGAAAAATAGAATGGTACAGGCAGCAGATCTGCTGCTAAGCATACTCCTGCTTTTCATCAAATCTATACAAAAAACACCGGCAGTTCTACAAAATATGAACTGCCGGTGTTTTCTTCATCTATTAATACAAAGAGACATTTATTCCTTTGCTTCTATTATTCTTTATGATATAGCCACACCAGCACTCGCATAACCCACAACACTGTTTACAAGATTAAGGCCCGTAGCTGTAGTTGAAAATACAAGTAAGAGACGTGTATTCATTGTCACCGGGATTGAAAGCCCTGTCGTCGACCCACTGGAGAGATCACCAATGGAAATGAGACCGCTTAGAGCTGGAGCCAACGTAACAACTGCCCCCGCAATCGGTGAGAAAATGTTATTCGGTGTCGTAGATTGATAAAGCTGTGCCCGAATTGTAATTGTCGAACCTATTAAAGACAATGCCACAGTACTGCTGAAAAATGCGGACATAGAAGTAATCACACCATCACGCGGTACTGAAAATGCAAAGTTTGTAAGTGTTCCGGCCGCATTTGTTAAATCAATTGTTGTTCCCAACACACCAACACTTGGCGCGCTGTCTCCAAAACCAATCAATGATGGAATACCAGCTAATCCACCCAGAATTGTTGTCATTGTAATTGGTAATCCAGACGAATACGGAATAATTGCACTGCTTCCAGCTATACCAGCTGCACCGGTTGCTCCTGTTGCTCCCGTTGCTCCGGTTGCCCCGGTTGCTCCCGTTGCTCCTGTTGCCCCGGTTGCTCCTGTTGCGCCGGCTGCTCCGGCTGCTCCTGTCGCTCCCGTTGCTCCTGTGGCTCCATTCGCTCCCGTGGCTCCGTTAGCGCCTGTCGGACCTGTTGGACCTGTCGGCCCCGTCGGGGCGATGTTAAAAGGAAAGTGGCTATAACCCTTAAAAATCAAGGGGAAATAAAAAATAAAAGACTATCACATTACGCTGAAAGCCGTCCGGGTAAAACTGGGCGGCTTTTTTGCGTGGTAGGCTTGGAAAGGAGGAAAATTTTTCTGGTAGAAAATTAAAGCTGATTTTTGTGCAACACGCCAAAATTAAAGGAGGTTAGTGAATGGCAGATGACAAGCTGAAAACAGGCCCGGAGTCCCCTGGCTCGGATAGCCCCGGTGATGCCCCTGTGGAAAAGGCCCCGGAAACTACCGCGCCGGAAAAAGTGGTGGAGTCCGGTGCAAGCCAGGCATCCCCGCCGGAGCAGTCTGTTCTTCCCGGTATAGGTGGGGACGCCCCGGCCCGGACTGCTCCGGGCGAGGTGGTGGTTGATTTTGACAAGATCAACGAGCTTATGTCCCAGCGGCGGGCGGCGGCGCGTGAAGCAGTATCAAAGGCGGAGGCCCCGGCTGCCCCGGAGGGCTCCCCCAAACATAGGGATGAGGCGTTCCGTGACTTGTTCGGGAACGAGGAAAAGCCCCCCTGGGAAAAGTCCCTGGATGAAATCAAGGAGGAGGAAAAAGCGCAAAAGCACCAGGGCCGCACGAAAAAGGCAAAGGATAAGACGGAGCCCGGTAAGTCGGAAAAGGGGCCGGGCACCCGCAAGGGCCGCCCCGCTAAGGCTGACAAGGCGGCCCTTGACAAGTCCCCGGCCCCCGGTGTTCTGGACAAAGTGTCCAGAGGTGGAAAAAAGGATAAGGGCAAAGAAACGGGCTCTGGGGGTGCCGGGCCCGGTGTAAAGGTTCCAAAGGGCAAGGCCGCTCCAGTCAAGGAGGCGGCGGCCCCGCCCCCGGAGATCCACCTGCCGCCCACTCCCGAAGTGCCGCCCCGCCCGGTGGAGCAAGGAAAAATCGTCTATCTGAAATTATCGGAGCTTCACCCGTTCCATACTTTACGGGATCACCCGTTTAAGGTGCAGGACGATAAGGCGATGGACGATCTGGTGGGGACGATCAAGGAGCATGGCATTATGACCCCTGCCACCGTCCGCCCGGAAAAGGACGGCAACGGTTATGAGATCATCGCTGGCCATCGCCGCTGTCATGGCGGTGAGCGGGCTGGTCTGGATGAAATTCCCTGTATTGTCCGGGAGATGACCGATCTTGAGGCCGTCCGGGAAATGAAGAACAGCAACAAACAGCGCGGCGATCCCCTGCCCAGCGAGCTTGCAAAGCTCCTTGATCTGGAACTGGAGGCTATCAAGCGCCAGGGGGCCCGGCCCAAAAATGACAAGGAGGCGGAGGCCCTGGGTAAGCTCTCGGTGGAGATTGTCGGCAAGGAGCACGATATGAACTATAAAAAGGTGCTCCGCTATGTCCGGCTTAACCACCTCGTCCCGGAGCTTCTGGATAAGGTGGACACGAAAAGCATGGGATTTATGCCTGCTGTGGAAATTTCGTATATCAAACCGGAAAACCAGCGGCTGATCGCTGTGTCCATTGACGGGGAGCAGGCTTCCCCCTCCGTGGCCCAGGCAAAAAAGCTCCGGGAGCTCGATAAGGAGGGTCTGCTCAACGGCGATGTGATCGACGGTATTTTAAGTGAAGAAAAAAAGGAGGAGCGCGGCGTGATTATTTCAATGGCGGAACTGTCAAAGTATTTCGGCAAGGAGGTCACTCCTGCCAAAATGAAAGAACAGATTATGACTTTGCTGGACGAGTGGAAAGAGAAACAGCCCCCGGAGCTGGCAAAGCCGGAGAAAAAGAACGAGCTCGAAAAGTAACCGGGCCCCCGCTTCTGGACACTTTGTCCAGAGGTGCGCGTCCCGCGCTTGGGATGGGCTCTGCGGTGATATATCCCCCGTCGCCGGGTACTTTTTCGTACAGCCGGGAGCGGGCCGTCAAGGGGCGGAACGCCCGCCGCTTGCGGCGGCTTGCCCTTTACGGCCTGCCCCGGCTGTGCTATTCCCGGCTGGGCGGCGGGGGCATATATCCTCCAGAGCCGCCCCCTTTCCCTGGATAGGGAAAGGGCGGGGGGATAGGGTTGACCCTACCTATTATATATAAGGAAACGGAGGTTTTGACTATGAAACGCCCACTTGCGTATATTACCGCCGCTTGGCGCGGCGATGACTGTGAAAGAACAGAACAGGCGGCGAACTACTGCCGTTTGGTCTATGAGGCGGGCTTCTCGCCTATCTGCCCGGCCATATATCTTCCCTTGTTCCTCAATGACGTAGTGCCGGAGGAACATAAAAGCGGCATTGACATGGGCCGTGACCTGCTCCGGCGCTCCCATGTGCTGGTGGTATGCGGGAGCTTTATCAATGAGGCGGTGAAAAATGATATTGCGGTGGCCCAGCGGCTGGGGATTACGTCTACCACCCTGGAGGGGATTTTGACGGTCAAGGGCCAGGGCCGCCACAATGTCTAAGCGGAAACATCCCCGTAGTGTCCCGCTGATGGAGGAGCCCGCTGTCCGGGAGCTCCTGGAAGTGATGAAACAGCACAATTCCCCCGGACGGGGGGATTTGCTGGCTATGTGCCAGCAGATCGCAGGGCTGGAACAACAGCTCAATTCCGCATTGGAGGAGCTGTCTGTGATGCGGCAGGAGCTGGCCCAGGCCAGGGAAAGCCCGGTGAAGCGGGCCTTGCAAAAGACGGTTGCGGGGCTTGAAAAGGTCACAAATGGCTTATGGGGGCGGCTGGACAGCTTGAAAGAAAAGGTTGTGGAGGGCTGTAAAAAGACGCTGGCGGCCTTTCGGGAGCGCGGCGTGTCGGCCCTGGCGCACACGGCGGAGTTTCTGCACATCCGGCCTGCCCTGGAGGGGATCAGCCGGGAACTGGAAAAAAATATTGTCTTTGACGATAGGGCGCTATCCATTATCGAGGCGGCCAGCAAGGAATACCACGAGGCCGGAAGGCACTTGAAAAACATTGTCCGGGCAGTGCAGGGCCGGGAGGCCCTGCACGATCCAAAGGGGCCCGGCGCTCTGGCCCGTGGGCTCTCGCTCCCCTTTCGGCAAGATCGGCGGTTGATGTGCGCGATGCAGAGCCGGACGGCTGGGGTGCTCAAACGCCTGGAACACTTGGAGCAGGCGGCCCGGCCCCCGATCCGCCAGACAATGGAAGAATGTGCAAAGCTGGCAAAAGCCCAGGAAAGCAAGGAACGGGCGGCCCCCGCCGTGAGCCGGGAGGCCCGGTAACTTATGGACACTTTGTCCAGAGGAGGTGATTGGACTAGAACAGGAACAGCCTATTCTTGAGGCGTATGTCACCAACCTGGGGAAATACAATGAGGGGGAGCTTGCCAGCACGCTCTTGAAATTCCCCACTACCAAAGAGGAAGTACAGGCGGCGCTGAAACGGATCGGCATTGACAATATCCGGTATGAGGAAATTTTTATTGCCAACTATGACGGCAGACTGCCGGAGCTCAACGCCTGCCTGGGGGAATATGAAAGCATTGACGAGCTCAACCATCTGGCCTGCCTACTCTCCGAGCTGGATCGGAGCGACATGGAAAAGTTTGAAGCGGTGATTGACTGCGGCGAACACACATCCAGCGTGGCCGACCTAATCAACCTTGTGGAAAACCTGGACGCTTACGAATTTTATCCCGGTGTGGGGGATGACGAAACCCTGGGCCGTGTCTATGTGGAGGATACGCCCGCATGGTCACCAGCGCAAACCTCGGCGCAGTGCTGAAGTAAGGCGCAT